>PVBE010284396.1_pt1 | contig 100727 bp, 102 predicted proteins | sample 1631181 | NCBI WGS metagenome assembly PVBE01 (sample SAMN08397723, study PRJNA350692) | Marine metagenome, whole genome shotgun sequencing project. | isolation source: water | place: Pacific Ocean | collected 2012-04
GTAAAATTTAGGCAAACTCTTCTGGAATCTTGTCGTTAATAAAGCATAGACTGATTGCCAAAGGGGTTATCGGTCCCGGAGATAAACATGAGCATCACCATCTTTCTTCTAACTTTTGCTGCCCAAGGCTCTGCTTTGGATATTTGTAGTGAGTCCACCGTATTCGCGCCGGCCGGCGTCGAAATAACTGGGAAGGTTTTTTACGGAAATAAAAACACCTTTGACCCATCCAAGAAGGGAGCTGTTGCGACAGTTTGCCCTACTGATGTCTATAGGCAAATTCCGGCTTACCAGAAGATTTTAAAGGAAGAAATTGAAAAGGGCTCGGCTCGCTACACAAAACTTATGGTGGAAGCGACTCGTGTGTTCAAAGGCGCGATTAAAAAGGTTGGCAAGGGCCACTATGTTTTGATCGTAGAGGAGGGTGGGATTTCCGGTTACCCTGTAACCGATATCACCAGCCGTGTCATTGACGCCATTTAGGCGCCACCGAGTGTCCATTACGCGCCCACTTTCTCTAGGCCTCCTTCTTGCTAGCTTGGGTTGCGCCCAGTTCCAGCCTTCTCTGCTCTCCGACTCCGAGGCGACGGCGGCCGCAATTCTTGCCCAGGAGTCTGAATCTACACAAGAGGCGCTTGAGCCGATTGCAGTCTCGGGCCCGAGCATTGAGCAAACCATTCAGGACCGCTTTCCTTACCTGCGTTTTATTGAGCATGGTGAGGACGATTTTTCTGTGATTGTGGTCACTCCGATTGATTTTGGATCCATCATGTCTGCTCGCCTAGTGGAATTCTGTAGCTCCCTGCAAGGCGAGGCACCAAGTGCTAGCGTGAAAGTTGTTCCTGGTGGCGGTACCGCCTTTTCAGGAAACCCTGAGGCCAACCCTTGGGAAGCTAATTCCACGATGAAGCCCGTGGAAGATTTGCTTGTGATTCGGGGTACCGTTGAGGCCATTGAAGAGTGCTTAATCTTTATTGACCTTTTCTTTAACGGTGGTCCTCAAATCGAGATTCAAGCTGAAATCCTAGAACTCACGATTACGGATTCGTTTGAGAGGGGTGTTCAGCCCAATGGAACTCTCGTCGAGCAGCTTGGGAATGTCGGGGCTGACGGCAACGGGCCCTTCTTTCGAGGACTGGGCGGTGGTTTCCCTGCCACAGGAGTGGGCGATTATTCAAGCGATGGCCCGGGAGGAGTCTTTTCCTTAGCTTGGTCCAACGAGAACTTGCAGTTGGAGGCCTATCTCCAGATTTTACGTGGACTCGAAAATGTGGATGTCGTTTCTCGTCCTCGGATTGTGACTCGAAATGGGATTCCTGCGAAAATTGACTCTACCGAAGAGGTCCCTTATCTGTCCGCAAGCAATATTTCTTCCTCCACGGGAATCACGGGCTTGACGGTAAAGGACAAAAAGGCTGGAGTGGTCTTAAGCGTTCAGCCATTTCTTCTTGGTGGTGACTCCATTCATTTGGTTATTAAGGCCAATGCAAGCCGAATTGGTCGAAACTTTGACGTTGGCACGGATACGACAGGGCGCGCAATTAGCATCCCTTCCTTGAACTCTCGCTCTGCCGCAACTTCTGTCGTTGTGAAGAGTGGGCAACATGTTGTCATCGGGGGCCTCAATCTTCGCGAGGAGCGTTTGCAAACTTCTAAAATCCCCATCCTTGGCGACATCCCACTTTTGGGCTGGCTTTTCTCTTCTGAAGAAAAGGTGGAGGCTACGACTTCTGTCATGATTGTGATTACGCCCGAAATCAAAACGGGCCGAGCTTCAATTTCGAAGTTTTTGGACGAGATTTTCGATCCTTTCGAAAATTAAACTTAATTCTAGGAGGGAAGATTCGGTCTGGGCGTGCCGTCCGTTATTCTGATGCCTATGACTTCCTGGATTCGACTGCGCCCATATTCTTCTGCTCCAAGGGCAGGCGAAAGGGGGGTTGTACTCATTTTGACCCTTTTCGTCATTTTGATTACTTATGCATTGGTGACTCAAATGACTTTGGGGACGGCGGTGGCCTCGCAGACCACGATTAATAATTCTCGTCGGATGCAGATGAAATCGGCGACAGTCGCTGCAGCAGACCAATTCATGGAGCATTTGACTAGTGACCCCTCTGCCGGGGGAGACGCACAGGGAATGGCAGCGGACGCTGCAGGGCTTGCCGGCGCCTCCGAGGCAATGGGCGGGTTCGGTAGTGAGGATGGGGGTGCAGAAGGTGAAGTGACTGAAGGCGAGGCTCCCGCAGAGGAAGCAGATTCTCTAATGGATGCCTGGGCAAAGCCGATGCGCATTCAGATTGGAGAGATTCAAATCACCGCCTGGGCAGAAGACGAAAATGCCAAATTTAATCTTCTGTCTCTGATTTCGGAGGACGAAGACTACCGAGATATCGCTCGCCGCCGATTTGAAAGTATTCTAGATCGCTTGCGAGATGAACATGATGAGGATTTGAGTTCTGCCGATGCTTCCATCATTGCAGATCAACTATTGGAGTGGCTGGAGGGGCAAACTCGGGATGAGAACTATCCCTACCCTTTAAGGAAGTCTACCCCGGAGGAGCAAACTCACGCATCCATTTATTGCCCAGAAGAATTGCTCCTGCTCGCCGACGTAAATGAGGATCTTTATTTTGATCAGAAACTGGATGATGAGCTTTTTGCTTTAGGTTTGGAGTCGGTATTTACGGTTTGGACTTCCCTTGCTTTCCAGCCACCCGACTCGGATGGCCAAAGTGCCGGGGCTTCTGAAGAGGAAGCGACACCCCAAGGGGCGGCGGAAGCCGCGATGGAAGATTCCCTCGCTTCGGAGGAACCAATCGCCGATGCCGTTGAGCAAGCGATTCCTGCGGAAGGTGGCTTTAGCGGGGCGGCCGAGGGTGATGACGGAATCGGTGCGCTCGTCAATATCAACACAGCGCCGCGACCTGTTGTAGAGGGAATTCTTTCTGAGATTGGGATTCCTTGGACTATCATCACGGACATTCTTGAAAATAGAAATGAAGTGGATGAAGAAGCTCTCTTAAGCATGGAAGATGAAGCGGCAGACCAGGACTTCGCCGAAATGGAGCTTGCTCAATCCCGGTATGGAGACCTGGAGCAAGTACCACTTCGCTATTTGAATACTTTGGAAGATTTGGAAGAGGTGGGTTCTTGGGCCAGCTTAGATGAAGAACAGAAACAAGATGTTTATGACGCCTTCGGGGTCAAGTCCGATGTCTTTTCCGTGTTCATTTACGCACGAATGCCCCCAGGCGATTGGCAGCCGGAGTATCGCTACGATGAGCCGCCCGGTCCGGTCCTGCGTTTGCGGGGCGTGTATTACCGGCGCTCAACCGCCGATGGTGTGAAAATGATTCCCCTTCAAGCCTGGCATGAGGTGCCGTTCACTCGCTGGCGGATTCCTGATTTTCAGGACGACCTGGAGCCTTTTGTCGCGCCAGAGTTCTAAGCCAGCGACGGGTCTCTTTCCACTGAGGAGGTAGGTCCAGTTGGCCGGTGAAACGGTGGAGCAGGCGTGCCTCTAAACGCACTTTTTGTGTCGGCCCTTCTTGGGCTGAGCGAGTCGCAAGGCGGGCGAGTCGCCGAGTCAAATCCTGGAAAAAGGAGTCTCCGAAGGTCATTAAAAGCCAGGCGGTGAGATGCACCTTGAGTTGGCGTCGAGTCCAGCTGAACTGAATTCGGAGCTCTCGAAGCTGATTCGGCTTTTCGAGGAGTTGAGAAAGCCAGTCCGATTGCCAAGGCTCATCCCATTCCGAAGCGCAGTCGGGTTTTCCACCCAAGGGGTAGGTGGGATGCTCCGCAAGAAGAGGGAGGCACTGGAGTCGCGCTGGTTTTTCAAACTCCTGGTAAAGAGCACGACGGAGAGCCTTCGGAGCATGCAGGCGGGGCTCGTCATGGGCAGATAAGTCCAGCCACAGAATCCCTAAGCAGTGGTCCAGAATCTCCTCGACCGAGCGGTTTCTGGCCATCCCCGAGCGGCGTTTCCAAACTTGAACCTGTCTCAGCAACCGAGGGCGGAGTTCTTTGAGAATCGGCCAGTCAGTTGAAGAAGTTGGGGGTGGCATGCCGCTACCATACGCCTTCTTCTGAAGCGCGGGACCCTCTTCCGCCACAAATTCGACCCAGGAAAAAACAGATGCCCTCAACAGCAATCGTCGGCCTCCAATGGGGGGACGAAGGCAAGGGAAAAATCATTGACAGCCTTGCTGCTCAAGCGGATGTCGTTGCCCGTTACGCCGGTGGAAACAATGCGGGACACACCGTCATTGTTCAGGATGAAAAGTTTGTACTTCATTTGATTCCTGGCGGCATTCTTCATGACGGGACAATTAACTTGATTGGTCGTGGCCTTGTTGTAGATCTCGGCGCTTTAATCGAGGAAATTGACGGACTCTCTGCTCGCGGCATCCCTGTTGAAGAACGCCTGCGCTTGGATGGCAGTGCGCAAGTCATTTTCCCCTATCACCGCCACGTAGATGGTTTGGTTGAAAAATGGAGAGGGAAGGGCCGAATCGGCACTACCGGTCGCGGCATTGGCCCGGCTTATGCGGACAAAGTTGCGCGCACGGGGATTCGTGTAGCGGACATCTTGGACGAAAAAGTTTTTGAGCAACGCTTGCTCGCCGCATTAGCCGAGAAGAGTGCCGTCATCGAAAAGGTTTACGGCCAAGCACCCGAGAACTACGAGGAACTTTTTGAAACATCACGCGCGCAAGCTGAACGTCTGCGCCCATTGATTGTGGATGGTGGTGCACTGTTACGAGATGCTTCCCAGGAGGGGAAACGCATTTTGTTTGAAGGTGCACAGGGAAGCATGCTGGATTTGGATGCCGGGACATACCCTTATGTAACTTCCTCTTGGACTGGCATTTGGGGCATCGCCGGGGGAACAGGTTTTCCGCCCAACCGCCTCAGCCGTTCTCTTGCCGTGACCAAAGCCTATTGCACTCGGGTTGGAGAGGGACCATTCCCTACGGAACTTTTTGGAGAAATGGGGGAGCGCTTGCGAGAAGCTGGAAACGAATACGGTGCCACTACCGGCCGGCCACGCCGTTGCGGCTGGTTTGACATGCTCGCAAGCCGTTACGCAGCTGAACTGAATGGACTCGATGGTGTCTTTATGACCAATCTCGATGTCCTTTCTGGTTTTGAAACAATTGGCGTAGGAATGGGATACAAAACTCCCCAAGGCGAAGTTTCGCGTTTCCCCGCCGAGTTTAGTTCCTTGGAGCAAGTCGAACCCATTTGGATTGAAATGCCAGGTTGGTCAGAGGACATTACCTCTGTGCAAAGCTATTCTGATCTCCCGGAAACTGCGCAAGACTACCTTCGATTTTTGGAAAAAGGATTAGGCGTACCCATTGAACGCGTATCGGTGGGTCCGGACCGCTGTCAATCCTTTCTCGGTGAAAACGGCCAGGAGAATCTTTGGTGAGTCCCCGGCCCGAATTCCCGGTCCCGAAACATGTTGCCATTATCATGGATGGGAATGGGCGCTGGGCTCGAAAAGGCGGATTGATTCGGCTAAAGGGACACGAGTCTGGAACCCAGTCCGTTCGTGATATTGTTGAGGCCGCTGCCGAGTGGGGCGTAGGGCACCTGACCCTGTACGCATTTTCTGTGGAGAATTGGAGTCGACCCAAAGCCGAAGTTGCCGCTTTGATGACTCTGCTGAAAAAGTTTTTGAAGAAGGAACGAGAGACCCTCCTGAAAAATGGAATTGCTTTGCGTGGAATTGGGCGTTTAGAAGATTTGCCAAGTAGCGTTCTTGACACCCTGCGGGAAGTTGAAAAAGCCACCGCGCATGGAAAGAAAATGACTCTTCGTTTGGCCCTTTCTTATGGTGGCCGACAAGAGATTACGGATGCTGTTAAAGCTCTCTGTCAGGATGTCACAGCAGGGAAAGTCCAAGCTGAGGAAGTTACGGAAGATGCAATCGCTTGCCGTCTTTATGATTCGGAAATGCCAGACCCCGATTTGATAATCCGCTCAGCAGGGGAGAAAAGACTCTCAAACTTTTTGCTTTGGGAAGCTTCTTACGCAGAATTTGTTTATTCAGATGTTTTATGGCCAGAATTTCGGCGGGAACACCTCCTACAAGCTTTCCAAGAATTTCATGGTCGAGTTCGGCGCTTTGGGAAGGTACTTGACGATACACCATCATTGCAAGGAGAGACAAACTAATGGGCGTTGTTGCTACTCGTCTTAAATTCGGATCCATTGCGGTTGCCTTGGTGATTGGCGTATTCTGGTTAGACCAGTCACTTTTCCCTTATGTCACTTCCGGAGTTATTTTGTCCTTGTTTGCTTTGGGCGCTCAGGCCGAGTTTTACGGCATGTTGCGTTCTTCGGCCGTGGACTCCGATCACGCCCCTCAACTAAAACTAGGCCTCCTTGCGGGGGCCTTCTTTCTAGCTACGCGCTATGCAGAAATGAGGGGTTGCCACTTAGATGTAGGTGCCCAACTTGGAGGGATTCTCGTTCTCCTTCTCGTGGTGGGCGTCCTTGGTGGAAAGCCCAAAGGAGCTCCTTCTCGAATCGGTGGAACTTTGTTGGGCGTTCTCTTGGTTCCCTTTCTGATGGGATACGCCCTAGAGATTCGAGCCTTGGACGAGGGGTGGGCCTGGTTAGTTTTTTTGGTTGCTGTTGCAAAGACGGGGGATTCCACCGCATTTTTCATTGGCCGCTCTTTCGGGAAGCACAAGCTTGCCCCTAATGTCAGCCCCAATAAGAGTTGGGAGGGCGCAGTCGGCTCCCTTTTGGGGTCCTTCCTTGCTGCTTGGATTGTGACACAAACCGCTTTTTCCGCGACTCCAGACCCTCAAGTGTGGATTCTTGCTGCCATTGTGGTGAATCTTGGGGCTCAGTTCGGAGATTTGAGTGAGAGTTTGTTTAAACGCGGCTGCGAAGTCAAGGATTCAGCGACTCTGATTCCCGTCATGGGCGGAGCCTTTGACATGGTGGATTCCTTCCTTGTGGCGGCTCCCGCCCTCCGCATTTACCTATCCACTCTTCCAAGTTAAGCTAGTCGCGTGGAAACCCGCATCCCGCTTTTGGATATCGAGGAGCAACGCCAGCTTTTTGGCCCTTATGACCGGCATGCCAAAGAAATGAGTCGCCGATTTGGAGTGCGCATGAGTGCGAAAAACGGTGCCCTTCGGTTACGCGGGGGGGGTGACCAGCTCAGCACGATTGCCAGTCGAATTGAGGATATTTTGGCGGACATTCGCTCTAGCGAAATGGAACCGCCTCCCGCCGAAATTGAAGCTCGTTTGCTTGGCGATGTGGCTTCCACAAAAAAAACACCAGAAGCTTCTCCTAAAGAAAGAGGCCATCGGTCCGGCAGTCGCATGCCCGAAGCGCGTTCGGATGCACAGGCCAAGTATTTGCAAGCCATGAGGGATTCCGATTTGGTCTTGGCGTCGGGGCCAGCGGGAACGGGAAAAACTTTTTTAGCTGTTGCCGCTGCTGTTCGCCATCTGCAAGCAGGTCGCGTGAGCCGCCTTGTCCTTACTCGCCCTGCCATTGAAGCGGGCGAGCACTTAGGCTTTCTTCCTGGCGATTACGAAGCAAAGGTGGATCCTTATCTTCGCCCTTTGTACGACGCTCTTCGGGATATTCTTGGGCCGACTGGATTCCGTCGCCTCAAGAGCTTGGACTTGTTGGAGATTGCTCCTCTCGCCTTTATGCGAGGCCGAACCTTGGCCAGAAGTTTCATCATTTTGGACGAAGCTCAAAACTGCACGCCGGGGCAGATGAAAATGTTTCTAACTAGGATTGGAGAAGGCAGCAAAGCTGTTGTCTCGGGCGACCTCACTCAAACGGATTTGCCGGGTGGCGTGAGCGGATTGACGGACGCTGTCAATCGTTTGGACGGTATTGAGGGCGTGTCCGTCGTGAGTCTTGGTGCCTGTGATATTCAACGAAGCGGTTTAGTACGAAGAGTTGTTGAGGCTTACGGAAACGAATGAAAAAAGCATTGCAGGTCGAGATTCAAGGTGAACACCTTGTTGCCGACTTGCCCCTGGATTCTTTGAGAGAGGTTTTGTGCCGGGCTTGGAAAGAATACTCCGGAAAACAAAATGCCAAAATTGAATTGGTTTTTTTGGAGGACGGACCCCACTCCAAACTTCACAAGCAGTTTCTCGGTGACCCAACTTCCACTGATGTCATGGCATTCCCGTATGAGGACGAGGACTTGTTTGGAGAGGTCTTCGTGAATGTGGATACGGCCAGTCGAGAAGCCGCTGAGAGAGGCATTCTCGTTCATGAAGAATTGAAATTGTATTCCGTTCATGGTGTCCTTCACTTGCTTGGATTTCGCGACAAGACTCCAGAAGAACAGAGAGAAATGCGTGATGCTGAGCAAAAAGTACTGGGCTTCTAAGAGTTTGCTTTTGGAAATATTTGTGATTTTTCTGCTTTCATAGTGGAGTTTACCCCTGTGTTTTCGGTAGCGTTTTCATAGGCAAGCGAAGGTACACCCCTCCTCTTGCATACTTCTCCCCCCAATAATCACATCCATGGTCAGTCGCGGCAAAAGGAACGATGCCAAAAACGAAACTCTTATTCGTCTTTGGTCAGAGTATTGTGAGGGGGATCGGATTGAAGCGCGAAACGCCCTCATCGAGTTTTATCGTCCTTTCGCAGCTTCCGTTGTCCGCCGCGTGAAGTCGCGCCTTCCTCGAAGTGTAGAGGTGGGCGATTTAGAAGGTGCTGGCGATGTTGGGCTTATCCAAGCTGTCCACAGTTTTGATCCTCAGCGCGGGGTGCCTTTCGAAGCTTTCTGCGAACATCGTGTTCGAGGCGCCATCATCGACGAGCTTCGCCGTTTAGATTGGTTGCCTCGCCCCATGCGGAACCGTTTGAATCGGCGCAAGCATGTCATCGATCAACTTCGGACGGATCTTGACCGAGAACCTGCTGACAACGAAATCGCCGCTGAAATGGGAATGTCCATGAAGGAATATATGGCGCGATTTGGTGCAGGGAAAGACGCTCCCGTCCTTGCAGGTTCGAAGCAATCGGACTACGGAAGCGACGCTGAGCCCGGTTTAGATTTTCTTGAAGATGTTGGTGCCGAAGGCCCGGATGAAGAAGCTCATCGCCGGGAAATGTTGGCAGCGATCTCCGCTTCTTTGGATTCAGAAGGGCGAGAGATTCTATTTAAACGCTACTTCGAGAACCGTTCTCTCAAGGAAATTGGAGAAGAGTTAGGACTCTCACAGTCACGCGTGTCCAAAATATTGGGCCGCCTTGTTGGTCGCTTAAAAGACCGCTTCGAAGATAAGGTCCACTAGCTCAAACATTCTTCGAGGATTTCTCGAAGGTGTTGGAGTGGAATCATATTCTCAGCATCGGAAGGCGACTCTTTTGGATTCGGGTGCGTTTCGATAAAGAAGCCGTCGTAGCCTGCGGCAGCTCCGGCGCGCAACAAAATTGGTGCACGCTTCCAGTCGCCGCCCGTTGCGCCATCGAGCCCTCCAGGGGCTTGAACCGAATGGGTTGCGTCGAGCAGGACAGGGCATCCATGCGCTTGCATGTCAGGGAGAGAAGCAAAATCAACAACCAATCTTCCATACCCAAAAAAAGTGCCACGCTCGGTGAGCAAGACTTTTTCGTTTCCGGTGCCTCTCACCTTTTCCGCAGCATGGCTGCAATCTCGAGGAGCTAGGAACTGCCCCTTTTTGATATTTACAGCACGCTTCGTCTTGCCAGCGGCTAGGAGTAAATCAGTTTGACGGCAGAGAAAAGCGGGGATTTGCAAGATGTCACAAATTTCAGCGGCGGGAGCGCACTGCTCGGGCAAATGCACATCTGTGAGAATCGGAACCCCCAGGGCCTCCTTGATTTGGGCCAAGATGGAAAGGCCTTCCTGGAGGCCTACGCCCCGTTTCCCAGACCCAGAAGTTCTGTTCGCTTTGTCAAAGGATGCTTTGAAAACCCATTGGATAGGAAGTCCTGAAAGAGCTTCCGCCGTTTGGTGAGCATGCTCAATCGTTTCAGCACCCTGAATCACGCAAGGGCCAGCAATCAGCAAGGGATTGCGACCCTCGCCAAGGGAAATACCTTCAGCAAATGTTGTTTCTGAGAAGCTCATCGTTCTGGGACGAGAAGGGGGAGTTGGAACCCCGGAAGATTGAAGTTTACAGGCGTATTCCCCCCGAAGTCACCGTCCACCTGAAAGGGGCTTGCCTCGGTCCCTTGGACGATGACTTCCCTACCCCGGCGGTGCACGACGCCAGGAGCATGGCGAAGGGACCCTAAGAGAGCGGCACCTGCTGCGACTGAGGTTCCAGGCAAGTCCGCCCTTCGAACGAGATAGACCTCCCAGAGGCCGTCGTCATATTCACAAGGTCCGAGCTGGAGGGCCCAAGTGCCGTAGGTCGAGACATTGGCCACAATTCCAAAATCGAATTCCCCCAAGTCTTCCCCGTCAATCCAAACTCTTTGGGGTTCAGGTGTCCATGCCTGCAGTGTTTTTAAAATAACAGGCAAATAGTCTGTCTTGCGCATGGTTCCACTGCGGCGTTCCTCGATTCGACGGACAATTTCTCCGTCCATGCCAAAACCCATTACCATGAAACAGCGACGACCATTGGCCTCTCCAATATCCACCTTTTGAGTCCGCCCTCTTTCGGCAAGGTCCGCTAATTGTCCGGGTTCCGAGGGAAGTCCTAATTCGAGGGACATGGCGTTGCCGGTGCCCAGTGGGCAGAGGAGAACCGGGGGACAACCTTGAGGGAGCCCTTGAAGGGCTGCGCTCAAACTGCCATCTCCACCGACAACAAGGAGCCGTTGAGAGCGTTCTGCCGCTGCAGCAGCCCACAAAGCCGCATCTTCGGCGCTCTGCCCTGCATGGATTTGTACGCCATGTCCGCGGCGAAGGAGTTCCGCCGCAATTGCGGCTGCGCGGGCAGGCCCTTCACCCTTTCCAGAGCGGGGATTGGTCAGGAGGTCAAATTCCATGAAAGGAAGACAGTCTAGGGGCGGGTATCTTCCTCTGCATGCCCAAGATTGCGACCACCGGTGCAGGAGGAGTTCTGGGCCTTGGCTTGGCCGAGGCTCTGGAGAGCTCGGCATGGGAAGGGGCAACCTTCACCTTGGGTGGAAGAAATCACCCACCGTTTTGGAAATGGGATTGGGAGGCCATGGATCTTCTTCGACCAGGAGAAGCTCGCGCATGGCTTCTTCGCCATAACCCACAATTCCTCCTCCACGCAGCGGCAATGACCCGGTTGGACACCTGCGAGAAGCATGCCGAGGCTTGCCAGAGAATTAATTTAGAGGCCACTCAGGAACTCTGTGCTGCTGCAAGCGAGTTGCGCACATCCATCCTCTTTGTCTCCACTGACCAAGTCTTTGATGGTAAAGCGGAGAAGTATGCCGAGGACGCCAACTGCTCTCCAGTTCATGCTTATGGTCGAGCCAAGGCGGCGGCCGAGAGGCTTGTTTTGGAAGCAGGCGGGGTGGTTGCTCGCCTCCCTCTTCTCTTGGGAGGAGAGGCCGGTCCCCAGAGAATGGGGGCAGATACTGCCTTGCATCAAGCGATGCTTGCGGGGGAGGAACTTCGGCTTTTCGAGGACGAATTTCGCGCTCCATTGCCAGCAGTTTCCGCCGCAGAGGGCCTTTTAAAGCTCCTTCAAGCTATGCAATCCGCAAGCCCTCCCCAGGGTGTGTTTCATTTTGGTGGGGAGGAGGTTCTGAGCCGGTTGGAGTTGGGGAAAAGGATTCAAGAAGCCGCCAACTTGTCTGCCTCCATTGTGCCTGCTCGTGCTTCAAGTTGGGGCGGTCCCCAGAGACCTCTTCGGCTCGTGCTCTCTTGTGAAAGAGCGAAGAAGGAATTGTTCTGGAAGGCCCCGAATTTGCGACAATACCTTTCTGCCAACGCCAGCTCATGACCGAACCCCAAACTTCCGAACTCCCGACCCGCTATACCCCCGATGCCATTGAGAGTGGGGTGTACCAGGCTTGGTTAGATAGTGGCCTGATGTCTCCTCCTGAAGAGGGGAGTAATCGGCCTACTTTTACCATCATGATTCCTCCACCCAATGTCACCGGTGTGTTGCATATGGGGCATGCTTTGAACAACACCATGCAGGACATTGTGGCGCGTCACCGCCGCATGATGGGTTTTGACACTCTATGGCTCCCTGGAACCGACCACGCAGGAATCGCAACTCAAGCCGTTGTTGAGAAAAAACTTTTTTCTGAGGAAGGGAAAACGCGGGAAGATCTTGGCCGGGATGAATTCCTGAAACGGATTTGGGATTGGAAAGAGCATCATGGCAACACAATTCTGAGTCAGCTCCGAAGATTGGGCGCTTCTTGCGATTGGTCGAGGACTAAGTTCACGTTGGACCCGGATATGTCCTACGCCGTCCGCGTTAGCTTTTGCAAATTGTGGGATAAAGGATTGGTCTACCGCGGCGCTCGTTTAGTGAACTGGGATTGTAAGTTGCAAACCGCTGTTTCCGACGACGAGATTGAGTACAAGCAGCAGAAAGGCCACATGTGGTATCTGCGATATCCGTTAAAGGACTCTGATGAATACCTGACGGTTGGAACAACGCGCCCAGAAACCATGCTCGGTGATACTGGTGTGGCGGTGCATCCCGAAGATTCCCGCTTCCAACACCTCATTGGAAAGACCATCCTTCTTCCCATTGTAGATCGAGAAATCCCCATCGTCGCAGATGAAACGGTTGAAAAGGACTTGGGAACCGGTGCTGTGAAAGTTACGCCAGGCCATGACCCTGCGGACTATGAGCGCGGCGCACGGCACAACTTGCCTATTCTGAATATTTTGAATAAGGATGGCACGCTGAACGAGGAAGGCGGACCATTTTCTGGATTGTCCAAAGAAAAAGCTCGCGAGGGTGTTGTTGCGTGGTTTGAAGAAAAGGATCTCCTAGAAAAAATTGAAGACATTCAACACAACGTCTCGATTTCCGATCGCTCTCAAACGGCAATTGAACCCTTGGTCTCGGAACAGTGGTTTGTGAAAATGGAGGAGCTTGCCGCTCCGGCAATTCGAGCGGTCGGAAACGGTTCTCTTCAGTTTAAGCCAGAGCGCTGGACCAAGGTTTATCTCGATTGGCTAACCAATGTCCGGGACTGGTGCATTTCTCGCCAACTTTGGTGGGGCCATCGAATCCCTGTTTGGTATGACGAAGATGGAACTCCTGTTGCTTCGGTAGAAGATTTGGAGCTTGGCTCTCCCCACCCCAAAACAGGGAAGCCCATTCTGCGCCAGGACGATGATGTTTTGGATACCTGGGCTTCTTCTTGGCTGTGGCCTTTTGCTACTTTGAGTTGGCCGGAAAAGAGCGGAGATCTCAGCAGGTTTTATCCAACCCAGTTCCTTTCCACAGCGCGTGACATTATTTACCTGTGGGTTGCTCGCATGGTGATGGCTGGCTATGAATTTTTGGACCACCTTCCAGAAGATGAGCGCTGTCCTTTCCAGACTTGCTACATCCATGCAACGGTATTAGATGGTAAAGGACGTCGCATGTCTAAGTCTCTGGGCAATGGGATTGACCCCGTTGAAATGATTGAAAAGTACGGTGCAGATGCCGTCCGTTACTCCCTCATGATTTTGACGCGGGAAGGCCAGGATGTGAAGTTGGCCGAAAACCGATTTGAATTGGGGCAGCGATTTTGTAACAAAATTTGGAACGCCGCGCGCTTCACTTTGGGGCATCTTGAGGGAGAAACTGCCGAAGAGGGGGGGCAAACTCTTGAGGACCGGTGGATTCGTTCCCGCTTAGCTGCGGTGACTGAAGAAGTGAGTGCGGCTCTAGACTCCTACGACTTTCACGATGCAGCCCAGGCTCTTTACCGATTCACTTGGGATGACTTTTGCGATTGGTATGTGGAAGTGGCCAAGCGTCGGTTGCGTTTGGGGGAGGATGCTGGATTAGGAACGCCGGAAGCTTCCGAGGCCGCTCGGGTGCGCCGAACTTTGGGAGAAACTCTTTCCTCTTTATTGCGCCTTCTTCATCCATTTACGCCCTATCTCACGGAATCCCTTTGGAAACAACTCCCAACGTGCTTCCGCAGTGAGGGGCTTATCATGGCCTCTTCTTGGCCTGAAGGTGGCCAGCGAGATCTTCAAGCTGAAGAAGACTTTAGCCGTATTCAAGATGCCGTACGAGGATTTCGAAATGTTCGAGCCCTCTTAGAGCTTAGTCACGCAGATCGCCCAGAAGGTTTGCTCTTTGCTGAGAACAGTGCCGTGCAAAATCTTTTTGAATCCGAATCGGCAGTCACTTGTTTTTTGGCTGGGCTAGAAGGATTGCAATCTCAGCTTGCAGAAACCTCAAGTCCTCCTCCTGAGAGCGGGACCGACATTTTTGAGGGGGGGTCGGTCTTTTTAGGGTACGGAGAAGGCACTGACTCTGGCAAACTCAAAGCGACCTTGGAAAAGAAACTTCAAAAAGTCCAAAACGGTGTTTTGGGAATTGAGAAGAAACTAGGGAATGAGCGATTTGTCCAAAACGCAGACCCAGAGGTCGTTGAGTCGGAGCGCCACCGCCTCGCCGAGCTTAAAACAGAAGTTTCGACCTTGCAAGCTAACCTAACGGTTTTAGCTTAGCCCTCTTCGGGCACGGGTTCTTTAATTTCAAAGTTACTTCCATCCCAAGCCGTTTCCGAGATGAGGTCGGCACCTTTGGAAATTGGTTTCACTGGAAGTCGGAAAGTGAAAGCCTTCCGTCCTCGTTGATCCAAGGCCCTGAATTCAAAGTCAATACTCCCTCGGTCCTTGTTGATAATCATCTTATGGGGAGCTTTTTTGGCTGTGCCCATCCCTGCTTTCGAAGAAAGAGGAATAGCTGCAAGCGCTCGGTTTGAATCCGGAGCTACAAAAATAATGTACTCCGTTTTGGGAGCGAGAGTGAGGTCAGAATAATCCGGCCAGTTTTCTGGAGCTTCGAAACCCTCAGGTGGGACTTCACCCTCAGTGCTTCGTGCGCCCGTTTTTGTGATTTCTGCAGCTTTGAGCTCTCCCTGATATGACAGAATCCAAGTGCCCGGAACAAGGTTTGGCTCGCTCAAGGGGACTGTGCTGTGTAGAACTCCAACCGGGATAGGGCCCTCTCTTGTGGTGTTTTTGGAGAGTTTTGCAATGGAAGATTCGTTAATAGCCTTGACTGGGGTTAAGCCAATGCAGGAATAGCCATCAAAAATTGCATAAGCCTCAGGAGGCGTTGGGTTCGGTAAACCTTGCTCCGGAGCCTTTCGTGCAGCGGCAATCGAATCCAAATCGGCAAATTGGCGTTTCTCTAGCCCAATCGTAGCGGAGAAATCGAGACCTTCTTCAACTGTCGCGCCCAGGATTCGGGCATCGATAACATCAGTTGCATAGAGAAGTGCATTGGTGCAAGCATTCAAGCTGGAAGCGACGCGAAATCCAACAAACTCTAAACGGGCAATGTTGAAAATCCCATGGCGGCGATCCACGCTAGTTCCGTAGTCAGGCATATTGAATGCGCCACCCCGAATAACCGGAGCCGAGCCGTCAAAGGGGGGAAGAATCGTTATCGGTTTCCCATCCTTTCCCTTAATCTTGAAACTCTTGAAACCAGGAAGAGGATTGAAACGTGAGTCCGTCCATTCCCAGGCATTTCCGCAGAGGTCCACGATGCCATAACTCGAGCTGTTTTCCGGCATAGAGTTCACTGGAAGGAGCTTAAAGGATAGGTTTCTAGGTTGAGTCATAGTGCAGGCGACTAGCTTGCGATCAAACTCATCGCCATAGGGCCAACTTTGGTCTGAATCTCCGCGAGCGGCACGAACCCATTCCTCTTCGGTTGGGAGACGAAGGCCAGCCCACTTGCAATATTCACGGGCATCATCATGGCTAATGCCGACAACGGGAGATGTGGCGATTTCAGGCGCCATTTCCCATTTCATACCCTCGTCTTGCCAATGTTCGTCCCACCACTTTGATTTTTTGAGTCCCTCAAAAATCCAAGAAGGGTCCTCCTTCTGCATTTCTTGAATGATGGCGTTTCTTTCTTCTTTGGAGATGACGAGCCAAGTCACTGGAGGTTGGGCACCCGTAGCTTCTACATAGCGGGAGTACATTTCATTCGTGACCTCAGTGGGGGCAATCGCGAAGCTGGCAACGTCGACTTGACTGCGAGGAGTATCCGCGCCTAGTTGTTGTGCAACTCCTGGCTTGGAAGCCATAAGCTTTTTGTAGTCCTTGAGGTCCCCACCCACTAAGGTGCGGCCAGCTGGGATTTCCACCAAACCCGTCGTAGGAGATTGAGGAGCGAGAAGAAGAAGAAGGGCAGCTTGAAGCATGAGGAAAGGAGTAGACCGGTGGGCCTTGGGGGGGAACAGCCTACTTGAGCCCTGGAATCCAGCCAAGTCAGCCTATGGCAACTCTAGACTATGGAGAGGTCGCGGTTTCTCCCTGTCTTCCCCCCCCGATATTCCTTGTCTTCTTCCAATCCAAGCTCCATGCGTGCTGTCGTGACCCCATCTTTGGACGGTGGGCGCCTGGATCGAGCGTGCACCGAGTTATTGGGGGGGAGGCTAAGTCGCTCGCAGGTCTCAAGACGTATTCGAGAAGAGTTGGTGACTGTGGATGGAAAATTGGTGACTCGAACCGGTCATCTCGTCCACGAAGGCCAAGAGCTTTGTTTGGCACCCCTGCCGATTCCTGAGGTGGATTCGGCTCTTCAGCCCCTCATCTTGTGGGAGGACGAATGGCTCGCCGTTTTGGACAAACCCTCTGGCCTACCCATGCATGGAAATTACGTGGGAGATCCCCATCAAAGTGTGGCTCGGTTTCTGGAGGAAAAATACGGGTCCAACTTGCCTACGAATCAAGGCGCTGAACGCCCAGGAATTGTGCATCGCTTGGACAAGGGGACTTCGGGATTGTGTGTCGTGGCTTTTGACCAGGCGACCTTTATGGACTTGCAGCAGCAATTTGCTGACCGGACCATCCAAAAGGAATATCAAGCGATCTGTTATGGGCGTCCGCGTTTTAAGTCGGATTGGGTTGAAGCCCGCCTGGTTCGGGATGAAAAGAAACCGGAGAGGATGCGCGTGACTCGCAGCAATAACCCCTCTACAAGAGATGCGTCTACTTATTGGGAAGTCCTGGAAAGGTTTGAGGGCTTTTGTCACATCTTGGCTCGCCCAAAAACGGGTCGCACCCATCAAATTCGCGTTCACTTGACCTCCATTGATTTGCCTCTTGTTGGCGATCCCTTTTACCGGGCACGCAACTTTGGCCCGGGAATGTTTCCGGCAAGTGCGCCGCGCGTTGAGCGCACTTTCTTGCATGCGAGTACACTTTCTTTTGAGCATCCTGCGAAGGGAGAACAAATGCGATTTGAATCTCAGTTGGCAGAAGTCATGCAAAACTTTCTGAAAGTTTTACGTGCCGATCTTCCTGCAAAAGAGGATGCTTGGTCATGAGTTTTTTTTCCAAAGCGGCAAAGTTTTTTTTCTCTGGGTTATTGTTGACCTCTTCTTTGTCGGCCCAACTTGGTGGGGAAATTACGGGGGACCCTGCCCAACGGGCTGGTATGGCGGGCGCTGGAATGGCAAGCGCGGGCAGCATTTTTGATGCATCGACCAACCCGGCTGTGTTGGGTTTGCAAATGCGGGGCAATCGAAGAACGATTGGAGAGTTTGCAGGGCGCCTATTTTGGGCACCGGTAAGCATCGAGACTTTGTCTGGTGCAAGTTACCGGCCAGATGGCGTGATTGGGGGAGGCCCTTGGATTGGTATGGCTGACCGATTGGACTCAAGGTGGGCGTGGTCCCTTTCATTGATGCCGACGGGGGGTGGAGCCGCAAACTACAACCGGATGACCGAGCTCAATGTTGCAACTGCGGACCCGAACGATCCTTTGAGTGGGCCTGCGCTTCATTCTGTTGAAATGTCTACGAACATGATGCAGCTTGCTCTTGCACCCAGCCTAGCCTGGACTCCTCGAAAGGACCTGTCTTTTGGAATCGGTGCCTCCGTTCGCTATACCAAACTAGACTTTCTTTCTGCAACAGATATTGCCCTTGAAGATTTGAAGGGAGATGCGTCGTCCTTGGGTTTTGATACCTATGGCGACCTTTTGGATTTTCTCTTTAACATACAGGGCGGAAGAGGTATTGATGCCATTCAAGCGGACATTGCCGCTGAAGCAGAGGCCGCCTTTCATTCCTTTGCCCACTTGGGAGTGTTGTGGTCACCTATGCGAGATTCTCGAATTAGTGCTTGGTATCGAAGTCCATCATCCTCGAAGTCTTTAGACGGCCAAGTAACGGTTGATGTTGAAGCGGATATAGGTTTGATTAATGCCTTATTTGATATTGAGAATTCTGGCAGTTTCGAACTTTCCATCCCGGATGTTTCTTTTCCGCAACAACTAGGCTTTGCCCTTCAGCAAGATATGAATAAGCACTTTAGAATCAACGCCGATATGGTTTGGACGGATTGGTCTAAAGCCTTCGATGGATGGACTGCCAAAGTCGCTGGCTCAGATGAGGGCCTAGGGGTCATGGTAGGGCCAGGTGGGACCGAAGTGGATATGGGGCTGAGATGGGAAGACACATTCCGTGTTTCTCTGGGTGCTGAATATGATTTTTTTGAATCTCAACACCTCCGAGATGGGAATGGTCACCTGCGAACATTGCAGCATGGTGTGCCTTGGACCTTTCGAACGGGGATTGGAGTTTCGAATAATCCTATGCAAGGGTCCCCGACCTTGGGGTTGACTCCTTACAACACCCTGCATATCGGTGCCGGATTCAGTCGCTGGGACTGGAAGGGCGGCGACCTTCACGTTGGTGTGGTTAGTGCACTTCCGGAGCCTTGGGAGAGTGGGGAACACGCAGTCTTGACCGACCTTGACTTCGATACTTATCGCCAATCCCACTGGTCAGTCGTTCTCGGATATCAGACCAATTTTTGATGAGTCGAGAATGGGATGCAGAACATCCCATTCTCGCAAGAAATTCCTACCCAATCAGGGTGAGTAGGAAATGGCTTTCGCAATTCCCGCACCGCTATTGGATTCTCCGCCGCCAACGTAGACCGTTCCATCTTCCATCAGCTCGACGATGCCGCCAGCGTGATCTTCTGGCATTGAGGTTAAGGGCGTGACGGTGTCGTTGATGGTATCGAAAATCCAGTTGTTGTTGTTCGGAATGGGGTCCACCAAGTCACCACTTGCTCCACCTATGATGAGGCAATTGCCTCCACCAATGCTGACTGCTCTGCCAAAGGCGCGGTCACCTGGAAGTTGGCTCAGCCCACTAGAGTTTTCCGTAATCGGGTCGTAAAGATTGCAGTTGCGAATCGGACCAACATTCAAAATGTCGCCACCAGCTCCACCAAAAAGAGCTACCTTGCCTGACGGAAGGAGGACTTCGGCAAAAAGAGCTCTCTTTGAGCCAATGTTGCGAGCTGAGGAGAAGGTACCCGTAGCAGGGTCATAAATACTGGCTTGGTTCGAGAAATCAGGAATTCGAATTCCGAATATAGTCGAGTAAGTAATTCCACCGGACATCAAGATTCGACCATCCGCCAAAGTAATGCATCCGTGGCCTGCCTTCGGTTCAGGAATGTTGGGGCCATTTGTCCAAGTAAGTGTGCCGGGGTCCAAATACTCGGTTTGCTTCAGGGATGAACCTAAAAGATCGGCAACATCCGTGAGCTCATGACTTCCACTACCCTCGGTGCCACCTGCGATGAGTAGTCGACCATCGTCTAGAAGGCTCGCACTATGAGCAGCGCGATATTCACTTAGGCCGGGGAGGAGAGTCCAGGAGCCCGTGATGGGATCATAAATTTCGGCAGTATTCAGGATTTTGGTGAAGTAGTCCCCATTTCCCTTTTGACCGCCATAGGTCACGCCACCTGTTACAACGACGCGCCCATCTTGCAACACGGTAGCGGTATGAAAGGCTCGGGATTCATTCATCGTGCCCGCAAGAAGAGTGGTGGTACCGGAGTTGAGATCGTAAATCCAAGCTTGGTCGGAACAGTGATAGGCGGTTCCTACATCCGTCAGTAAGGCTGGCCCGCCTCCACAGGCAAAGAGCCTCGTGGCGTTTCCATTCGGTCCCCGTTCCAGCACATCCCAACTAATATTGGCTAGGGAGGAGGGGATATTCGAGCCAGCGCTTTGCCAACGGTCAGAGAAGTTCAAATTGAACCAGCGGATGTTGCTGAAATCGTCGTATTGATCAACGCCACCGAGTCCAGGCCTGGACAGCGCTTGGAACCAGATGTCTCGATTCAAAAAGGACGAGATATTTGGAATATTAAAGTGAATATCTAAATTTCCGTTAGAGTCGCTCCTACCCGTGAAATAGTGGCCCTTACTAGCAAGGTCCAAGCCAATCGCAAGCACATCATTTGGGTCACCGGTTCCTGCAACAAGACCATTGCTTCCCCCATTGGAAAAGGAGGGGAGGACTGCACAGAGGGTGTTAGGGGTGACATTGGAAATCCGGGCGGTGATTGGCCCACCGAGGACATCGCCGTAAGTCATGAGCTCTGAGGTCGCATTTGCCTGCGCAAACAGAGGGGTTGTCAGGAGCAGAAAGGGAAAAAGCAGGTTTTTCATTTGAGGGATGATTAGGGGGTGGGTGGGTTTGATGAGAACCCAGGGAGCTTCCCTACTCTAACAGCTTAGGGAAGGGATTGCAGGAGTAGAATGGCACCCGATGAGCGATTCCTCCTCCGATTCCAGCCCTAGGGACGAGATTTTGAGTACCTCAGGGCTTACGGTACCCGTATGCGCCTTTTCAGAAGACGCCAAGATGCCAACTGATGGTCCAGGTGAGTTTCCCTTTACGCGAGGGATTCATCCCAATATGTATCGCGGGCGACTTTGGACGATGCGCCAGTACGCAGGCTTTAGCTCTGCCAGGGCTACGAATGAGCGCTTTAGCTACTTGCTAGAAAGGGGACAAACAGGTCTGTCTGTAGCTTTCGACCTTCCCACTCAAATCGGTTATGAGTCCGACCATGAACTTGCCGAGGCCGAAGCGGGCAAGGTGGGGGTGGCGGTGAATTCCCTCAAAGATTTCGAACAGCTCTTCGAAAGCATTCCTCTTGGGAAGGTTTCGACCTCCATGACGATTAACGCAACCGCGCTCCCTGTGTTTGCGATGTACATCGCACTATGTAAACGGCAGGATGTCCCAGTAGAGCGTATTTTGGGGACAGTCCAAAATGATATTTTGAAGGAGTTTGTGGCTCGCGGGAATTTTCGCTTTGGTGTGGAAGCTTCCATGCGCTTGACCACGGATCTTTTCCATTTTCAACAGGTAGTGGCTCCTCGCTTTAACCCAATTTCCGTATCGGGCTACCATATGCGCGAAGCAGGCTGCACAGCTGTTCAAGAGATTGCCTTCACCTTGGGGGATGGCGTGGCTTACCTTGAAGAGGCCCGAGCTGCCGGTTTGAATTTAGCCGCAACGGCTCGGCGGATGTCCTTTTTCTTCAACTGCCACAACGAACTCTTTGAAGAAGTTGCCAAGTTCCGCGCTGCTCGAAGGATGTGGGCTCGCATTGTGAAAGAGCGTTTCGGTGTTGACGATGCGCGGGCTCAAATGTTGCGCTTCCATACCCAAACGGGCGGCTCCACCTTGACTTCTCAACAGCCTCTTGTGAATTCGGCAAGAGTGACCATTCAAGCCCTCGCTGCCGTCTTGGGCGGTACCCAGTCTCTTCACACAAACAGCTACGACGAAGCACTTTCTCTTCCATCGGAAGAGTCCGCCTTGCTCGCCTTGCGGACACAACAAGTCATTGCCCATGAATCCGGAGTGGCCGCAGTAGCCGACCCTCTTGGTGGCGCTCCTTTTGTAGAAAAAATGACGGATGATGTTGAAAGCGAGGCTCTAGCTCTTCTCGCAAAAGTGGACGAAGAATTTGATGGCATGGTGGGGGCCGTCAATGCTGGTTTTGTTCAGCGAGAGATCCATCGCGAGGCGGTGCGACACCAGCGGTGTGTCGAGACGGGCGAACGAGTCGTAGTGGGTGTGAATGATTTCACACTTCCCGATGAAACACCTGCTCCGATTTTCCGGCCGGATCCCTCCGCACGAGAAGAGATTTTTGCTGGCCTAGCTGCTTGCCGAGAGGGCAGGGAGGACCAACTTGCCAAGGAAGCCTTAGAGCGTTTAGCCGCCTTAGCGGAAACCAAAACTCCCTTAGGGCCTGCAGTCTTGGAGGCGGTCGAAGCCTACGCCACCATTGGCGAAATCTGTGGAACTTTGGAAAAGGTTTTTCCTCTTTATCACCCACCGGCTTTGTTTTAAGCTGATTCGAATCATGGGAACCACTGCGGCTTTTATCGGTTATGGGCGTTTTGGGAGCGCTTTTGGTGAGCGACTTCTTGCCACCGGTGCCACGGTCCGAGCTTTTGATTCAGGGGCTCCGCCGCCCCCGCGACGTCGCGCGGACAGTATGGCCGAAGCTCTGGATGGCTCGGAGTTTGTTGTCATTGCTGTCCCGGTTCCTCGCATGGAAAAGGTGATGCAGGATGTTCGACCGCTATTGAAACCCGGGCAAATTGTTTTAGATGTCGGCTCTGTGAAATCGGGACCGAGTCGTTGGATGCGCCGTATCTTTGGTGAAGAAATACCTTGGGTGGCAACTCACCCTTTGTTTGGTCCAATTTCCTTGGCTTTGGGAGAACCTCTCCGTGTAGTGGTCTGCCCAACCGAAGCGCATCCGAATGCTGTAGCTAGCGTTTCTGCCCTTTATGAGTCGGTTGGTGGCATTCCGGTTTCGATGGAGCCCGAAGAGCACGACCGCGAAATGGCTCAAACCCATGCGCTGACCTTTTTCATCGCAAAAGGGTTTATGGAAGCCGGGGTAGATCTGGAGTCTCCGAATGCCCCGCCAAGCGCTCGTGCTATTGCCAGAGTGGTCGAAGCAGTTCAACGAGATGCTGGACACCTTTTTGCAGCTCTTCATAGGGAGAATCCCTATTCCGATGAGGCCCGAAGGGCTTTGTTGGATGCCTTGGCTCGCGTGGATCGAGCTTTGTCTCTTCCTGTTTCTGAGGGAGAGCAAGATCCAGCACTCATCCCTGAGATTCTCAAGATCTCCTCACCATCCGACACGCCTCGACAGCTTTTGGAAGCGCGAGAGGTGATTGACCAACTGGACCAAGAACTCTTGGATCTCCTTGCGCGTCGAGCTGTTTTGTCTTTGCGCGCTGCTCAAGCTAAAGCAGATGTGGGTCGTGGGATTCGGGATGCAGGCCGTGAGCAAGAGCTCCTTCAGCGTCGTCGTCAGATGGCAGATGAACGAGACATGGACCCCGTTGCCGTTGCCGAGATTTTTCAAGCAGTTCTGCGTTTTTCGCGAGCACACCAAGCTCGGTGCGGGGAAAAGTCATAATAGGCTATGCCGGAAACCGAAGCCCCCTTGGATTTCATTCGCGAAATCGTTTCTAAAGACCTAGAAAGCGGCAAGCACGCTTCTCCGGTCACTCGCTTCCCTCCGGAGCCCAACGGTTATTTGCACATTGGGCATGCCAAGGCGATTTGCTTAGTTTTTGGGGTTGCAGAAGAGTTTGGGGGGAAGTGTTTCTTGCGTATGGATGACACTAACCCTGAAAAGGAGGAGGCGCATTACGCCGAAGCTATTCAGCGGGATATTCAGTGGTTGGGGTTTCAGTGGGATGGCGAAGTCCGCCACACTTCAGATTATTATTCCACCTTGCATGATTGGGCGATTCACCTCATTCGTGAAGGCAAAGCTTATATAGATGAACAGTCTGCCGAAGAAATGCGCGCAAACCGTGGCAGTTTGACCGAGCCTGGAAGGAACAGCCCATTTAGAGGCCGTCCACAGGAAGAGAACCTTGAGCGGTTTGAGCAAATGCGCGCCGGCGAATTAGAAGAAGGAACCTGTGTTTTGCGCGCCAAAATCGATATGGCTTCGCCCAACTTGAATTTACGCGACCCAGCCCTTTATCGGATTTTTAAAAAGGCACACCCGCGAACAGGGAATGAATGGTGCATTTATCCTATGTATGATTTTGCCCATGGCCAATCGGATGCCATTGAGGGAATTACGCACTCTTTGTGTTCCTTGGAATTTGAGAACCACCGCCCTCTCTACGATTGGTTTGTGGAAAACCTCCCTGTTCCGAATAAGCCTCGTCAAATCGAATTCTCTCGATTGAACTTAACAGGTACGGTTATGTCGAAGCGAAAGTTGCTCCGACTTGTAGAAGATAGTGTTGTGGATGGTTGGGATGACCCGCGCATGCCAACTCTCTCTGGCCTTCGCCGTCGTGGCTTCACTCCTGCATCCATTCGAGACTTTATTGCTCGTGCTGGAGTGACCAAAACTGCGCAAACGATGGATTTGCGCTTGCTTCAGCATTGTCTCCGACAAGATTTGGAACATTCTGCTGAGCGGCGGATGGCAGTCCTCCGCCCCCTGAAAGTTGTTTTGACCGACTATCCAGAAGATAGAACTGAGGAGATAGAGCTTCCCAATCACGCGGGTCGAGAAGAGTTAGGCAAGCGAAAAATTCCTTTCTCCCGAGAGTTCTACATAGAACAATCTGACTTTTTGGAAGACGCTCCAAAGAAGTTCTTTCGACTAACTCCAGGAAAGGAGGTCAAGCTTCGATACGCCTATGTCATCAAGTGTGAGGAGGTGGTCAAGGATCAAGATGGCAACATCGTGGAACTTCGCTGCACTCACGATCCGGAAACGCGTCATGGGTTGCCCAAAGACCGCAAAGTGAAGGGAATCCTCCATTGGGTGCCTGCAAAGGAATCCATTGAATGCGAAGTGCGCATCTATGACGAACTCTTCACGGTCGAAAACCCGGATGGCGAAGACGACTTCATGTCTGTTCTTAATTCCGAGTCACTTGAGCGCGTCCGAGCTCGTTGTGAACCTTCATTGTTAGATGCTGCGCCAGAGGAGCGATTTCAGTTCGAACGAAATGGCTACTTTGTTGTGGACATGGATTCCAAAAAAGGAGTTCCTATATTCAACCGATCTGTTTCATTGAAGGACTCGTTTTCTAAAAAGTAATCCCCTATTGGGGTTTTTTAATCAGCGAGAAATGCACGGAAGGTGTGCGGGCAGATTTCATGAGGCCATTGAGCTCTTCGCTCAGACCAGGCTCTTGCGAGGCCAAGTCAGTGGTTTCGTTGGGGTCGGAGTCAAGGTTGAATAATTGAAGAGGGGCGTTTGGTTTAATTCGAAGAGCTTTCCAGTCGCCCATTCGGATGGCTTGCCATTTCCGGCCGGTTTCCCAGTAAAGGAAATCGTGTTGCTTTTGTTCTTCTGGGTTGCCTAGTAAAGTCGGAAGGAGGGAAAGCCCATCTTCAAGAAAGCTCTCATTTGAGCCGGCTAGTGCCAGTGCCGTTGCAGGGAAGTCCCACTGCGCAGAAATGTGATTGCTTTGGCTTCCAGCAGAAATCTTACCTGGCCAGCGTGCCAGGAAGGGAACGCGAATTCCACCCTCGTAAAGTTGAGCTTTGCGGCCCCGAAGCCCCGCAGTGGATTGGAAAAACTCGCGGTCCACGCCGCCAACCCAAGTAGGGCCGTTATCCGAACCGAAAAAAACAATAGTGTTTTCCTCGAGCCCATTGCGTTCAAGTTCATCCAGGATTTTGCCCACATTCTCGTCCATTCGCGAAATCATTGCGGCGTAAGCGGCCCGGGGTCGAAAGTTGGGCAAATAACCAGCAGTGCCTAAATAGGGTGAGTCTTGATCCCATTCTTCTGGATAGGGAGCAAGGGAGTCTTCAGGAACCTGGAGAGCGAGATGGGGTATGGGAGTCGCATAAACCAGGCAAAAGGGCTCCTTCTTCTTCTCGCGGATAAAGCCAAGGGCTTCTTCAATCATGAAGTCCGGGGCATAGTCTTTTTGCTGCCATTGCTGGTATGAATCGGAGTTTGAGGCATCCTCGCCCTCAGGAAAAATTTGATGCGAAGGAAATGGGGAATTATTGAGAGGGAAACGTTTCTGGTTTTTCCAAAGGTGCGTTGGGTAGTAATTGTGAGCTTCTCTCTGGCAGGTATATCCGAAAAAGAAATCAAAGCCCTGTTCATTGGGGTCGCCCTCAGATTGCGTCCACCCAAGACCCCACTTTCCAACAAAACCAGTTTGGTATCCTCGTTCTTGAAGAAGTTCTCCAATCGTTTTTTCTTCGGCGGGAAGAGGTCGCTGACCTTCCAACGACGGGTCGTTCCAAACATCACCCCGAGCATTCATTTCATCATTTCCACGGATGGCGGCGTGGCCGGAATGTTTTCCCGTTAAAAGAATGCATCGAGTCGGAGCGCAAACGGCACTCCCTGAGTAGTGGTTTGTGAATCGCATTCCCTCCGAGGCAAGTCGGTCTAGGTGTGGCGTATTTATTTTTTCTTGGCCATAACTCCCTAGCTCACCGTATCCGAGGTCATCAGCCAGAATGTAAATAATGTTCGGTGGGCCTGAGCGCTCGGAGCCACTGCAGCCCAGCAGAAGGGCGAGGGGGGTGAAGATGAAGGGTGAAAGTCTTAACATTCCAGGTTCGCGTCCACGAGCTTTAGGATTTCCGTTTCAGAACGGCCGGTTTTCTCAGAAAGTTCAGCAGCGCGTTGAAGTAGTTCCTGACGTTTAGCTTCATCTTTCAAATCGCCAGCATTAATGCGGACATTGAGGTGGGCTCCCATAACAGCAGAACGAGCGCAGAGGGCGGCCACGCCTGCATCCGAAAGGGAGGCCGGAAGGCCAGACTTCGCCATCTCCCGAGCGACTTCCATGGATTGGTGGGCGACTTCCATGACTCGGAGAGGAACTTCAATGGCGTGAAGGACGGCCGCTTGGACGGCAAGGTCCTTGGCTTTCTCCTCGGCCTCGCTACCGTCTGGTAAGCGCCAGGCTTCCATGACTGCAGTGAAGGAGTCCGTGTCTGCATCAATCAAGTGCAGGAGTTCGTCCTGGAAGGCCTTCCCCTTTTCAGCCCAGTCAGAAAACTCTTCCCATCGCTCATCCCATCCCCGTTTGTGGCTAGAAAGATTGGCAACCATTGAGCCCAGAGCAGCACCAAAAGCACCCATTGCCGCTGAAACGGAGCCTCCACCGGGGGCAGGGGATTCCGACGCGGTTTCTTCGGTAAACCCGCGAATAGATAAATCGCAGAGGCGTTTTTCTTGTCCCATGGCCTGGATGGCGTACTCAATAATAGCTTTGTCGGGTTCGAAAGGTTTGAGTTCATTCAAGCCCATCGACTTCACCGCAATTTTAATAAGTTCATTATCGGAAACGCCGGTAGAGCGTTTTTGCTTTCGAAGATAATGGCGGCCGGCTTCCAGTACAGCGGAAAGGGGAATCAATCCAACTAGTTCGGAGCCGGTAACCCGCACGCCGCGGGCTTGTGCTTTTGCGCAGACTTCATCAAAAGCAAGGTGGGCTGGAGTCTCAGCAATGTTTGTTAGGTTCATGGAAACTTGGCAAATACCAAATTCTTCGATGAACCACCCGATGCCTTTACACGCCTTTAGGCTTCCAGGAATCCAAACGGGTTTTCCCTTTTCATCTCGAACAATCTCCCCAGTTAGTGGGCACGGTTCTCGCTTGATTCGGCCTTTTTCCCGAACATCAAATGCAATTGCATTTGCTCGACGGGAAGAAGTTGTGTTGAGGTTAATGTTGTAAGCAACTAAAAAGTCCCGCGCACTCACGGCAGTTGCTCCAGTACGCGGTTGGAATTTAGTGGGCCCGAAATCCGGTCCCCATTCTGGGTCTTGCAATCTCTCAGGCAAAGCTTCATATTCACCCGCCCGCACGATTGCGAGATTCTTGCGTTCGGGACGAGTGGCAGCGTGTTCGTAGCAATAAATAGTGAGGCCAACTTCTTCGCCGAGTCTACGCCCAAGTTCGCGGGCGTATCCCACAGTTTCTTCCATGCTCACACCAGAAACGGGAACGAGGGGGCAAACATCCATGGCACCAAAGCGAGGGTGCTCGCCGCTGTGCTTGGACATGTCAATGAGCTCGGCAGATTTTTTTGCAACGGCGACTGCGGCATCCAGAACTTTTTCAGGTTCGCCAACATAAGTCACAACGGTTCGGTTGGTTGCAGCGCCAGGGTCCACGTCCAACAAGTTGACGCCATCAGCTTCTCGAATCACAGCCGCAAGAGCTTCAATAACTGCGGGGTCTCGTCCCTCGGAGAAATTGGGAACACATTCAATGAGTTTTTTCATGAGCTTGTGGGAGTGGGATTCTAGCGCAGGATACAGAAGCGGCTAGGAGTCAGGAAGTTGGGGCCATGGCGCGGCGAAAGGCCTCGGGTGCATTGGTGGAGGACTTCGTTTTTGGGTCCCACCAAACCATGGCGGCTTCTGCTTCGGCCAAAGGGGTGCCGGAGGAATCAAAGACTCGGTAGGCCTGGTGAAAGGAACGATTTCCCATGTGGGTAGTCCCCATTTCAACGGTGAGTTCGGCAGGACCATGAGCTGGCGAAAGGAAACGGATATTGGTTTGTCCTAGGAGGAAACCAAAGCCAACCCTTTCTTCGTATAGACCCAAGTCTTGAAAATATTGGAATCGAGCCTCTTCAAGGAGGTTGAGGAAGACGGCATTGTTGACGACTCCAACTTTGTCTTCATCGGACCATCGAGTCTGGACGGTGCAGCGGAAGGAGAGCTCTTCAGAAGGGGGAACGGTGGGGGCATCCATGCGGCGGTACTCTAGCCTCGCACTTCTATACTTCTCCTTCGGAGTTGTTCTCCGGACCCAACCATGAACAAAATTCAAGGAATTGACCACATCGCTGTTGTTGTGGAAGACCTCGACGAGGCCATTCAAGTATGGCGCGATCGCTTGGGGCTCCGCGAGGGCTCACGGGAGGTCGTAGAAGATCAGGGTGTGGAAATACAAATGATGTACGCCGGTGAGACTCGGATTGAGCTGGTTTGCCCGCTGAGTGCGGAGACTCCCATCCAAGCCTGGCTGGAAAAATGTGGCCCTGGTTTGCATCACTTGGCGCTTGCGGTTGAAGACTGCACTACGGCCATTCAGGAAACAGAATCTGCCGGAGCGCGCATGATTGACTCTGAACCTAGGACTGGCGCCCACGGCACTCGAATTGCCTTTGTTCATCCAAAGAGTGTGGGCGGAGTTCTCACCGAATTTGTTGAAGGTGGAGAAGCATGACTAAAGATATTGTGGACCGATTGGATGAGTTGCGCGCAGCCGCCGTTCTTGGTGGTGGGCAAAAGCGAATCGATGCCCAGCACGCTAAAGGCCGTTTAACTGCACGTGAACGCATGGACTTGTTGTTGGACCAAGGTAGTTTCGAGGAGATTGGTGCGCTTGTTACCCATCGCTGTTCAAATTTCGGAATGGCGGACCAGAAGATTCCTGGGGACGGGGTTGTTACGGGAACTGGGACTATCGCTGGCCGCCCAGTAGCTGTCTATTCTCAGGATTTCACGGTGTTCGGTGGGTCGTTGAGCGAGGCTTATGCTCAGAAGATTTGCAGTTTGATGGATTTGGCCATGAAGCTTGGTATTCCCATTATTGGTCTCAACGATTCTGGTGGCGCACGGATTCAGGAAGGGGTGGTTTCTCTTGCTGGTTACTCCGACATTTTTTTACGAAACACACTTGCCTCCGGTGTCGTGCCTCAAATCTCTGCCATCCTCGGACCATGTGCCGGTGGAGCAGTTTATTCACCAGCCCTTACCGACTTCATTTTTATGGTAGATGGCAGTTCTTATATGCATATCACAGGTCCCGATGTTGTGAAAACTGTTACACATGAAGATGTGTCATCTGAAGATTTGGGTGGCGCAACTGTGCATGAATCCGTTTCTGGAGTTAGCCACTTCACTTGTGCAGATGATGCCGAGTGTATGGCGAGAATTCGCCGCCTGCTTTCTTTTCTTCCACAGAACAATGCCGACGACCTCCCTCTCAAGAACTCGGATGACCCCGTACAAAGAGAAGCTCCTGAATTGGACGAGTTGGTTCCGGAGTCTCCAGACCAACCTTACGACATTAAGAAAGCTCTTCTTGTCATCGTGGATGACGGCGACTTCCTGGAGGTCCAAGAGGGATTTGCTCGAAACATTGTGTGCGGTTTAGCTCGCTTAGGCGGAAGGAGTATTGGGATTGTTGCCAACCAACCCGCTGTTTTGGCCGGAGTCCTTGACATCGACGCAAGCGTGAAAGCCGCCCGCTTCATTCGCTTTTGTGATGCTTTCAATATTCCTATTTTGACCTTTGAAGATGTCCCTGGCTTTATGCCTGGAACTTCTCAGGAGCATGGGGGAATTATTCGACATGGCGCAAAACTCCTTTACGCCTACTGTGAAGCGACTGTTCCCAAACTAACCGTCATTACTAGGAAGGCCTACGGCGGCGCTTATTGTGTTTTGTCGTCTAAACATATTCGTGGAGATTACAACGTAGCTTGGCCAACCGCTCAAATTGCTGTGATGGGCGCCGAAGGGGCGGCAAAAATTATTTTCCGCAAAGAAATCATGGCCGCTAAAGATTCGGCGGCGAAAGAAGCCGAAAAGATTGCGGAATATGAAGAAAGATTCGCCAACCCCATCGTTGCAGCGGAACGTGGTTACGTGGATGATGTTATCAAGCCTTCCGAAACGCGGGCCCGCTTGATTCGGGCGATGGAACTCTTGCGGACTAAGCGAGATGTTAATCCACCTAAGAAGCATGGATCCATTCCGCTTTAATCAGTCGTGAGCGAAGCTCCTCCCTTCACGAAGCTTCTCATCGCAAACCGAGGAGAAATTGCTGTTCGGATTCTGCGTACTTGCCGGGAATTGGGAATTCGGACCGTTGCGGTGTATTCGGAACCAGACCGGCAAGCTTTGCATGTTCGCTACTCCGATGAAGCCTATGCCTTAGGTGGAAAAACTCCTGCGGAGTCTTATCTCCGCGGGGAAGCTATTTTGGAAATTGCAAAAAAGTGTGGTGCCGACGCGATTCATCCTGGGTTTGGTTTTCTTGCTGAGAATGGTGAGTTTGCCCAGTCGGTGATAGATGCGGGCATTTGTTTTGTGGGTCCCTCCCCTCATGCAATGAAGGTGATGGGAGACAAGTTGGCTTCCCGCCAAGCGATGGTGGCCACGGGGGTCCCTGTGGTTCCTGGTGCGACTGAACCCTCTGCGGATTCCACCGACGCTGCCGAAGTTGCGGAAGACATTGGCTATCCGGTCATGTTGAAGGCATCGGCTGGAGGTGGCGGAAAGGGAATCCGGATTGTTCGGACTTCCGATGAAATGGAATCCGCCTTCAATACTGCAAGCGGGGAGGCGATCTCCGCATTTGGAGATGGTCGCATGTATGTTGAGAAGTTTGTTGAAGAGCCTCGACACGTTGAAATCCAAGTTCTTGGAGATCAAAGCGGAAAAGTTGTTTTTGTTGGAGAACGAGAATGCTCTATCCAAAGGCGGCACCAAAAACTCATTGAAGAATCCCCATGCCCTGTTATTGACTTAGAAATGCGGCGAAGGATGGGGGAAGCAGCTGTCGCTGCTGCGAAAGCTGTGGATTATGTCACTGCGGGAACTGTTGAGTTTTTGTGGTCGCACGGCGAGTTCTACTTTTTAGAAATGAACACGCGCATCCAAGTTGAGCATGGGATAACTGAAGAGGTATATGGCATCGACCTCATTGAATGGATGTTGCGGACTGCCGCTGGCGAATCCTTACCTTTTGATAGTTTTGAAGAACCTCGCGGGCATTCCATCGAGGTTCGTCTCAATGCCGAAGACCCTGAAAAAGGTTTCCTCCCTTCTATCGGAAAGGTGAACAACCTTCGTCTTCCGGGAGGACCTGGTGTGCGAGTAGACTCAGCTCTTTACCGAGGAATGGAGGTGACGCCGTACTACGATTCAATGCTGGCGAAGTTGATTTCGACCGGGCCAACAAGAGCGCATGCCATCCGCCGAATGGAACGCATGTTGCGGGAACTCCATGTGGGCGGTCTGACCACTTCGGCAAGCGTTGCCTTGGAGGCCATTCTTTCCAAAGAATTCCAGTCGGGTCAATACGATACTGGAACTCTTGAGCGCATGATGGAAAACGGGCGCTCGCCAGACCACTCTTATCGCGAAACTGCGGCCATTATTGCTGCTCTCCACCGCCACCATGAAGCTAAGCGCCAGGCCATGCGGCCAAACGAAAGCGAGGGTAGTAGCCAAAAGCCATGGGTCGCTCTCGGGCGGCAGGCTCAAATGCGAGGAGGGGCAATTCGATGAAATACTTTGTTGAAGGAATAGATGGCTATCAAGTTGAATTAAATTTGAGGGACTTAGGTGGCGGAAAATACGAAATACAAGTGGATGGAAAAATCCACGAGGCAGATATTTCGGCAGTGGACCGCCTTGGTCAGTACACCATCGGATTAAATCATGCGACCTACGCCGCAAGTATTGAGCAAAACAGCGACCCGACAGATTTGCATGTCGGGATTGCAGGCGGTCGTTGGCATTTCCAGGTTCTGGATGAACGTGAGAGAGCGGCGAGCGAATTGTCGTCGTCTGTCGGCGGAAAGGCAGAGTTAGTTAAATCTCAAATGCCCGGACTTGTTGTGGCCATCAAGGTGTCCGTAGGGGATGTTCTCCAACCGGGCGAAGCCCTCCTCGTTCTAGAGGCCATGAAGATGCAAAACGAGGTTGTAACCGAACAAGGTGGTCGCGTGTGTGAGATATCTGTGGAAGAAGGGCAGCCCGTAGAAAACGGCGTGCCCATGATTCGACTCGAACCAGTTGAAGACTAAGACTTGATGATATTGCCGCGAAGTTTGGGCGGTAAAATGTTATGGAGCCCATCCTCAAGTAGCTTTATCTTGCATTCCGAAACCAACCGTTTAATTTCGGTGCGAATATCCTTGCCCGCTTTTTCCATTTCTTGAAGCTCAGGAAACATGACCAGGATATGGCGAACATGGGTTTTGTTGTCTTTTGGGTCAGTTTTTTGTTCGTACTGGGTGACTTCCAAGAAATGAAATCCGTATACAGTTAAAAATGGATTCGAAGGAGCGCCTTCTTGTAGGGTGTGAGAGAAACGATCGAAAGGTTGAACTGCAACTTCACGGCCGAAGACATAGGCTCCGTCTTTAGGGGAATCATCTTCATTGTCATCCGAAAATTCTGTGACAACAGGAGTCCAATCCTCAAGGCCAATTACTTTTTTCAAGGCAGCATTAATTCTCTTCTCCATTGCTGGTAGGCTCCTTCCAAAGTGGGCCCGCATCACGCTTCGAGGGACGAGGGCTTGAACTGCGTCCCGAAGGAGGATGTCTACGCTTCCATCTCGAAAGCTGCGGTAATAAGCAACCATTGCATTGATATCCCCTGACATGATGGGGACTCCGTCAACCAGCAAGAGAGGGCGGTTATTGGAGAAGGGGTCGGGTTTCAAAGAGGTCGAACGACTCTTATCCATCTGTGCGTGTTGGGGGGGATGAACCTGTTTAATAGGGTCTTGACGAATGATGGGCGGCGGACCGGTTTGTCGTCCGCCAGCTTGAGCAAAGGCAGGGTTGTAGCAGACGCTAAGGAAGATAAGGAGGAGGGGCTTATTCATCTTCTTCGTCCTCATCGGAGTAGCCCAAGCCCGCAAGAGCTTCCTTGGTCGCATCATCAACGGCGGCTTCGGATGCTTCCATGGCATCGGCCGACCAGCGAGTATGAGCGGCTTCTAAGCTCGCCCTGAGCTCTGCAGCTTCATGCGATGAAAGGTCGGATTCGTGTTGCTCCATGCGATCCGAGGGAAGAAAAAATCGATTCGAGTGCTCGCCTTGAAAGGCGGCGCGAAGAAAAGTACCCGAAGCGTGACGCATGGATCGAGCCCAATGGCCACCCCAGTGAACTTCAGAGAATCCTTCTCGATGCTGGTCTTCATTATCCAGTGGAAGGGCGATGCCGCCGATTTGGTCTGGGCTTCTGAGCTCAACTAGGTTTAACAAAGTAGGAAGAATGTCCACACTTCGAACTTGAGAATCGATGCGCCGATTCTCCGGGAGATGGTTTGGCCAAGAGAGGATAAGGGGGACATGAACCAATTCGCGATGCAGAGAATGGCCGTGGCCCCAGCCACCGTGGTCGAAAAACTCCTCTCCATGATCCGAGGTCACCACAATTAAGGTATTTTCCAGCTCACCACGTTCCTCAAGTTCGTCGATGAGAGAACCAATTTGGGAATCCACTTCATGAATGCAGGCGTCGTAGTTTGCGAGGAGTTTATTTAACTCCCCCTCCGCTGGTTGAGGACCTGTCACAAAAGGAAGGAACATTGTTTCTTTTCCGGCCGGAAACCAAACACCCTCCGGTGCTGGGGGGTTGTCGAAAATTTGATGTTCTTGCGAAGGTTCATAAGGCGCGTGCGGCTCCATGAACTGTAAGTATGCAAACCAAGGGTCCTCTTGGACCTCGTCCAGCCAGGACAGAAACTCCTGATTGATTTGGTAGCCCGTCATGCCATGTTGATAGTCATTGCCTTGAGGCATGAAAGGCCAAAAAACAAGGGCTCGCAAAAAATCCCAAGGCGCGCGCCAAGTATGAAGATCTTTTACAAAGATGCGGCGCAACCGGTGGAAAACTTCCGAGCCTGCAAGTTGGAAGGCCGGGTTTACGATGGAGCCTTGGAAGTGTTCGACGCCGGAACCGAAACCGTAAGTGGGAGAGAGGAAAGTATTGGCCGACAATAAAGCCGTCCTCCATCCTGCGCTGTGTAGGATTTCATGAAGGGTTTGAGCTTCAGGTGGAAGACTGGATGTGAAATGTTCCACGCGATGAGTCGGTGGATAGAGCGAGGTCAAAATACTCGCAGTTGAAGGTTTTGTATGAGGTGCTTGGGAAATGCACTCTTCAAAAAGCACGCCTTTACGGGAAAGTTCGTCCAGTCTTGGAGAAGTCCTGCGTTCATAGCCGTAGCAAGAAAGGTGGTCTGCTCGCAATGTGTCGACCAGGATAAAAAGGATATTAGGAGCTTGCGGTGGCGCAGTTTGAGAAGGAGGCTCTGCGCCTTGTGTCGGATTGGGGCCAAGCATTCCCAAGGCACCCAGAACCAAAAGAGCTGCGGTGATTCTGAATCCAAATGAAGCACTCTGGTTGGAGAAGCGAGATCCCCGAGCAAAAGCGGAACGTAAAATGAGGAAAAGGAAGGGCCAACCCAGCAGAAAAAGAGCCGCATCCACAAGGAGTGAGGTCGTGTCCAGGGAACCTCCAAGCATGTTTTGGTTGAGCCAAAGTCCAACCCCCATTACAGGGAGAAGGGAGATCCAAAGTGCGCAATAAAGTTCTTGGGAAGGCCTGGGGCCTTTCCCCATTCTTTGGAGGAGGCCCAAGAAGAGACCCAAGGGAATGGCAGCCATGAGGCCCAGAATCAGGTAAAGCACAACGCTCGAGGCAATCAAGCGAGAGCCGCCGACGACTTCGGCATCACCGAACCACCAGTACCAGCAGGCTTCCAGTACTCCCCAGATTAAAGCAATGGGTAGACCCCATGCGAGCGATTGTCCCAAGTGGCGCAACATGAGGGTGGATGATACTCCAGCTGAGCCTTGGGCTATCGCTTGTGTTTGAAGAACTCGTCTAGGTTTCCCTGAAAGTTTTCCAGCTCGGAGGCAGTCGCGCCGTCGGAGTCGGGTGGATGTGCTTCGGATTCGACGGCGGGCTCATCTTCCTTGCCCCGAATTCCCCGGAGAAAACGAGCGAAGACTTGGCCAGGTGTCAAGGAAGGCGCTTGCCCTGTCCGCAGAATGACTTGCACCAACTCCATGCGGCCTACAAACCAAATATATAAAGCGAAGAGGATGCCCACGAAAAGGGAGTCTGCCATTGCAGCGAGGAGCAAGATCCCAACAGCCATCCAGCTAGCAAAGCTCGTTACGGCCCGAGTAGCATCGGAAAGTGGAGAGTGTCGGCAAAGAAAGGAACGTAAGACTCGGCCCCCATCGAGGGGAAAAGCGGGAATTAAATTGCCCAAACCAAGAATCAGATTGATGCCGCCTGCGTAAAGAAAGAACTTTCCTGGAAAAGGAATCAACAAAGCCGCAAAAATCAAATTGACGAGAGGACCGGCAAGGGCAACTTTGGCCTCAGCGCGAGGGCGATTGGCAATACCCTCCATGCGGGCCATTCCACCGAAAGGCCAGATGACAATGTCCACGACCCGGTAGCCCACCCGTTGGGCGACAAGTGCGTGGGCAAGCTCGTGAGCTAAAAGAGAGAAACCCAAAACAGCCAACAGGCCAAGGGTCAGCAAAAAGTTACCGTTGGTTTCTGGAGTCGCGCCTGGTGCGTAATCTTCAGTAGGGGATGGTGGGGCTCCGGCAACGCTTGCCAAAAGGAAAAGCGTGAGCAATACCACGGCAGGCATTACCCGAACGGGAATCCCGAAAGGGCGACCGACGAGGACGGGGCGAAACAGGAAAGCAATCACAGTTTCTGAGAGGTGGGGGTTGGGGTAAAGCGCAACCGCAGGAGAGTAACCGCTGCTTTCAAGATTTCAGTGCGATTGATTTTGCTATTGCCTTGGCGGCGTTCTTCGAAAAGGATCGGAGTTTCGGCGACCCGAAACCCTGCTTTATGAATGCGCCAAAGGCTTTCTTCCAAAAAAGAGTAACCTTCCGCTTGGACGGAATCCGGACCAAGGTTTTCAAGAACTTGAGCTCGGTACGCCCGGAAACCCGCAGTGGCATCATGGGCGGGGAGTTGGAGGATGAACCTGCTGAGGCTATTGGCAACTTTGGAGAGTAAGCGCCGGTGGAAGGGCCAATTGCGAATCCCCCCTCCAGGGATGTAGCGAGAGCCAATTCCCAAACCAGTACGCCCATCTTGCACAAGGGAAAGAAGTGCGGGGAGATGGCGCGGATGGTGGGAGCCATCCGCATCCATGGTCACAATGGGATCGTGTCCTGCACTTAAGCCCCAGTTCCATCCCGCACGGTAGGCGGAGCCAAGGCCTTGTTTGGAGCCGCGCTGAAGGACATGAAGCCGGGTCTCTTTTTGAGCTTCTTGGGAGGCCCACTCTCCGGTTCCATCCGGCGAGCCGTCGTCCACGATGAGTACAGAAGCGTGTGGCAGAGTTCGGAGAATTTCTCCTACAAGCTCTGGCAAGTTGGCTTTTTCGTTGTAAGTCGGAAGGACAATGAGGGGGCGCCCACCCGCATGCAGGTTCTCGGGCTGCGGAGGGGTGTCCAGAGAATTAGCCACCGACTGTCGCGCCGAAAAGCATGCTGGCAAAGGAAGAGACGGGTTGAGCTTCCCGTGCGTCTTCTAAGAGGCCATTGAGCGTCCGCACAGCCTGCATGGCTTCTTCATAGGCTTCGTCGCGTGCAACTAATTTCCCGATGGAACCTTTTCCTTCTCGAACATCGCGAATCGCAGCCGCAAGGTCGTGGAGGAAGGCGCTCGCATCACGAGCTAAGGACTCGTCAGCAACGATGCGACCGAAGAGGCCACGGCCTTTGGTGGCATCCTCCAACATTGCGGTGAGCAGGTCAGAGGTGTCTCGCATATTTTCAATAAGAGCGGCTGAATCCTCTTGAAGTTTTTCATCCATTAAGAGGGCACCCATAGTGCCTCGTCCTGCGGCAACCTCTTCGACCAGAACACGCAAGCCCAACATGGATGCGGCGCCGTCTCGAAGTAAGTTCACAACGCGGTCTCGCGATGCGTCATCTTCTACTAGCATCCCTAAGGTCCCTTTCCCAGAGCGAATGTCATTGGTTACGGTTTCTACGTCCGTAAAGATGTTCTCCATTCGATCCCTAAGCGACTCGTCATTGAGTAAAGAACCAACGACACCCTTTCCGTTTTTTAAGTTGTCAGTCAAAGTGCGAAGGTTGGAAACAATGGCTCGAAGGTCGTCGCGGTTTTCAGAAACCAACTGCCCCATTGCGGCCAAAGCGGAAGGGCCAACTTGCCCAATGAGCTTAACGCCATCTGGAAGGATGGGGGAAGAAAAGTGGCCCGGAAAGACCTCAACAACCCTGCCACCGAGCATAGTAAATTCAGAAATTTGAATTTGATAGCCTCGGCGGAGGGTGACTGGAGAATCGAACTCCATTTCTACATAAATTCTTCGATCGTCGGGTTGGTCGTCGCGAAAAGAAACGGAAGACACATTTCCGAATTGATGTCCACTTACTAAAACGACATCGCCTGTTTTGAGTCCGCTTGCCCCAGGAAAGGAAACTTGCAAATAGGTTTTGTCGCTGAAAGAGAAGCCCGTGAGGATCACTGTGTAATACAGCAACATTCCGACCGTCCCGAAGAAAATAAGGCCGAGAAGGAAGTCGCGTTTGCGAGTTGTGTTGGTGTCCATGTTAGGTGGAGCGGGCGCCGAAGAAGGCGCGCGCACGGGGGTGGTCGGAGTGGAGCACCTCCTCAGGGACTCCTTCTACCACAAACTGCCCGCCATCAAAGATAGCCATGCGGTCAGCGGCAATGGAAGCGCAATCGGAGCTGTGCGTTACGATGACAGAGGTCATCCCGTATTCAGCCTGAAGTCTTCGGATGAGTTCAGAGATGGCGATGGACATCCCTGGATCCAAGCCAGCCTCAGGTTCGTCATAAAGAATAATGTTCGGTTGGGTGACCAAAGCTCTCGCTAGTCCAACCCGCTTTTGCATCCCACCTGATATTTCTGATGGGAATTTTTGGTCTGCACCTTCAAGTCGAACCATTTCCAGAACAGATGCGACCCGTTCTTTGATTTCAGGCTCTGGCATGTTCGTGGTTTCTCGAAGCGGGAGGGCAATGTTGTCTTCAACGTTGAGCCAATTGATGAGAGCTCCAAATTGAAAGAGGTAGCCCATATCTCTTCGCAAACCACGAAGCTCCTCGCGGGACAAATCAGGAACCGAGCGGCCGCTCACAATCACTTGCCCTTCGTCAGGCCGAAGGAGTCCAATTAAGTGTTTGAGGAGGACGCTTTTTCCGGTTCCAGAGGGGCCCATGACGGCAAAGGAGCTTCCGGCCGGCACGAAGAGGTCGACCCCGTTCAGCACCGCTTGGTTGCCGAAACTTTTCACTACGGAGCGCATTTCAATCATTCGAGTAAGAAGCGGCTGAGGAAAAAGTTCAGAACAATGATGAGGATGATGGAGTTTCGTACAGCGGCGCGGGTGGTGCGGCCAACTCCGCGAGCTCCTTCGGAGGCTTGCATTCCGCTGGAGCAACCAACCACCGCAATCGTGAAACCAAAGAAAACCGATTTAATCAGGCCCACGAATAAGTCTCGAGGGAGGGGGATGAGGTCACCGGTAATTTTGAGCGCTTCAATGACTTTGAGGAGATAGCCGTCAAAGTCCAAGTGAAGTTGTGTGACGGCAATCACGCCGCCTCCCATAATGCCCACAAAGTCCGCAACGGCCGTGAGCATGGGAGCAATCAGCGTTAGAGCAAGAACTCGCGGTAGAACCAAATAGCTAATGGAGTTCACGGAAAGGACTTCCAGAGCAGTGAGTTCTTCTTGGACTTTCATGGTCCCTAATTCTGCAGCCATGGCACTTGCCGAGCTTGCGGCGAGAATGATGGCGGTAATAAAAGGTCCCATCTCACGAGCCATTGTTACTGCCACTAAGAGCCCAATGGCTTCCTGTTGTCCAAAACGCGCGAGTTCAAGGCCAACTTGCAAGGACACAATCATGCCCACAAAAAAGGAGACCAAAAGGACAACATGGAAGCCTTTGATTCCAGTCAAGAACATTTGGTCCAAAATGGATCGCCATCGTCGAGGAATATCTACCACAAGGCGAATCGTTGACCCTGCCAAACCCATGGCAAAGCCGGCCTGCTCAACCAGAGGGGTCAAGAAAGCAGAACCGAATTTTGTGATGGTATTCAAGGAGTGGAAGAGAAGAGCTTTGGCCAGCCAGGACCAGGGAAAGCGGGGGGCTCTAACTGAGCCTTTTCTTCAGATGCCTTTTGCCAACGCAAAAGGCCGAGCAAGAAGGAGAAATGGCGAGTGCCATCAGGTTCAATCCAACGGCCACCAAGCACAGGCAAGGACCAGCGGTGATGCTGTTCGGACTGAGCTTCATGGTATAGGTTTCCCCAAGCGCGTTTGTGGGACCAGTCTTCTCGTTGCCGCTTACGGTCCGTCCAAAGCTCAAACCACGGGCCCAGATTGCGGGCCAGCTGGTCAGGCTCCACGATGGGGGCCATGCCAGGTGAAGGAATCCTTAGTTCCTCGCTTCCGTCTGCGCGGACGGATTTGCGGGCAAGGGGCCAAAAATGCCATTCTTCGTTCAATGTTTTGTCTTTAGAGCGAAGCTTCTTTTGGAACCAAAACGGAATGAAGCGGAATGATTCGGAGACGACTTCGCCTAGCTCGGAATGATGGTGCCAGAAAAGGGGCCACATCCACGAAGTCCATTGGCCAATTTGGCTAGTGGTACGCATCCAGAACGGCCAAACTTTTTTGAACTCCTTTTCTTTTTCTGGCGAATTCTCAAATTTCAAAAAAGGCATCAAGCTCCAAGATTCGTAACCGGTGGAGGGCCGTGATGCCCATGCAAAAAACGGCCAAAGGAAAGTGTGTGCTTCAAAGTCGTCTTGGCGAATCACTCCGTAAAGTGGCCATAACATCCAACCCCGAAGTGGGTGAGGTTTTTGTAGCTGCTCCTCTGTGCGAGTGAAAAAAGGCCAAAGGAAGTAATGTCGTTTGTAGTGATTGCCAAATTGGGATTGGCCGTAAACCGGCCATGCGTGCCAACCCGAAGTTTCGCCGCCTTCGCGCCAGCCAAAGAATGGCCACATGAGGAACGTATGTGTTCGATCTTCTTGGGTGGTTCGAACAAAGAGAGGAAAAAGGAGCCATTCCACTTTATCTAGAACCATAAAGTTCCGGACTTTTCCCCAAAACGGAAAGATGCCTAATGACTCATCACTGCCATCCGAACTGGTTCCCCGAACGATAGGAAAAAGGAACCAGTCGGTTTCTTCAACGCCATTTCTGCGAAGCTCACGCTGATACCAAAAGAAAGGGAGAATGCGTGTGGCAGTACGCGGTCGCGAGGGGTCTTTTTCGTAACGGCCTAATGGATAGAAGAAATCTGCGAGGATTTTTCCGTTGGCGTCGACTTGTCGCCAAAGCAACGGGCTGAGAGTCCAGGATGTTGCTTGTGGAGTTTGTTCGCGACTCAGGATGCCCCCTGCGGCCTCGGCTCGATCCCAGCCGGGCACCGAGTGATGGGAGAAAAGGGGGGCTAGGTGAATCTCCGAGCTGGGAGAAGCACAAGCCGCAAGAAGAAGCCCCATTCCCATTACGATTGGCGTGGCGCGAAACATCATGAAAGCGAGGATTGTAGGAGTGCCGCACGGGGACAATGACTCCACTCTGCCCAGGCAAAGGGGTAGACTTTCCCTAATGACCTCCCTTTCATTCCGTCTTTCTTGGGTTCTGTTGCTCATGCCCGCATGCGGTTTGTTTAAGAATGAACCCACTTTGCCAGACGCAGAGGACATCCAAGAAGCACGAGAAGATGCGGCTCAAGATTGGTTTGTCCTAGAAAAAGCTGCGAGCCTTTGGACGATTCAAGGCGAGGATGTATTGCCACAATTGAAGGATTGGTGTCAGCAACCTCACGCTTCCCTTCGATTGAGGGCTTTCGTGTTGGATTTGGAATTCCGGAGTTTAGAATCAGGCCCTGACAAGAGCGCCTTTTCTAGAAGGCTCAGCAAGCGGTGGGAGGAAACTCAACAACCAGAAGATGCTTATTTGGCTGCGCGTTTTTCTCCCCACCCAGATGCTCTTGAATTGGTGAACGCCGCCTTGGAGTTGAGTCCGGATTTGGTCCCCGCCCAAGTTCTTCAATTGGGCTTGCAGGCCCAAGCGGGCGACCCTCTACATCTCAACCGACTGATTGCTTTATTAGAAGAGAATCCTGGAAACGCCGAAGCTTGGCGTTTATTAAGTCGCTTAGCTCTGTTTTTTAACCGCCCTGATTTGGCTTTTGCTGCCGCGGAACAAGAACCTTGGATTCAATCGGAATGGAACCCAGCCGGGTATCAAGCGGCTTTGGCTTTGGATGCTGGCCAAGCTGATTTAGCTTTGTCCTATTTAGAAAAGGCAGAGGATGGAATTCAAATTACCTTGCTTCGCGCTCAAGCATTTTTAGACCAAGGCGATGCTTTGGAAGCGGGAAGGCTGTTAGACGAACTGGTTCGGGAATACCCTGACAGCCTTACAGTCCACTTCAATTATGGCGTGTTGGCCCAAGGGCCCTTGAAGCAACCCGAACTTGCTCGCCGAGAATTTGAAGCTGTTCTACGACTTGCGGGTGAGGGGCAGACTCTTCCTATTCAAAGGCGACTTCAGGTTGAACTTTGGTTAGAGCGGCTTTAAGCCCAATGGGGGTTCTTGTAGGTGTGGAATAGGGCAGGATTGATGAGGGAAGGGCTTCTCCTTTTGGCAGCTAGGAAAAAGCTTGTATTCGGGGACTTGACGAATCGGTGCAAGTCCTAATACTGAAAGGACTAGGGGAGACGCCGGTCCCCCCTTGCCCCCAAGAAATTAAAACTTACCGGCCATGAGCGAATCAAATTCTCTTACCGTCACCAAGCGCGACCTTGTTCAGCGCATCTCCGACTCCACCGGACAGACCAAAGTTCTTGTCCGGGATATCGTTCAAAAGTTCTTGGACGAAGTGTCCAATGAACTCATTCGGGGAAACCGTCTTGAGTTCCGGAAGTTTGGTGTCTTTGAGGTTCGAGCTCGCCCGGGGCGCATCGCTCAGAATCCGAAGACTTTAGAAAAGGTCCAAGTCCCGCCGAAGCGCGTCGTGAAGTTTAAGGTTGGAAATGTGCTTAAAAAGAGAGTGGAATCTGGTGTCCTTGAGGCTCCGAAGGAAACCCCGCTAACCAGCGCGCCGCCTCCAGCTCATCCGGGCAACTCCGACGGCATCCCAGGTTTTTAAGAAACGCTTTCTGCGAGCGCTTGATCTAGGTCAGCAAGAAGATCATTGGAATCTTCGATGCCTACCGACAACCTCACCAGGCCATCTTCGATACCGATTTCTTTTCGCTTTTCAGGAGAGAGTGAAGCGTGAGTCATTGGAGCGGGAAGCTCAATCAGAGATTCCACTCCGCCTAAAGATTCAGCGAGCGAAAAGAGTTTGCAGGCTTCCACAAAGCGAGTGGACTGAGGTACTCCACCAGGCAAGACGAAAGAGACCATTCCGCCAAAGGCCTTCATTTGCCGCTTTGCAGAATCGTGATTGAGATGATTGGGAAGTCCGGGGTAGAGAACTTTTCCGACCCCTTCGTGCTGATCAAGCCACTCCGCAATCTGAAGAGCAGTAGTGCAGTGACGTTCCATTCGAAGGTGCAAGGTTCGCAGACCGCGAAGAGTGAGAAAGGCGTCGAATGGGGAGTTGGAGGTGCCGGCAGAGTTCTGATGAAACCAAATATCATCAGCTAGCTTCTCATCTTTGACGATGAGAGCACCGCCCACAACATCTGAATGGCCGCAAATGTATTTTGTCGTGGAATGAAGCACGTAATCTGCGCCAAGGTCCAGGGGGCGCTGTAGGGCAGGTGTAGCGAAGGTGTTGTCCACAGCAGTTCTTGCCCCAACCTTTTTTGCGCCGGCGATTGCTGCTTCCAAATCGGTCACGCACAAAGTGGGATTCGACGGCGTTTCTAAGTAGAGGAGGGTGGTGTCTTCGGGGAGGTTGTCGAGGACATCGGCTTGGGTGGTGTCCACGTACAAATAACGAAGGCCGAAACGAGCTTGGATTTCATCGAAAAGCCGATGGGAGCCGCCGTAAAGGTCACGCCCGGCAACGATGAGGTCGCCTGGCTTTAAAGTGAGCATAAGGGTGTGTACCGCAGCCATTCCAGACGCACACGTAAAGGCGGCCTTACCGTTTTCGAGGGCTGCCAAAGCATCTTGGAGAGCGAATCGAGTTGGGTTTTGAGTACGGGTGTACTCGTAACCCATTCGAGGTTTGGCCGGTCCATCTTGGATATAAGTGCTCGTCATGTAGATGGGTGGCATGACCGCACCGGTGGGCTCGGCATGGGCATCCCAACCAGCATGAACCACTTGAGTGTCGAAGGAGAAGTTGGCGTATCGTTCGCCCTGTTTTCGGTCGGTAGGTTCGGACATGATTAGGCTTCGTGTTTAAGGCGGGGAAGGGCGCGAATCAAATCCCGCCGCGAAAAGGGGACCAACCCCTTCCCGTCGCGAACGAGGACGCACTCGGATTCTTGTAGCTGAGAGAGGGCTTCTGACCAAGGGCTTGTGGCCTCAAGAACGGTCGGGGCGGGTTGTATGAAATCAGCGACACGGAGCTGGTCAAGGTCTTCTCCTTGGACCATGCAGGCGATGGCGGCATCTTCATCCAGAACCCCAGCGAGCTCGCCGTTTTGTAGAACAGGAAGGGGACGAACTCCGCGTTCTCCTGTTTGGTGAACTGCCCAAGCTAAAGTGTCTTCGGGTGAAACGGCGGCGCGTTCTCTATTGCGGAGGAGGTCTTGCAATGTGGCGCCGTTTTGGGAGACCGGCGGGAGGAAACGCCGATCACGCATCCAATCCTTGGAGTAAACCTTGCTGAGGTAGGCGCGGCCTCCATCGGGAAGAATGGTGACGACTCGGGCGGAGGCCGGGAGTTTGCGAGCGACCTTCAAAGCTGCAGCGAGGTTCATCCCTGAAGAGCCACCAGCAAAAATGCCAGTTTCACTAGCGAGTTTGCGTGCGGTGTGGAAGGACAAAGCATCTTCAATGACAAAGTAATCATCAATGATGTCTGGATCCCATGCGCCCGGCACTTCTTCTTCGCCGGCACCTTCCACGGCATAGGGACCCGATTCGCACATCTCTCGGTGTTTCCACCAGTGCGCTAGAATCGAGCCTGGAGGATCTACGCCGACAATTTGAACAGAGGGGTCCACCTCTTTCATGTATTGGGCAACCCCTGTCAAAGTTCCGCCCGTGCCCGCTCCGGCGACAAAGGCGTCCAGGCGACCCTCGCATTGTTTCCAAATTTCTGGACCAGTGGTTCGATAGTGGGCATCGGTGTTGTCGGTGTTGTGATATTGGTCTGGCCACCAGCCTCCGCATTCTTTTGCAATTTGACCCGCTACTTTTGTGTAGTGGCGAGGATCATCAATGTCTACATTTGCAGGCGTGATGACGACATCGGCTCCAAGGGCTTCGATAGCGGAGATTTTCTCTTGGCTCATCTTGTCGGGAATAACCACGGTGATGTCAAAGCCCAGAGCAGAAGCAGCCATTGCCAAACCTGCGCCGGTGTTTCCAGAACTACACTCGACGATGCGCCCTCCGGGGATAAGGTCCCCACGCTCCACGGCGGTACGAATCATATGAATTGCGATTCGGTCTTTGAGGCTGCCACCTGGATTACCAAATTCAAGCTTCAGAAGGACTTCGCATTGGACCTCCGGGTCGAAGTCCGCGGGAAGCCGGACGAGAGGGGTGTTCCCAACGGCATCCAGAATATTGTCATGGATTAAGGTATCTTTGTTTGCAGATGCGGCCGTCATGATGCGCCATTCTAGGCTCCTGCAACGCCGAATTCATGCCCAACCCCTCCCTGGACCCCTTTCCCACTGAAGCACTCGAAGTTCTCGGTTTTCCTGAGACTCTGAGTTGGATTGCAGAGTTTGCCGCAACTCCCGCAGGGCGACGAGCTTTGGCCGCTGTGCACCCTGAAATGGAGCCCTCCAAGCGTGAAGGGGTTCGGAAACGAGGGCTTGAAGCCAGCCGAGCCTTGCGGGGAGATGCGTCTCCGTCTTTTGGCCGTGGGGGAGACATCCCAGCTTTACTGGAACATGCCACCCATCGTTCTTTGGATGGCGATGAGTTGGCGAGCCTGCTCGACGCCCTACGGCGCATTGAGAATTTGAACGCCTGGGCCGCTTCCCACCCAGAGTTTCCCGCCTTGAATGCCCTCTTGGCCGGAGCACCTTCTTTGAGTGATTTGCTTTCATTGTTAGAAGTCACCATTGATGAACGGGGTGAAGTAAGAGACTCCGCAGATACTGCCATTCCTCCTTTGCGCAAAGACCTCATTAAGGCGGAAGGGCACCGGAAGAAAGCCTTGCAAGAGGCCCTTGAGCAATGGGGTCGCCAAGGTTTTTTGCAGGAAACTCGGCCGGTTTTCCGTGGTGATCGCCCTGCCCTCGCTGTGAAAAGCACCCATCAGGGGCGAGCTCGAGGCATTCTTCATGACCGTTCCAAATCGGGTGACACCGTTTATTTGGAACCCGACTCGGTCGTGGAATGGTCCAATCAAATGGCCTCCATCGAGAGTCGGCTTCGGCAAGTCATCCAAAGAGTTCTTTCGGAATGTACGCGGAGCTTTGTCCGTCGCCGGAGGGATTTGGAAGATTCGGATTATCGTTTAGGGCAAACCGATCTTGCGTTTGCCACAGCGAAATGGGCTGTGGAAGTGAATGGTCAATGGCCAGAGATGCCAAGCCAATCTTTGCGACTATTGGAAGCTCGGCATCCCTTGCTTGGGCGGCAACTAGGTTTCCAAGAAGTGACGCCGCTCAATATTGAATTGGGCACGGACTTCGACCTGTTGGTGATTACGGGACCTAACACCGGTGGGAAAACTGTGGCTCTAAAAACCGTTGGCTTGCTTTGTGCTTTAGCCTGTGCGGGTTTACCGATTTCTACCGCTGAAGGAAGTGCAGTACCTTTTTTGCCCGGAATTGATGCGGACATTGGGGACCACCAATCTCTTGAATCCAGTCTCTCTACCTTCTCCGGACACCTCCGGAAAATCCTTCGCATATTGGAGGGAGTGCAAAAGGGGAGCTTGGTTCTATTAGACGAGTTGGGGACCGGGACGGATCCGGAAGAGGGAAGTGCTTTAGGGCAAGCCATACTGGAAACCCTTCTTGAAAGTCATGCACTTGTGATGGCGAACACTCACTTGGGCTCTTTGAAATTATTTTCGGTCCAATCCAACCGAGCCGAAAATGCATCTATGGAGTTCGACCCAGAAAATTTAGCTCCTAGTTTTAGATTGCTTGTGGGGGTGCCAGGTGCAAGTCATGCCTTAGATGTGGCGCAAACCATGGGAATGCCTTCGCCTATTTTGGAGAGAGCTCAATCGTTAGGTCGGCGAGGCGGTGGTATGGAGGATTTGATTGCAGATGCCGCTGGAGTTCGCCGACATGCTGAAGAAATCCGAGAGCGGGCCCGCGATACAGAGGCTGAAGTCAGGGAGACTCTTCGTTCTGCTGAGGAGCAAGAGAATGCCGCCAGATTTCGCGCCAAGTTAAGAGAGAACGAAGCTGAAATGGCCTTTCGCGAGTTGCGTTCTCGACTCGAAGCTCTTTTGCAAAGCCGAGGCGGTGCCTTGACTGGGCAAATGACAAAGGAGGCTCGGACCCAGTTTGATGACTTCCAATTGGAGCTTCGAAAAGTTCTGGACGAGTCTGATTTGGCTCTACGGTGGGACGCCTTTGTGCGCGGACTCAAGAAAGGTATGACCGTTTGGGTTCCCGAGTATCGTTCCCGAATGCAGGTTTTGAAGTTGGATTCCAAGAGGGGCCGCATCAAACTGCGTCATGGGCAGTTGGAAATTGAACTCCCCATTCACGAAATCAGCTGGTTGGACTCTTCATGACACCTCGGGTTCTTGTTCTCGATAACGATTCTTCCCTTCGCGATTTGCTAACGCTTGCCTTAGGGCGGGTAGATTGTGAGGCCGTGCCTTGTGCTCATGCTGCGGCCGCCGAAGAAATGCTCCCCTCTGTCGACTTCCTTTTGTTAGACCTCAATTTAAGCGAAGGGAATTCTGGGGAGCAACTTGCGCTTCGATGGCAAGAAATGAGTATTTTGCCGCCCTTCCTCCTCGTGACCGGAGCGCCAGACGATGCTCGCATCCAATGTTTGGAATCCATCCCGAGTTTCCGTGGCGTGGTCTCGAAGCCTTTCTCTATCCTAGAGCTTGTGGAACAGGTTCGAACCCTTGCCTTAGGTGATGAAATCGAAACGGAATCATGACTCACAAATCTTCCCCCCATACCAATGGTCTTCAATGGACAACTGCCGGCGAGTCTCATGGCCCCACTTTGGTTGCTGTTTTGGAAGGCCTTCCCGCCGGCCTTCCCATCGATTTTGAGGCCGTTCAGCGGGGCATGATGCGGCGATGGGAGGCTTATGGCCGGGGAAAGAGAGCCGACTTTGAAAAAGATGCCCTCTCTGTGCTTTCGGGAATGAAGAAGGGGGTGACTTTGGGAAGTCCTTTGACCTTGGGCATTGGGAATGCCGATCAAAAAATTGATGAGTTACCCAATCTCGCTGCGCCTCGCCCTGGCCATGTGGATTTAGCGGGTGTTCAGCGAAACCAATGCCGAGATATCCGGGCCCTGTTAGAGCGGGCAAGCGCCCGAGAAACGGCTTCGAGGACGGCTTTGGGTGAGGTTGCCAGCCAACTTTTGGCACCCTTTGGCATTCAGGTCCATGCTTGGGTGCGTGGAATTGGTGGCGTGGATGCGGACTGGGCGTTTCCTTCCGATGAGAGGGAAATAGCGGCTTCAAGCGCCAAAAGCGCCTTTTTTGGTCTGGATTCCAGCATGGATGAGGCTTGGAAAAGTAAAATCGAAGAAGCGGAGGAAGCCGGAGATTCCCTTGGCGGAGTCTTTGAAGTTGCCGTTTTCGGCTGCCCACCGGGTTTGGGCGGCTTTGAGCAGCCCGTGGACCGGTTGGATGCTCGCTTGATGGCCGCTTTGGCCTCGGTGCCGGCCATTAAAGGGGTCTCGATTGGGGCGGGCTTTTCTGCTGCGTCAACGCCTGGAAGTGTTTTCCATGACGGTATTTACGTCGATTCAGAATCCTGGTCCGGCTTGGGGCGGCGCTCGAATCACGCTGGCGGTGTTGAGGGAGGGCTGACTAATGGACAACCTCTTTCTCTCAGAGCCGCAATGAAGCCGATTCCCACTCTCCGGCATGGGGTCGAATCGGTGGATCTGGAGCAGCACAAAGAATCACGCGCAACATATGAACGTAGCGACGTTTGCGCCGTTTCCGCTGCTTCCGTGGTGGGGCGGGCAGTGGTGGCTCTAGAGATTGCCTCTGCGCTTCGAGCTCGCCTGGGCGGGGTGACTTTCCGCGAAATGATGACCCGATTTCGAGCTTTGGGGAGCGAGCAAAAACCGGCCGAATGGCCTGCGGAATTGGGAGATTTATAGGGCGTAGGTAATTGCGTTTTCGGAAGATTGAGCTTTTCCGGTTTTTTCCCAAGTCTATTGATTGACTGCCCCTCGAGGGAATGTATGATGTTTGGCCCTTTCGGCCTCCGGGTGCCTTGCTAGCGTAGCTCAGTTGGTAGAGCTCCGGTTTTGTAAACCGGTGGTCAAGGGTTCAAGTCCCTTCGCTAGCTCCATTTCCGGGCGTTTCTTGCGCCTCTGGTGCTCTTGAAGGTTGTTCTTTCTCGTCTCTTGTCGCCGCCTGAAGCTTGAGTGCTTCTCGGGGAGATTCCGGAGTGGCCAAACGGGACGGACTGTAAATCCGTTGGCTCCGCCTTCGGAGGTTCGAATCCTCCTCTCCCCACCAACATACAGCGTGCCAGCACGCATCCGTTCAAGCGGGTGTAGCTCAATGGTAGAGCTCCAGCCTTCCAAGCTGGTCACGTGGGTTCGATTCCCATCACCCGCTCCACGGTGCGAACCACGCTGCTGTAGCTCAGGGGTAGAGCACCTCCTTGGTAAGGAGGAGGTCACGGGTTCAAATCCCGTCAGCAGCTCCACGGCGACCCATCAATTCCGGTAATCTACCGGATCGACTTCAAGGATTCCCTTGAAGTTTCCCTTAAACCAACCATCAACCTGTCAAAACCCTGAAATTGCGCCCCTAATCCGGGCAGCCTAAAAAAATGGCCAAGGAAGTCTTTGAGCGTACCAAGCCACACGTCAATGTGGGCACCGTCGGTCACGTGGACCACGGTAAAACCACGCTGACATCTGCCATCACCGGTTATCTCGCCATGAAATCTGGCGGTAAAGCGATGGCCTTTGATGAAATCGATAAGGCCCCGGAAGAGAAGGCACGAGGCATCACAATCTCCACCGCCCACGTTGAGTATGAGACTGAAAACCGTCACTACGCTCACGTGGATTGTCCTGGACACGCTGATTATGTGAAAAACATGATTACAGGTGCTGCCCAAATGGACGGTGGCATTTTGGTTGTGTCGGCCAACGATGGCCCGATGCCCCAAACTCGTGAGCACATCTTGCTCGCCCGCCAGGTAAACGTACCTGCACTTGTTGTTTACATGAACAAGTGTGACATGGTGGACGATGAAGAGCTCCTCGACCTCGTTGAGATGGAGATTCGCGAACTGTTGAGTGAGTACCAGTTCCCTGGTGATGACATTCCTGTCATTCGTGGCTCTGCTTTGCAGGCTATGGAAGGCGTACTTAATAGCGTTGCCACTGATGATGACTGCTTTAAGTCTATTCAGGAACTTATGGCTGCCGTGGATGAGTACATCCCTGAACCCGAGCGTGATGTGGATAAGCCTTTCCTCATGCCTGTGGAAGATGTGTTCTCCATCGAAGGTCGCGGAACCGTGGTAACGGGTCGTATCGAAACTGGAATCGTAAAGACTGGCGAAGAAATTGCGATTGTTGGTTTTAAGGACACTGTCAAGACCACTTGTACTGGTGTTGAAATGTTCCAGAAGACTTTGGATGAAGGCCGGGCTGGCGACAACGTGGGTTGTCTCCTCCGTGGCGTTAAGAAGGACGAGGTCGAGCGTGGCCAAGTTCTCGCCGCTCCTGGTTCCATTACCCCTCACACGAAGTTTGAGTCTGAGGTATACATCTTGAGCAAAAAGGAAGGTGGACGCGAGAAGCCTTTCTTCTCTGGATACCGCCCTCAGTTCTACTTCCGTACTACTGACGTAACCGGTTCCATTACTTTGCCTGATGGCGTTGAGATGGTCATGCCTGGTGACAACGTCAAGATGACGGTTGAGTTGATTACTCCTGTTGCAATGGACGAGCAGTTGCGCTTCGCGATTCGTGAAGGCGGCCGGACCGTTGGCGCTGGAGTGGTTTCCGCAGTCGTTGAATAAACAGAATTGGATGCCGGTTTGACCTTTTGGTTAAACCGGCATCTGCCCTTGAATCATGAAAAACAAGGAACGACACGTCTTCCTCGAGTGCACAGATTGCCGCAACCGGAATTACACAACCGGAAAGCGGGCTCGTGCTGAATACAAGCTTGAGAAGAAAAAGTTTTGCCGCTTTTGTGGCAAACACACCCTACACCGCGAAAAGAAGCTCTAGGTCTTAGGGCCTATTTCCATGTACCGCTATAAGCCCGAAGAAGGACGAAACGCCCGCCAAGCAGCATTCTGGCTGGGTGAGGGCATGATTGTCTATGGTTGCTTCGCACTTCGTGGAACTTTGGATCGTTGGGAGGGGCTACGAGCCCCTTTGTTGGAGAGCTTTGAGAGCCTGCCTATTCTGGGCGTGACTTTGAATGGGTCATTCTTGGGCGCACTTGGTGTTTTCCTCCTTCTGACTTGGCTTCTTGTGGGCAAGTTGGCGGTAGAGAAGAATGCCGACAAACTTATAGAAGTTGAAACAGAGATGAAGAAAGTGACTTGGCCTACTTTTAAGGAGGCCAGTAACTCTTCTATCGTTGTTGTTAGCACGGTTCTCATCCTGATGGGCTTCTTGGCCTTTAGTGATGCCGTTCTTGGACGTTTATTCAACTTTATCCTCTGGAAAGAGGTGGGAGAATAAAAGAGTGTCGATGAACTGGTATGTCGTGCGTGTTCCAACGAACCAAGAGGACAAGGTTCGTGAGCGCCTTTTGCGCCGCATTAAGGCTGATGGCCTTGAGGACCGCTTGCCCCAAGTATTGGTTCCCATTGAGCGGATTACTGAGATTAAAGCCGGTAAGAAAAAAGTGAGCAGTCACAAAATCTACCCCGGTTATGTTCTGCTTCAAGCAGATATGGGAAAGCATGAGCCGGACGAAAAGTCGGAAGAAGACCAAAGGGTTTGGTTCGCTCTCCGTGAGACCAAAGGTTTTGGCGATTTTGTAGGTGGGGGCGCAGAGCCTGTCGCTATGAGTGATGAAGAGGTCGCGCAGCTTTTGGCGCGCATGGATGACACCGCTGAGACACCACGCATGGCGGTCGCGGTCAAGGTTGGAGACCTTGTTCGCATCAAAGAGGGCCCGTTTGAGGGCTTCGACGGAACAGTTGAGGAATCCGTTGACGACAAAGGATTGCTGAAAATCTCGGTCACCATCTTTGGCCGGGCAACCAGCGTGGAAATCCAACAATGGCAGGTTGAGGCAACTTAATCTGCCCGGATTCCTCGGAACTCCTGAGGCGTCCAACACATAACCCGTTCGGACCACCCAAGGCCTCGGCCGTAAGTGGGAGGGAGACAAAAATGGCAAAAGAATTAACAGCACAAATCAAACTGCAGTGCCCGGGAGGGGCTGCGACTCCTGCGCCTCCAGTTGGCCCCGCATTGGGTGCTCACGGTGTCCCCATTGGGGAATTCGTGAAGCAATTCAACGATGCTACGGCTGACAAGCGAGGCCTCGTCATTCCGGTAGTGATTTCGGTCTTCAAAGACCGGTCCTTCAGTTTTGTTCTGAAATCCCCCCCTGCAGCCGTCCTTCTTTTGAAAGCGGCTGGGCTTGAAAAAGCTTCAGGTGTGGTTGGAACTGAAATTGTCGGCTCGGTGACACGGGCTCAGGTCATGGAGATTGTCGATATTAAGCGCGAAGATTTAAATGCCGCTTCGGACGAAGCTGCATCGCGCATTATCGAAGGAACCGCCCGTTCCATGGGCATCGAGGTGAGTGACTGACATGGTTATAAGTCGACGCACACGAGAAAATTTCGAAAAGCTTGAGGAAGACCAGGTTTACGAACTTGCGGACGCATTGAGCACCCTGAAGGGGCTTCGCCTAGCCAAGTTCGATGAAACCGTTGAGGTCGTTGCCCGCTTGGGTGTAGATCCCCGAAAGTCCGACCAAATGGTTCGAGGCGCGGTGAGTCTTCCACATGGTCTTGGCAAAACAGTACGAGTTATCGTTTTTGCCGAAGGCGATGCCGCTGACCAGGCCAGTGAAGCTGGCGCGATGGAGGTAGGCGGAGATGAGCTGGCGAAGAAGATTGAAGGCGGTTGGCAAGATTTTGACATCGTCATTGCCCACCCTGCCATGATGAAAGTCGTGGGCCGTTTGGGCCGGGTCTTGGGGCCCCAAGGCAAGATGCCTTCCCCCAAATCAGGCACAGTGACCCCGGATGTCGTGAAAGCAACTACTGAATTCTTGGCTGGTAAAGTTGAATTCAGAGTGGATTCTGCTGGCAACATTCATGTTCCGGTTGGAAAAGCTTCCTTCTCGGCCGAAAAGCTGGTTGAAAACGCTTCCACATTTCTTGACCTCATCATTTCTATGCGCCCCGCCACTGCAAAGGGCACATACCTGCGCAACGTCAGCATTAGTACCACGATGGGTCCTGGCCTCAAAGTGAGCTACGGGAGTTAAACCATGGTCAGCACACTGAATGAATGGATTGTTTCGGAGTACAACGCCTTGGTGGAAGACCAAGGGGGTGTTGTTCTTCTTGAACTCAACGGACTCAACATTGACGAGTCCACGGCTCTGCGGAATTCAGTCCGCGAGAAGGGTGCTCAAGTAAAGGTGATTAAAAATCGCCTTGCTAAGGTTGCCTTAGAAGGTGCCGGTGTTCCAATTTCCTTAGAGGAAATCTCTGGGACCTTTGCCCTTCTTGTTGGCGATGTCGAGTCCACAATTGCAGCTTCAAAGGCAATTGAGGAGCTTGCGAAGAAACGCAAGAAAGACCGCAGGATTCATTTCCTTGCGGCTTATCTCGACGGTTCTGCCATGGATGCCGCAGAAGCGGCTTCCATTCCAAGTATGCCAGACAAGGACACCTTGCGCGGCATGCTCTGTGGTGCTCTTTCGGGTCCTGCCCGTTCGATTGCCACGCTCCTCTCGGAGGTTCAGGCCTCCACTGCCCGTGTCGTGCAAGCACGGGCGGACCAGGGGGATGCCGCCTAGGGCCCCCTTTCCCCAATCATCTGCACAAGTTCCTACCCAATAAGAAAAATGTCCGAAGAAGCCCAAGCCACCATTGAACTCGACTCCGATCTTGAAAAGATTTTCGAGCAGCTCGACGCACTTCCTCTTGGCAAAGCCAGCCAGCTGGTAAAAGCCATGGAAGAACGTTGGGGTGTTAGTGCCGCTGCTCCTGTTGCTGTTGCTGCAGGTCCTGCTGGTGCTGCCGAAGAAGCTGAAGAGAAGACTTCCTTTGATGTCATTCTCGAAGACTTTGGCGACAAGAAGATTGATGTCATCAAGGCCGTCCGCGCTATTACTGGTGTTGGCCTGAAAGAGGCAAAAGAGCTCGTTGAAGGCGCACCTGCTCCGATTAAGGAAGGCGCGTCCAAGGACGAGGCCGAAGACCTCAAGAAGCAACTCGAAGAAGCCGGGGCCACCGTCAAACTTGCCTAGTTGGAATCGGGTACGGAACTTGTCCGTTCTTCCGGTTTCTGCCGTCTACCCTCGGTCGCAAAGCTTTCTTTGCGGTCTGGGGTGGTCTTCTGTAATGGCTGAAGGGCAAATCGCTCTTCGGTCCGGCTCTCCTGCCGCGCCCGTGATTCTTACCCCTGAGAATTACTTCCCCTTCACGCAACGCACGCCTTTCCAGGCCCCGAGGGTATGACCGCCGTCCAAAACAAGCCAATCGACCAATTCGAAATCCGGGATTTCCGCAAATTCGCTTACCGCGAAGAATCTTTGCTACCCGGTCTTTCCGATCTTCAACTTCGCGCCTATCGTGAGTTCTTACAGATGGGTGTTGCGCCTAAGCGGCGTAAAAGTCTCGGCCTCGAGGCACTCTTCCAGAATGTGTTTCCTATTGAGAGCTTGGACAAGACCTTGGCTCTTGAATACTTGGGGTACACGCTTGGTCGCCCTCGTTACGAGCCCAATGAATGTCGCAAGCTGAAGTACAGCTACGCATTCCCGCTTCGCGCTCGCATTGCCTTGCGCCGTGGTTCAGAGCGGACTGAAGAGGACATCTTCCTTGGCGAAATTCCCGTCATGATGGGTGGGGGAGAGTTCATCGTAAACGGCTCGGAGCGGTGCATCGTTGCGCAGCTTCACCGCTCACCTGGCATCGACTTTTCTGTGGATTTCCATACTGGGGACAAGAAACTTCACAGTGCTCGAATCATCCCTGAACGAGGCTCATGGATTGAGATTTCGGTTTCAGGGAAAGGTATGCTGCAGGTGCGGATTGACCAGCAGTCCAAATTCTCAGCATTGACTCTGCTTCGCGCCCTTCAGCCAACTGGTATTGAAGAAGGCACAACGGATGAAATTCTCCGTTTGTTCTACCCCGTTGAGGTAATTTCCCGCGCCAAACTGTCGAAGCCGAAATTTGCAAAGGCGATTGAAGGTAAGAAGGCTCTTGGTCAAATTCGCGATTTGAAAACTGGAGAAGTTTGGGCTGATCCAGGTCAGGAAATCACACCAGAGGCTGCAGAAAGGATTGCTGCCTCTGATTTAAAGGAAGTCGAACTTCTTGGGAATGCCGAGGACAATCTTATTCTCGATTCCTTAAAAGAAGATACGGCAACCACTCACGAAGAGGCATTGGCCGCGATTTACCAAAAGCTGCGTCCGGGGAACCCGGTTCAGCTTGAAAAGGCTCGCGACCTTCTGAGAGACCGTTTCTTTGATGCCCAGCGCTATAGCTTGGGCCGCGTTGGCCGCTTCCGCATTAGCCGGAAGTTTGGACGCCCAGAAGAAGCGGACAAGGGTCCTACAACCCTTCAGCCCGATGACTTTCTGGATGCCGTTAAATACCTACTTGGATTACGCAGCGGTGTTGGCGAAGTAGACGACATTGATCACCTTGGTATTCGCCGAGTTCGAACCATTGGCGAACTTGCTACGGAGGAGTTCCGGAAAGGATTGGTTAAAGTCGCACGGGGTGCTGTGGACCGAATGTCTCAGCAAGAGGACACAGAAACCCTGACTCCAAGAAGCCTCATCAACGCAAAAGCGTTCTCGACTTCCGTGGATCAGTTCTTCTCTCGAGGGGAATTGAGTCAAGTTGTTGACCAAACCAACCCTTTATCTCAGCTTGCTCATGAACGCCGCTTGTCGGCTTTGGGCCCAGGCGGATTGAACCGAAAGCGTGCGGGCTTCCAGGAACGAGATGTTCACATCAGTCACTACGGTCGCTTATGTCCAATCGAAACCCCTGAAGGTGCCAACATTGGTCTGATATCTTCCTTGGCTCTATACGGCGTTGTGGACGACTATGGTTTCTTGGTCTCTCCTTACCGAACGGTGAAGAAAGGCAAGGCAACCGACGAAGTTCGCTTCCTACGTGCCGACGAAGAATACGAGCGAGTCTTTGCACCTGCCGACGCAGATTTGGATCCTAAGACCGGAGCCATTATTCCTGATGAACATGGTCTCGTCATGACTCGTCACCATGGGGAATTCCAGCTCAAGACTCTTGATGAAGTTGAGTTCCTGGATGTGGACCCTGGGCAAATCGTTGGAATTTCGGCTTCTCTGATTCCATTCTTGGAGCACGATGACGCAAACCGTGCCTTGATGGGTTCGAACATGCAGCGCCAGGCCGTTCCTCTAATTCGTACGGAGCCGCCGTTAGTGGGCACTGGGCTAGAACGCGCGATTGCTCATAACACCGGCATGGCCGTGAAGGCCCGAGCTGCTGGAACTGTGGAAGCTGTTGATGGTGACCACATCAAGTTGAGTGGCGATCCCGAATTGTACCGAATGCGCAAGTTCCACAAGTTGAATGAGCGCACTTGTCTCAACCAAAAGCCATTGGTTGAGCCTGGTCAAAAGGTAAAGAAGGGTGAACTGATTGCGGATGGAGCGGCCACCCACAATGGTGAATTGTCCTTGGGTAAAAATCTCCTCGTAGCTTTCATGTCCTGGGAGGGTTACAACTATGAGGATGCGATTATCGTTTCGGAGAGACTTGTCAAAGACGATGTCTTCACTTCAATTCACATTGAAGAGTACACCGCTGAAATTCGCGAAACGACCCTCGGAAAAGAGGAGTTCACGCGAGATATTCCGAATGCAGGCGAGCGAGCTCTTCGTAACTTGGATGAGTCTGGAATCGTTCGCATCGGTACGCGAGTAGGTCCGAGCGACATTCTTGTTGGCAAGATTGCGCCAAAATCCAAAACGGAACTCACTCCTGAAGAACGCCTTCTCCACGCAATCTTTGGGCGCGCTGGTGAAGACGTGAAGAACGTTTCCATGAAGCTTTCTTCGGGTGTTCGAGGTATCGTGATTGCAGCCGAGCACTTCACTCGCAAGGTGAACATGACGCCTGCTGAACGTCGGGCGGCTCATGAACAAATTCGCAAGATTGAAGCTGAGTACGATGAAGTTGTTCGTACGGAGCTTCAAGCTGCTGTAAGTGAACTTCAAGAGTACCTTAAGGAAACGATTAAGGACCCTGAAACCAAGAAAGGGATTGCCATTACTGAAGCAACTTTGTTTGGCGACCTCACCCGATTGATTGCTCACATTAAGGCTTACGCTGAAGGTGTGCAGCACCCTTCTCGTCGAAACAAAGCGGAAGAAATTGTCCGTGTGCACTTTGATCGCATCGAGGACAAGGAAGCCTGGAAAGTCAAAATGACCAACCGCCTTAGCCGTGGAGATGACCTCCCTAATGGCGTATTGGAAATGGTGAAAGTCTTTATTGCCACGAAGCGGAACCTGTCCGTAGGTGACAAGATGGCTGGACGCCACGGGAACAAAGGTGTTGTTTCCATCGTGCTTCCTGAGGAAGACATGCCCTTCCTGGACGATGGCACTCCTGTTGACATCATTCTTAACCCCCTCGGTGTGCCTAGCCGTATGAATGTTGGGCAGATCCTGGAGACCCACCTCGGGTGGGCGGCCAAGAAAGCTGGATTCCGTGCGATTACGGGCGCTTTTGATGGCGCTTCTGAGGCGGATATTGAAGCCGCACTGGAAGAAGCAGGTCTCCCGAAATCAGGGGTGACTACTCTCTTCGATGGCCGTACGGGCGCACCTTTTGAACAAGAAACTTGCGTGGGTTATATGTATGTACTGAAGCTTCACCACCTTGTTGATGAGAAAGTGCACGCACGCTCCACAGGTCCTTACAGCCTAATCACGCAGCAGCCGCTTGGTGGTAAAGCACGATTTGGTGGCCAGCGATTTGGTGAAATGGAAGTGTGGGCCTTGGAAGCTTATGGCGCCGCTTATCTGTTGCAAGAGCTCTTAACCGTGAAGTCAGATGACGTGGACGGTCGCACCAAGATTTACGAATCTATGGTGAAGGGCAAGAACATCCTTGAACCTGGCACACCGGTCAGCTTTGAGGTACTGATGAACGAGATTCGAGGTTTAGGCCTCAACATTCAGCTCGAAACAAAAGAGGGCTAAGGGGGAATCAAGATGACTGACAGCACAATCACTGCCAATACTGCGGAACAAGTACCAATCGCTCCGCCACCACCTCCTGCGAGCTTGGATTACCAAGATTACAAAGGCGTTTCCATTCGCTTGGGTTCACCAGAGGATTTCCGCTCGTCTTCCTACGGTGAAGTCAAAAAGCCGGAGACTATTAACTACCGAACTTTTCGCCCTGAAAAGGATGGCTTGTTTTGTGAGCGCATTTTTGGTCCAGAGCGCGATTACGAGTGCCATTGCGGCAAGTACCGGGGTCAGAAACACATGGGCATCGTTTGTGACAAGTGTGGCGTTATGGTCACCACGAGTCGTGAGCGGCGCAAGCGAATGGGGCATATCAGCCTAGCCGCCCCAGTCGCTCATATTTGGTTCTTCTCAGTCACTCCTAGTCGGATTGGTTCGCTTCTTGGAATGAAGAAGAATCAACTTGAGAGAGTCATTTACTTCCAGGACTATGTTGTAATTTCTCCTGGTGAGTCCGAATTTAAAGAGTGCCAGCTCATTACTGAAGATGAGTATCGGCGAGCTCGCGCACAATACGGCACCTCTTTCGTTGCCGGAATGGGTGCCGAATCCATTGGTGAGCTTCTTCGGAACATGAACTTGCCCACGCTTGCTTCTGAACTGCGAGAAGCACTCAAGACCTGCACTTCGCGCCAAAAGATGGCTGACTTGGTGAAACGTCTTCGTACGGTGGAGATGCTGAAGGACTCGCCCAATGATCCTGCTTGGATGATTTTGGATGTTGTTCCTGTCATTCCCCCCGAATTGCGACCTCTAGTTCGTTTGGATTCCGGTAACTTTGCCAGCTCCGATTTGAACGACCTTTATCGCCGACTCATCAACCGGAACAACCGCCTGAAGCGACTGATTGAGTTGAATGCTCCAGAGGTCATTATTCGGAATGAGAAGCGTATGCTTCAACAGTCCGTTGATGCTCTCTTTGACAACGGCCGCTGCAAGCGACAGGTCATGAGCACTTCGAATCAGCCGCTGAAATCCTTGACCGACATGATCAAGGGTAAGCAAGGGCGTTTCCGTCTCAACTTGTTGGGTAAGCGAGTGGACTATTCTGCTCGTTCGGTCATTGTTGTGGGTCCTGAATTGCACCTTCATCAGTGTGGATTGCCAAAAGTCATTGCTCTGGAGTTATTCCAGCCCTTCATTATTCGGCGCCTGAAAGAGTTGAAGCTTGCTGAAACAATTAAGGCAGCGAAAAAGATGCTTGAACGCCGTGATGAGGAGGTTTGGGACATTTTGGAAGAAGTCATCCAGGGGCATCCCATTCTTTTGAACCGTGCTCCGACCTTGCACCGCATGGGCATTCAGGCATTCGAGCCTGTCCTCATTGAGGGTAATGCAATTCAATTGCACCCCTTGGTTTGCCCTGCCTTTAATGCTGACTTTGACGGTGACCAAATGGCTGTCCACTTGCCTCTTTCCTACGAAGCGCAAGTCGAAGCAGCCACTCTCATGTTGTCGCCGAACAACGTGTTCTCGCCTGCAAACGGCAACCCTTTGATTTCACCTCACCAGGACATCATTCTTGGCATCTTCTTTATGACTGCTGATAAAGCGGAGTGTAAGAATGAGTGGCAAGAAGGGAAGCGTGGGGGAGTCTATGCCGATTTGACGGAATTGCTTCTTGCAAACTCCCACGGCCATGTGGAAATGCACTCAAAGGTTCAGGTCAGGCTTCCTGCAGGAACTTTGCTTACAGAAAAATTTGGTGACCCATTCCGGACACTTGAGAAGCCTGAGCGAGTTTTGACCACACCAGGTCGCGCAATTGTGAATGATGTGCTTCCAGAAGGTATGCCTTATTACAACTGGGCATTGGACAAGAAATCTATCCACAACCTAATCCATGATTGTCACCACCTTTGTGGTCGGACCGCAACATTGGTGCTTCTAGACGACTTGAAGTCTTTGGGCTTTAAGGGGGCAACTCGTTCAGGGATGTCCTTTGCCAAAGATGACATGGTGATTCCTGATGACAAGTGGAGCATCATTGAAGATACGCAGTCCCAGGTTGATCAAGTTCAGAAAGATTTTGAAGAAGGTGCGATTACAAACAATGAACGCTCCTCCAAAGTCATTGACCACTGGACCACAGCTCGAGAAAAGATTTCAACATCTTTGTTGCAAGCCCTGCAGAGTGACCGTCGAGATGGCAAACCCTATCTGAACCCTGTCTTCGTGATGGCGCACTCCGGCGCCCGTGGTGGTGTGGACCAGATTCGCCAGCTTTCGGGCATGCGAGGTTTGATGGCAAAGCCAAGTGGTGAAATTATCGAAACTCCTATTCGTGCAAACTTCCGTGAAGGCCTTCGTATTTTGGAGTACTTCTCCTCAACACACGGTGCTCGGAAAGGTTTGGCGGATACCGCGCTCAAGACTGCTGACTCAGGTTACTTGACCAGAAAGTTGGCCGATGTTGCCCAAAACGTCACCATCACCATGGAAGACTGTGGAACACCGAATGGTATTCCAAAGGAAGCGGTTTACCAGGGGGACAAGATGGTTGTTCCTTTATCGCAAGTTGTTCGCGGACGCGTAGCCTGCGATACGATTCGGGATCGAATTTCTGACGATCTTGTTGTCGGAAAGGGTCAGATTCTTTCTGCGAAAATTGCAAAGCGTATTGAGGATTTGGGCTACACCAAAATCCGGGTCCGAACTCCTTTACAGTGCGAGGCAGGCGATGGCCTTTGTCAGAAGTGCTACGGCGAAGACCTCTCGCGCGGAAATATTGCCGAGCTTGGCTTAGCGGCCGGCATTGTTGCTGCCCAGTCGATTGGTGAACCGGGTACTCAGTTGACTATGCGTACTTTCCACATTGGTGGTACTGCAAGTCGTGCCTTGGTTGTTTCGGAAACAAAAGTTCGTCGTGGCGGTACTGTGGAGTATCACGACTTAAAGGTCACGAAGAACCCTGACGGGCACACCGTTGCTCTTTCACGAACCGGAGAAATCATCATTCGAGATTCCAAGGGTCGCGAACTTGATCGGTACGCTGTCCCTGTTGGCTCAATTTTGCACGCCGAAAACGGAGCCAAAATTACAAAGAGCTCCAAGCTTGTGGAATGGGATGCTCACTTCTTGCCTATCCTCGCAGACTTTGACGGGAAAGTTCGCTTCGAAGATGTTGTCCTTGGAAAAACAATGAATGTGGAGGAGGACCCCAAGACTGGGGTGCAACGCCGCAAGATTATTGAATCCAAAGGTGATCTTCATCCACAGGTTCTGCTTGTTGGAAAAGACGGTGAGGTTCTTTACTACACCGCACTCCCCGAAAATGCTTACTTGGAAGTTGAAGATGGTAATCAGGTCACTGCTGGAACTATGCTGGCCAAGTCTCCTCGAGGGATTGGTGGTACCCAGGACATTACGGGTGGATTGCCCCGCGTCACAGAACTCTTTGAAGCTCGGATTCCGAAAAACCCGTCCACCATGGCGGAGATTGATGGAATCGTGGAGCTTGGGGACAAGCGACGAGGAAAGAGAATTATCCTTGTTCGTAACGATGACCTTGATGAGGAACGCGAGCACCTAGTTGCTCAATCCAAGCACCTTGCTGTTCACACCGGTGACCGAGTAAAAGCTGGCGAACCTCTTGTGGATGGTCCAAAGCCACCTCAGGACATTCTCAAAATTGAAGGACCTGAAAAACTTCAGCGCTACCTCGTGGACGAAGTTCAGAAGGTATATCGTGCACAGGGTGTAGGCATCAACGACAAGCACATTGAAATCATCGTCATGCAAATGATGCGGAAGGTGCAAGTTGAGGCTTCTGGAGATTCCAAACTCCTTCCGAACTCTCTCATTGATCGCCATCAATTCAAGGCGATTGTTGAGGAGATGCTTGAGAAAGGAGAAACTCCACCCTCAGCCTCGCCCATGGTGATGGGCATTACGAAGGCCTCCGTTCAGTCCGAGTCTTTCATTTCTGCGGCTTCTTTCCAAGAGACGACCAAGGTGCTCACTGAGGCTTCTCTTCGCGGCAAGCTCGACCAACTACAAGGCCTGAAGGAAAACGTCATCCTCGGAAACCTGATTCCTGCGGGAACTGGTGCTCGAGGCCTGTTAGATAACCGTGTCCAGAAGAAGGTGGATTTCACTCAGTTTGGAAGCCTTTCTTTTGAGAGGGAACCCTCCATTCTGGAAGAAATTGAAGCTGAAGACGCCAAGTCTGCCGAATAATCCCTCCATTCCTTGGACTTGACCAAAACAACTAAAACGCTAGACTTCTAGACCCTTTTGTCCCTACCCCCCTGGGGCTTAAAGGCACCAAGACAACATGCCAACCATCAACCAGCTCGTTCGCAAAGGCCGTAAGCCTATGCGGAAGAAGTCTAAAAGCCCTGTGCTTGATCGCTGCCCTCAAAAGCGCGGTGTTTGCACTCAGGTAAAGACAATGACCCCGAAGAAGCCGAACTCGGCCCTTCGTAAAGTCGCCCGTGTTCGCCTTTCCAATGGAAAGGAGATTACCGCCTACATTGGTGGTGAAGGGCATAACCTTCAAGAGCACTCCATCGTGTTGGTTCGTGGTGGTCGAGTTCGTGACCTTCCTGGTGTTCGCTACCACGTGATTCGAGGCACTCTGGATGCTTCTGGCGTAGATGGCCGCACCTGTTCTCGTTCAAAGTACGGCACTCGCCGCGGGAAGTAGGAATGCCACGTAGCTATAAGTCCACTGCCAAGTATCTTGAGCCAGACCCTCGTTATGGCTCCGAGTTGGCGATGAAATTCATCAACCAGCTTATGCTTTGTGGAAAGAAGTCCGTTGCGATGGACATCTTCTACGAAGCTTGCGAGACGGCCTCCAAGAAGTTGGAGGAGACAGCTCCCGAACAGGTTTTCATTACTGCCTTGGAAAATGTGAAGCCTTCTGTCGAAGTTCGCTCCAAGCGGGTCGGGGGTTCCAACTACCAGGTCCCAAGAGAAGTCAGCGCCAAGCGCGCCCAAGCCTTAGGGATTCGTTGGTTAATCGGCAACGCTCGCAAGAAGAAGGGCATGCCCATGGCGCGCCGTCTTTCGATGGAATTGGTAGACGCATGCAACAACACTGGTGCTTCCGTCCAATGGAGAGACAACGTCCACAAGATGGCCGAAGCCAATAAAGCTTTCAGCCACTTCGCCTCCTTCTAAACAGCGTGGCACTTCTAGCGGGCTTTCCTTTGGGATTGCCCGCTCTTTTTTTTGCCCACCCATCAAGTTGAAGCATGGATATTGAGCTCATTCTCGTTCGCCTCAATAAGGAGAATCCGAAAAAATGTAGCCTGACTCCCCTGCGTGAGGAGGGGAGGAAAGGGCTTCGTTGGTTTCACTGCGACTTTGGGGACTCTATTCCCGTGGGGGAGGTCACCCTCCTGCATCCAGAAGGCGAACTTTTGACACCGACGGATGCCCATCGCCCCCTTCTTTTAGTGGATTCCTCTTGGCGAGATTTGCCTCGTGTTTTGAACTTAGTAGAAGGAGAGCTGCACTATCGGAGTCTTCCACAAGGGCTACAGACCGCCTATCCCCGGAAGTCAAAAATCTTTGAAGATCCCCAGAATGGTTTGGCGAGCATCGAAGCCCTTCATGCCGCTCTTTGGATGTTGGGGGAGCGCGATGACTCGCTTTTAAATGGGTATCGTTGGGCAAAGGAGTGGCTGGACATGAATTCTGAGCTCCTCGGTGCTTAGAATCTAGGCACATGGACTTGGCTCACCTTCGAAACGTGGGGATTGTTGCCCACATTGATGCTGGGAAAACTACGGTCACGGAGAGAATTCTCTTCTACACCGGCGTTGAGCACCGCATGGGTGAGGTGCATCAGGGAAATACCGTGATGGATTGGATGCCCGAGGAGCGCGAACGGGGAATCACCATCATGGCTGCCACAACCCGTTGCCCATGGAACGACTCCGTGGTGCAAATCATTGATACTCCAGGGCATGTGGATTTCACGGTGGAAGTCAGCCGTTCCCTGCGGGTTTTGGATGGAGCCGTGGTGGTTCTTTGCGGTGTTGCGGGAGTGCAAGCTCAAACCGAAACAGTCCTGCGACAGGTTTCTGAAAACGGAGTTCCATGGCTGGTTTTCGTAAATAAAATGGACCGCCCTGGGGCGGATTTCGGAGCCGCATTGGAGTCCCTCAAAGAGCGTGCGGGTGCCAATCCCATTCCTATTCAGCTTCCTGCTGGAGAGGGAGAGGAATTTGAAGGGGTTTTGGATTTGCTCAAAATGAAACGGCTGGATTGGAACCGCGAGGAGAAAGGGGCTGTCGTTCAAGTTTCTGAGTTGAGTGAAGAAGAGGCTAATCGTGCTGGTATTGCCCGTGCACAGCTTTGCGAGGTGGTTGCCGAGTTTTCGGACGACCTTTTGGAAAAGTATTTGGAAGAGGGTGAGCTGAATGAAGATGAAATCTTGAAGGGACTCAAGGTAGGTGTGCTTGAACAGAAATTGGTTCCAGCCCTTTGTGGATCTGCACTGCATTACCAAGGGATTCAGCCCTTACTTGATGCCATTGTTAGCTTGTTGCCCTCTCCGCTCGAACGCCCTCCGGTTGAAGGGGTTTCCTCTCAAGACGAGACTCAGGTTCTGACTCGGGCACCCGAAGTCGGCGCTCCCTTTGTTGGGCTCGTTTTTAAACTTTTTCACGATCCCCATGGAGATTTATGCTACTTGCGCGTTTACTCCGGAGTTTTGAAAGAAGGCGATATTCTCTTCAATGCCCGGCATAAGAAAAAGGAACGGGCTCAGCAACTTTGGCGGATGCATGCGGACCACCGAGAGCGACTGAAGGAAGCTGGCCCAGGCGAAATCGTTGCCATTCCGGGATTAAAGCACGCCACAACTGGGGACTCACTTTTTCACCAAGGCGAAGCGATTGCTTTAGAGTCCATCCACTTTCCTGAACCGGTGATTCGGCAGACTTTAGAACCGATGAATTTGGCAGAACGGGACAAATTGGAGAACGCTCTCTTTGCTCTTTGCCGAGAAGATCCAACCCTGAAGCTAGTGACCGACCAGGAGACTGGGCAGTTAACGCTTGCGGGGATGGGGGAGCTTCACCTAGAGGTCGCCCGACATCGCTTGGAAAGGGATTTCAGGGTGTCCTCCCGCGCTGGCAATCCCATCGTTGCTTATCGCGAGACTCTAGTCACTTCAAAAGGAGGATCCGGCACGATTGAGCGCCCCCTTGAGGAGGGCCGCCAAGTTGTGCAGGTGAAAGTCTCTCTTCATCCAACCCCTGGGCAACGCTCAAAAGTCCTTTTTGCGAAAGATGTTGCGTCGATTGACACCCCTCCAGTTCGCAACTTTCGAGAGGGCTGTGATGAGCTTCTCCAGTCAGGAGGCGACCTAGGATTTCCTCTTGCCGAGGTTGAGGCCAGGATTTCCGAAATCCAATGGAGTCCTGAGACCGAGCCGATTTCTCGGGAGATTCTCGTGGCAGCGGCCTCTCAGGCCATGGAGGGAGCTCTCCAGGGCAATACCACTCTTTTGGAGCCGGTGATGACGGTCCGGGTCGAGGTGCCCGAGGAGTTCCTTAGTGGTGTACTGGGTGACTTAAGTGCCCGCCGAGCCGAAGTTGGAAATCTGGAAGTTGGTCACGAGCAAAGAGTTATATTCGCCATTGCTCCTCTACAGGCCATGTTCTCCTATTCTACAGATCTGCGCTCCCTCACCCAGGGCCGTGGAGCCTTCTCTATGGCCCCTCATGGGTACGCCATTGTCCCCTCTGAGAAGGTGCGCCAGATTTTGGGCTTTTCTTCCTAAATCCTGATAAACACCAGGTTTTCCGTCATCTTTCCTTGACCCATTTTTGGGCTTTCTTTAAGATGTTTGGCCCATTTCAGGGATAGCTCCGAATTGAACTTGAACCTCACCGCAATTCCGCGGCGGATAAGCCGATTCGGAGCTTCAAGTGTGCATAGACATGGCTGACCGAATTCAGATCCGATTAGAGGCCTACGACCACGAGGCCATCGACCAAGCGACCGAGTCCATTCTCGAAGCCGCTCGCCTCACTGGCGTTGCTGTTTCCGGTCCTGTGCCTCTTCCTACGCGCATTGAACGCTACACCGTTCTCCGTTCGCCTCACATTGATAAAAAATCGCGAGAGCAGTTCGAAATTCGAACACACAAGCGATTGATGTACTTGCTCGAGCCCACGCCCCAAACCGTGGATGCATTAAATCGCCTCGTCTTGAGCGCAGGAGTGGACGTCCGAATCAAACTCTGACATCCGTTCCCATTTCGTTCCCGCATGTTCTGAGGAACCTCTGCGATTCTGCCAACTGGAACCGGCACAACAAACATCATGTCCGAATTAAAATTTTTGCTCGCCCGGAAGAAGGGGATGACCCAAATCTTCCGTGAAGACGGCTCTGTGATTCCCGTCACTGTGCTTGAGGCTGGCCCCTGCACGGTCACAGGTTTGCGAAACGACGACCTAGACGGCTATCAAGCAGTTCAGGTTGGCTTCATTCCTGCACGGGAAAAGCATGTTCATAAACCGCAAAAGGTCGCTGCTGAGAAAGCCGGCGTGAAACCCTTTCGCGTTCTTAAAGAATTCCGTACCGGAGTTGAGGCTTACGAAGTTGGTCAAGAGCTTAAGGCCGACCTCTTTGAGATCGGGGACATTGTTGATGTCGTCGGGACATCGAAGGGGCGTGGCTTTGCTGGGACCATCAAGAGGCATGGCTTCTCTCGTGGTAACGAAACACATGGTTGCATGAATGTGCGCCGTCCCGGTGCAATTGGCCAGTGTGCTTACCCAGGCCGTGTTTTTAAGGGAACTCGGATGTCTGGTCATTACGGTGCTAAGAAAATCACCGTGAAGAATCTTGTTGTTGAGGCTGTGGATTCTGATCGCGGACTTGTGTTGGTTCGCGGTGGTGTTCCAGGCCCTCCAAACGGCCTGCTCCAAATCAAAACTGCAATAACGGGGACCAAGTAGTCATGGCAACCATCACCACTTATAACCTTGAGAGCGGAGCCACAGGTGAGCGCGAGTTCGCTACCGACCTTGGTGAGAAGCTTCTTTATCGCACGATGAAGGAGGCGATTGTTCAGTACCAGTCCAATCGGCGGCAGGGCGATGCCCACACCAAGACTCGTGGAAATGTAAAAGGCCACGGAAAAAAACCTTTTAAGCAAAAGAAAACTGGCCGCGCCCGTGCTGGTGATGTGAAGAGTCCTATTTGGCGCGGCGGAGGAACTGTTTTCGGTCCTCTCAACAAGCGCAACTGGGGCTATCACCTTCCGCGCAAACAACGCTTAGCAGCACTCAAGAGCGCTCTTGCTGGAAAACTTCAAGATGGCGAAGTCAAGGAAGTTCAAGGGCTTCAACTCTCTGAGCCTTCCTCGAAGAGTGTGCGCAAAGTGCTTGCAGACCTAGCTCCAACTGGGACTGCCTTGGTGCTCCTCAAAGAGCATGACCCCATTGCTTTGAAGTCTTTCCGGAACTTCACCAATGTCACCGTTCGCACGGCTTCCGACGCAAACGCCTATGACCTCCTTGCCTGCAAGTGGTTGTTGGTTCAGGAAGGCGCCCTTGACAATTTGACCAGCCGTTTTGCGGCGAAGAAGGAGGGCTGAAAAAATGGCCGCAAACTCTCTTCATTACCAAATCTTGCTCAGTCCAGTTCTTACTGAAAAGAGCACTGACGAGCAGGCTCGTTTGAACTCTTACCGCTTCGAAGTTGCTGGCGGCGCAAATCGGATTGAAATCCGGGAAGCCGTTGAAGCCATCTTCGATGTCAAAGTGAAAAAGGTGAACGTCATGGTTCGCCCAGGCAAACCGCGCCGCCGCGGTTTCAACAGCTTTCAAGGCCCTGCACGAAAAATTGCAGTGGTCCAACTCCAAGAAGGGCAGAATATCGACCTTCTCTAGGGAGTGAAATTATGGGAATTAAGTACTACAAACCAACTTCTCCTGGCCGTCGCGGCGGGTCCGTCTTGGACCGTGCCGAGCTGACTCGCCAGACTCCTGAGAAGAGTCTTCTTGAGCCTCTCAAGAAAACCGGCGGTCGGAACAACCGCGGACGCGTCACAGCTCGCCATCGTGGCGGCGGCGCTAAGCGCCGTTATCGCGTGGTTGACTTCAAGCGCAACAAAGATGGCGTACCTGCCAAGGTTGCCCACATTGAATACGACCCAAACCGTTCGGCCTATATCGCCCTTCTTCATTACGTCGATGGAGAGAAGCGATACATCATTTGGCCAAAAGGTCTCAATCAAGGTGACATGATTTCTTCTGGGTCAGATGCGGAGCCCAAGGTGGGCTGTGCAATGGAGATGAGAGACATGCCTTTGGGTTTGGAAGTTCACAACGTTGAACTTCGCGTTGGCCAGGGTGGAAAAATGGTCCGCTCCGCTGGCGCCTCTGCCCGCTTGGCTGCTAGGGAGGATGGTTATGTCCTTCTTGCGCTCCCAAGTGGAGAACTTCGAAAAGTTCACGAACGCTGCCGCGCCACAATTGGTGAGGTGGGCAATTCAGATCATCAAAACGTCAAGCTTGGAAAAGCCGGGCGGAGTCGTCACATGGGTCGTCGTCCACATGTTCGTGGTGTCGCCATGTATCCGGCCGCTCACCCGCACGGTGGTGGTGAAGGTCGCACCATGGGTATGCACCCTGTTTCCCCTTGGGGCAAACCTGCAAAGGGTGGCAAGACTCGAAACGTTCGCAAGACCACCAGCAAGTTCATCGTTCGCCGCCGCAAGAAGGGGGTGAGGTAGTCCTATGGCACGAAGCATTAAGAAAGGTCCCTGGATCGAACCCCGGCTCCATCGCAAAGTCGTTAAGGCTGACGCTGCCGGTGACCGAAAGCCCATCAAGACTTGGGCTCGAGCATCCACCATTTTGCCTGACTATGTGGGTCGCACCTTCATGGTCCATAACGGCAAAACATTCTGGAAAGTATTTGTTACGGAAGACATGGTTGGCCATCGGCTGGGCGAGTTTTCCCCAACACGAACTTTCCGTGGCCATGACAAGAAAGGTTAAGCGCCATTATGAATTTCCCCGCAAGTCATCGTTACGCTCGAATTTCTGCAAAGAAGGTTCGGCCGACCGCGAATTTGATTCGTGGTTTAGACGTCAATCGTGCCCTCAATCTACTTACGGTTGATCAAACCCGTGGTGGATTCTTAATGGCAAAAGTTCTTCGTTCTGCTGTTGCCAACGCAGGCCAGAACGACGCAGTGGATGTGAACAACCTTTACATTCGCGACTGTCGTGTTGATGAGGGTCCACTCCTTAACGGCCGAATGCGTTACCGGCCTGCCTCGATGGGGCGGTCCATGCCAATCCGGCGCCGCACCTCGCACCTCAAAATTGTCCTCTCGGAAAGGGAGGCTGGCTGATTATGGGACAGAAGATTCACCCCATCGGCTTTCGCATCGGGATCAGTGAGCCTTGGCGCTCCCGCTGGTTTGCCCGCGGCGAAGAGTACGGTGACAAATTGCTTTTGGACTACAAAGTTCGGAAGCTCATCAAGAACCGGTTCAGAATGGGCATTATCTCGAGTGTTGAGATTCAGCGCCGTTCTGGTCGGATGACCATCATTCTGATGACTACCCGGAAGGGCGAAGTTATTGGGCGTGGCTACGCCACACGGGATGCTCTGGTCACGGATCTTGAAGAAATGACCGGACTGGAAGTGAAGTTGGATATCCAAGAAGTCCGCCACTGGGACTTGGATGCTCAAACTGTTGCTGAAAACTTGGCCGCCGCTATTGAGCGCCGCGTTTCCCCTCGTCGCCAACTTAAGCGCATCATTGAAAATTCAATGAATGCAGGTGCAGAGGGAATTAAAATTCAAGTGAGCGGTCGAATTGATGGCGCAGAAATGAGCCGTCGTCTCACTCAGCGACAAGGTCGTATTCCTCTTCAAACACTTTCCGCTAAGTGTGCTTATGGATTCGCAGAAGCGAAGACCACTTATGGCATCTTGGGAGTGAAGTGTTGGATTTACAGCGGTGAGACCGTTCGCCTCTAGGAGTATTTGTCATGTTAATGCCTAAACGAGTCAAGTACCGCAAGACGCAACGCGGAAAAATCAAGGGGACCTACACCTCAGGTCTCGTTGGGGGCAAGGGAGCTGGTGCGAAAAAACTCCACCGCAAAGCTCGTCCGAACCCCATTAAGAAGCCTTGCCGCGCCAAGGCCACGCGAGGAAACCGGGTAGCCTTTGGCGACTTTGGTTTACAAGCATTGGAGTGGTGTTGGCTTAGTGCTCGCACCATTGAAGCTGGTCGTGTTGCAGCGGGTCGTGCTGCTGGCGAGGCCAAGCTTTGGATTCGCGTCTTCCCCCACAAGCCAGTAACTGCAAAGCCTCTTGAGGTTCGAATGGGCTCTGGTAAGGGTGATGTGGATCGTTGGGTCGCTGTGGTTCTCCCCGGCACCATCATTTACGAACTCGGTGGCGTTGATGAAGATGTCGCCCGTCTGGCTTTCAACCGAGTTTCTCACAAGCTCCCCGTCCGCGTCCGCATGGTCGCTCGCAAACACATCTAAGGCTGTAGAAATGAAACCTTCCGAAGTTCGCGGTAAAGAAGATTCCGAACTCGAATTCGATGTCGAGAATCTGGAGAAAGAGCTGTTTGACATGAAGTTTCGCAGTCTCACCGAAGGCAACCCGAACCCATCTAGGATTCGCCGCATTCGCAGAGACATTGCCCGCATGAAGACCGTGTTGTGGGAACGCCAAAAGAACATCCACGGCCAGGAGCCGCGCTGATTATGACTGAAAACCAAACCACTGAAGCGGTTGAGGCCATGCGGGGAACCCGCAAGCTCATGACCGGAACCGTTTTGAAAAACCAAGCGGACAAAACCATTGTCGTTCAGGTTGAGCGCACGAGCCGTCACCCTCTTTACAAGAAGACTGTTCGTATTCGCAAAAAGTTCTACGCCCACGATGAAGAAAATGTGGCCCAAGTGGGCGACAAGGTTCAAATCATGGGAACTCGCCCTCTCAGCAAGCTCAAGTGCTGGCGCTTAGTCAAGGTTCTCTAGACAAGTAGCCTAGATCAAAGGAGAAGAAAGATGATTCAGATGCAAACAAGACTCGATGTCGCTGACAACAGCGGCGCGCGAATCGTTCAGTGCATCAAGGTTTTGGGCGGGTCCAAGCGCCGCTTTGCTGGAGTAGGCGATGTCATCGTTGCTTCTGTAAAGAAGGCTGCTCCGGGCTCGGATGTCAAGACTGGCCAAGTTGTGAAGGGCGTCATTGTTCGCACCAAGCAACGGGTTCGCCGGAAGGATGGGAGCTATGTTCGATTTGATACGAATGCTCTTGTCTTGATTGATGGCGAAGGAAATCCGCAAGGGACTCGAATTTTTGGAGCCGTTGCTCGTGAACTCAGAGAGCGCAAGTACATGAAAATTGTTTCGCTTGCCCAGGAGGTCGTGTGACCATGCATGTTAAGAAAGGAGACGAAGTTGTTGTCCTCGCAGGCAACGCAAAAGGACAGCGCGGCAAAGTTTTGCGCACCATGTCCAGTGAACGGCTCGTGGTGGTTGAAGGTGTGAATGTGCGCACCAAGATTTTGCCCAAGACCCCCAAAAACCCTCAAGGCGGAACGGTTGACCGTGAGGTTCCCGTTGCCGCCTCCAATGTGCTCCTTTGGAGCGAAAAAGCCGGCAAGGGTGTGCGCACCCGTGTTGAGGGTGAAGGCGCTGCCAAGACCCGAGTCGGAATTCCCTGTGGAACCCAGTTCAAGTAGAACGATGCCCCGCCTAAACGATTACTACAAAGAAACCGTCTTTCCTTCCCTGAAGGAGAAGTTCGGTTACAAGAACATCCACCAAATCCCCGGTCTTGAAAAGATTGTGGTGAGTATGGGGGTTGGGAGCGCCGTGGAGACCAAGTCTCGCATGGACGTCGCCGTCAAGGATCTTGGAAAGATTACTGGTCAAAAGCCCGCCATCAAGGTTGCCCGCAAGTCTGTCGCAAACTTCCGCCTTCGTGCTGGAAGTCCCGTTGGTTGCATGGTCACCCTTCGGAATGAGCGAATGTATGAGTTCTTTGATCGTCTGGTTTCTGTTGTCCTTCCTCGTATCCGCGACTTCCGCGGCATGAAGGATAAATTTGATGGTCAAGGCAACTACAGTTTGGGTCTGTCTGAGCAGTCCCTTTTCCCTGAAATCGAACTTGACAAAGTTGAGTTCACCCAAGGCATGAATGTGACCATCGTCACAAGTGCCCGTACCGATGAGGAAGGCCGCGCCCTTTTGGATGGCTTCGGATTCCCTTTCCGTCGGAAGGAGGACAAATAAGTAATGGCGAAAAAAAGCGTCAAAAACCGGAATCTAAAGCGTGAAAAGTACGCTGTTCGATACGCTGAGCGCCGAGCAGTATTGGTGTCTATCATTAAGGACCCCAGTGCGTCTTCGGATGAAAAGGCCGCAGCCTACAAAAAGATTCACTCTATGCCCCGAGATGCGAGTGCTTGCCGCATTCACAATCGCTGTTCCATTACTGGGCGGCCTCGTGGCTTCTACCGCAAGTTTGGCGTATCTCGCATTGTTTTCCGTGAACTTGCCCATGAAGGATTCCTGCCCGGGGTTCGAAAAGCTTCCTGGTAAGGAGATTTGAAATGACTACTACTGATCCAATCGCCGACATGCTCACCAGGATTCGAAACGGTCTCATGGTGCGTAAGAGATTCGTTGACGTTCCTTCTTCCAGAACTAAGAGCTCCATTGCTTTGACTCTGAAAGAAGAAGGCTATCTCGTTGACGTGGAACCTGTTTCCAACGACAAGGGTTTTTCTGACCTTCGCGTTCGTTTGAAGTACGACGAAGATGGCGTACCTGTTATCCAAGAAATTTGCCGCGTCTCTAAGCCCGGGTGCCGGGTTTACGCTAGCTGCAGCGACATTCCAGAAGTTCGTCGCGGGCTGGGAACCACCATTCTCTCCACCTCCAAAGGAATCATGAGTGGCCAAAAGGCCCAAGAAGCAGGAGTTGGGGGAGAAGTCCTCTTTACCGTTTTCTAGAACCATGTCACGCATCGGAAAGAAAGAAGTTCGAGTTCCATCTGGCGTCACTGTGACCGCCAGTAAGACCGAAGTCCAGGTGAAGGGGCCTAAGGGCAACCTGAGCTTCCCTCTATTTCCTGAAGTCGAAGTCGTCTTAGAAGGCGACTCTGCGTCGGTTGTTCAAACAGGTGCTGGCTCAGCCAAAAACGCAAATGCACTTCATGGTCTTGTCCGCGCTCATCTCGCCAACATGGTGGAAGGAGTGTCCGAAGGGTTTACAAAAGCTCTTGAGATTCAAGGCACGGGTTGGAATGCCAAGCCCGCTGGCCAAGGCTTGGAATTGCAAATTGGTTTCTGCCACACCGTGAAGTGTGATCCACCTGCGGGAGTCGAGATTTCCTTGCCTTCCCCAACGGAAATCGTCATCACTGGCCCTGACAAGCAGGCTGTTGGTCAGTTTGCTGCCAACGTACGGGCAGTCCGTCCCCCAGAGCCCTACAAGGGCAAAGGAATTCGTTACAAAGGCGAAGTTGTTCGTCGTAAGGCAGGTAAATCCCTCGCTTCATAGTTATGGACCATAAGCAACAAAAAGCAAAAGCTAATAAGCGCCTGCGCAAGGCTCTTGGAGTTCGTCGTCGCCTACGTGCGTCTGGCGATCACCCGCGCCTTTCCGTTTACCGGAGCTCCAAGCACATCAGTGTGCAAGTCATTGACGACCTTCAGGGTCGCACCGTGGCCGCTGCTGGTGATATGGAGGCTTCCATGGCTGATTCCTTGAAAGGGAAGACAAAGTCTGAACGCTCTGCCGTGGTGGGAACCGCCATAGCTGAGCGCGCCTTGGCTGCAGGAGTCGAGAAAGTAATTTTCGATCGCGGCCGTTACTCCTTCACTGGGCGTGTCCAAGCCCTAGCCGATGCCGCTCGGGAGGGCGGCCTAAAGTTCTAAAGCTATGAGCAAGAACAGAGAAAAGACTGAATTCCTTGACCGCGCTGAGGCTGAGAAGCTTGGCGAATTGAAAGAAGAGCGTGTCAAGGTCAACCGTACTGCCAAAGTTGTAAAGGGTGGCCGCCGGTTTGCTTTCTCCGCACTGACTGTTGTTGGCAACCAAGATGGTGTTGTCGGTTACGGTTTTGGAAAAGCAAAGGAAATTCCAATGGCCATGCAGAAGGCCTTCAAGGATGGGCGAAAGCATCTGGTCCGCGTTCCCCGGGTTGAGACTACGATTCCTCACGAAGTGGAGGGCGAGTTCTGTGCATCCCGTGTTCGTTTGATTCCAGCTTCCCCTGGTACAGGAATCATCGCTGGCGGCACGGTTCGAGCAGTGATGGAACTTGCCGGTGTGAAAGATATTCTCACGAAGTCCTACGGCTCAACCAATCCCATTAATCTCGTCAAAGCCACTGTTGCTGGTTTGGCACTGCTTCGGACGCGCGCAGAAGTTTCTGCTGCCCGAGGAGTTGAAGTCTAATGCAAATCCACGATGTAACCCCAAAGGGAGTTAAGTATCCAAATCGAAAGCGCGTCGGTCGAGGCGTGGGTTCGGGCTTGGGCAAGACTGCTGGTCGTGGCCACAAAGGCCAGAACTCTCGTTCCGGTGGCGGTGTACGCCCAGGTTTTGAGGGTGGTCAAATGCCCCTTTTCAGAAAGGTGCCTAAGCGAGGTTTTACCAATGCTCGTTTTAAGAAGCATTACACCCTCGTCAACGTTCAGTCTCTAAACTCCTTTCCTGAAGGAACTGAGGTTGAATTGGCTTCCGTCCTTGAGAAGGGCTTGGCCCGTCGCACTGGCGGAATGCTAAAAGTCCTTGGTCAGGGCGAAATTTCCGTCAAGCTGACGGTTCGTGCCCATCGTTTTTCTGACTCCGCAAAAGCCAAGATTGAGGCTGCTGGTGGAACTGTGGAGGTGCTTGGCTAAAGTTTTATGGAACAGATTCTCGCCCTTTTACGCATTCCCGAGCTACGGCGTCGCATCATGATGACCTTCGGCTTGTTGTTTGTGTACCGGCTAGGTTTCCAAGTCCCGTTGCCCGGGATTAACTTGGAGACTGTAAAGATTGCTGCCGACAAAATCGCCGGCAGTTCTTTGGGCGGTCTTTTTGGCATCATGAACGCCTTTACGGGTGCCGGAATTGGTAGTGCGACTTTGTTCTCCCTGGGTGTGATGCCTTATATTTCGGCGTCTATTATTTTTAGCCTTTTGGTTAAGGTGATTCCATCCTTGGAAGCTCTTTCGAAGGAAGGCGCTGTAGGGCAGAAGAAGATTAGCCAGTACACCAGGCTTGCCACCATTGCCATTTGCCTTCTTCAAGGCACTTTCATTTTGCTTGGCGTTGTTTTGAACCCTCAATATGGGCTCATGACCGGCAATGTCACTATGGTTTACGGCATTGCGGTTGTTTTAGCTTTGACCGCAGGAACCGTGTTCATTATGTGGGTTGGCGAACAGATTACTGAGCATGGTCTTGGGAATGGCGTTTCGGTTATCATTATGTGCGGAATCATTGCAAATATTCCTTCCGCTCTTCAGTCATTCCTTTCTGTGTCTGAAAATGCCCACCAGATGGCGGTCACCATTGCGGCTATGTGGACTGGAACGGTTTTGGTTGTGGTTTACATTACTCGTGGTCAGCGGCGAATCCCCATTCAGCAGGCCAAGCTGACCCGCGGACGCAAAGTCATGGGAGGTGCGAAGCACTACCTTCCATTAAAAGTGAATCAAGCTGGCGTAATGCCCATCATTTTTGCTTCTGCACTTTTCATTGTCCCCAATGTTCTTGGCTCTGTGCCAGGCTTGACCTGGATGAGAGATATTTTCGGCCAGGCCGGTTTTGTTTACATTGCGCTTTATTCGATTTTGATTTTCTTTTTCTCTTTCTTCTGGGTTCGTTTGATGTTTCAGCCAGAAGAAATTGCTAACAACTTGAAAGAGCACGGTTCTTTCATCCCTGGAATCCGTCCAGGCAAGCACACAGCGGAATACCTTAGCTTTGTGTTGGATCGGATTACTCTTGCGGGCGCCTCCTTCTTGGCCATCATTGCGGTAATTCCCACGATGGTGACTTCAAGCTTGCGCGTTCCAATGATGATTTCCTACTTCCTTGGCGGCACTTCCATCCTAATCGTTGTGGGTGTGGCCTTGGATATTGTCGACAAACTGAACTCCCACCTTCTGATGCGAAACTATGACGGTTTCATGAAGGGGGGCGGCTCTGGCTGGGCCAAGAGGAAAGGATGATTGCAATCTTCCTCGGCGCTCCTGGTGTTGGCAAAGGAACTCAAGCGGCAGCAGCTGCAGAGTCCCAAGGGTGGACCCATTTGTCCACCGGCGATTTGTTGCGTCAAGAGGTTGGTGCAGGAACCGATCTCGGTCTCAAGGCAAAGGAGTACATGGATCGTGGAGATTTGGTCCCAGACGATGTCATGGTTGGCATGGTTGCCACTCGTGTTGAATCGATGAGCGCCGACGAAGTCCTCCTTTTGGATGGTTTCCCCCGAACTCTTGCTCAAGCCGAAGCTCTTCACGAGGCTGCACCCGAGGGCGCCATTGGCTTGGCCGTTTGTTTCACGGCTTCTGACGAAACACTTGTCGAACGACTATTGGGTCGAGGTCGCACTGACGACACTCGCGAAGTTGTCGAACACCGTCTCACGGTTTACCGCGAGACCACTGAACCTTTGGTCGATTTCTACAAAGACCTAGGCATGCTTCGCGAAATCAATGCGGAGCGCGAAATAAAAATCATCCAGTCCGATACGGTTGAAATCATTCAAGCAGGGCTGGCTCACACTAACCCCCAAGGAGCGAATGGCTAAAGAAGAGCCAATCACCGTCCAAGCTGTTGTCCGGGAAGCTCTCCCGAACGCCATGTTTAAGGTGGAACTCGATAATGGTCATCAAGTCCTTGCTCACATCTCCGGAAAAATGCGCATGCACTACATTCGCATTGTTCCTGGGGACACCATCACAGTTGAAATGTCGCCTTACGACCTCACTCGCTGCCGGATTGTTTACCGGGGCGAACGCCGACCCGGCCGCCGCCGGGGTGGTGGGGGAGCTCGTAAGCGTCGCAATTAACCCAATCCGAGAGTCGTCATGAAAGTTCGCGCAAGTGTTCGTCGAATCTGCGACAACTGCAGAATCATCCGCCGTCATGGAAAATTGCGGGTCATCTGCAAAAGGGATCCCCGTCACAAACAAGTTCAAGGTTGAGTACTAATACAAAATGGCACGTCTAGTAGGTGTTGAAATTCCCGATGCGAAGCGCACTGTTGTCGCTTTGACTTACATCTTTGGTGTAGGAGCGATTACTGCTGAGAAAACCTGTAAAGCCTTGAACATTAACCCAGATGTTCGAGCAAAGGAGCTCAGCGACGAGGAACTCGCTTCCATTGCATCCCACCTCGAAGATAACTACCTCGTTGAAGGTGCTCTTCGTCGTACAAATGCCCAGGCGATTAATCGTCTTCGGGACATTTCCTGCTATCGAGGGTTGCGCCACCGCCGTGGCCTTCCCTGCCGTGGTCAACGGACCAAAACGAACGCCCGTTCCCGTAAAGGGCCTAAGAAGACCGTGGCCGGTAAGAAATCTGTCAAGGCATTGAAGTAGAGCTGAAAAATCATGAGTGCAGCCAAATCAAAGAAGAAGAGAAGGTTCGGAGCCCGTGGGATCGCCCACATTCGCTCGACCTTTAATAACACCCTTACCACCCTTACCGACACCAAAGGCAATACCATTGGATGGGGCTCATCTGGAATCGTTGGATACAAAGGTTCCCGAAAGTCCACTCCTTTTGCTGCCCAGGCGTCCGCTCGGAAAGCTGGTGAGGCCGCATACAAGTCTGGTCTCCGCGAAGTTGAAGTCCGTGTAAAAGGAACGGGCTCTGGCCGCGAAAGCGCCATTCGTGGTCTTGCCCAAGGTGGTCTCCGCGTATCCTCCATTGAGGATGTCACTCCGCTGCCGCACAACGGCTGTCATCCACCCAAGAAACGTCGAGTCTGATTTATGGCACGTTACACCGGAAATGTCTGCCGCCTTTGTCGTCGCGAAGGCTACAAGTTGTTCCTCAAAGGCACCCGCTGCGAAAGCGAAAAGTGCGCTGTTGATAGGCGCAATGTCCCGCCAGGGATGAACGTTCGCGCGCGCACCCGTCGCCTTTCTGATTACGGAGTCCACCTTCGCGAGAAGCAGAAGGTAAAGCGTATTTATGGCCTCATGGAGCGCCAATTCAAGCGCTACTTCCGTATGGCCGAGCGTATGCGCGGCAATACAGGTACTAACCTTCTCTCCCTGTTGGAACGCCGCCTCGACAATGTTGTGGATGCTTCTGGCATGGCCATGTCCCGCCCTCATGCGCGACAGCGCATCAACCACGGTCACTTTACTGTGAATGGCCGCAAAGTTGATGTACCTAGTTACCTTGTCCGTCCCGGCGATGTCGTTGGTACGGCTGTCCGTGAGAGGTCTCAGCAGGCAACTGCCGATTGTCTCACCCTTGCTGGCGAAAAAGTCATCCCCAACTGGATTGTGGTCGACTCTGGCGCCAAGACTGTCAAGATTGTTAATAACCCATCCCGCGAAGATGTCCGATTCCAGGACATTCAAGAGCAATTCATCGTCGAGCTCTGCTCGAAGTAAAGGAGAAACCAGAGAAATTATGCGTATCCGCTGGCGCGACTTCGAACTTCCCTCAGGGGTTACCCTCGAGGAATCCTCGGCCACAGAATCCTTTGGCCGATTCTTCGTGGAGCCTTTTCAGCAAGGTTTCGGGCACACCATTGGAAATGGTTTGCGGCGCGTTCTCTTGAGCTCGATCGAAGGAACATCCATAACGGGTGTTTCTATCGATGGAGTTGAGCACGAGTTCAAAACCATGGAAGGTGTTGTAGAAGATGTCACCGACATCGTTCTAGCCCTGAAAGACATCCTCGTTAGCCTTGATGGAGATGGTCCTGTGACCCTCTCTGTCGAAAAAACGGGACCTTGCACCGTCACAGCTGGTGATGTGGAATGTCCAACTGGGGTCACAGTGATGAACCCCGAGCTGGAGATTTGCAAAGTGACCGGTGACGGTACCCCATTCAAGGCTGAACTCACTGTTCGCCGAGGTCGCGGTTTCGTGGCTTCCGAAGAAACTGGTGAGCCAATGGATCAAATTGGTCACATCCCTATGGATGCCGGTTTTTCTCCAGTGCGCCGCGTGCGTTATGGAGTTGAAGCGACTCGTGTTGGTAAGTTCACCAACTACGATCGCTTGGTTCTGGAAATCTGGACTGACGGAACTCTTGCTCCTCAGTTGGCCTTGACCGAGGCCGCCAAGATTTACCGAAAGCACCTGAATCCCTTCCTTCAGTCCACTACTCCTTCTGTGGGTGTGCCTGTCGCCGAAGAGGTTCAAGCCATTGATGCCGCTGCTGAACGCCGGAAGGAGCGCCATTCCGCTCTGATGTCGGAGTCCATCGACCGCCTCGAACTTTCCACTCGTGCTCGAAATTGTCTAGATTCATCTGGCATTTTGGTTTTGGGTGACTTGGTTTACAAATCGAAAGATGATTTGATCCAAATCAAGAACCTAGGGCAGACCGTTCTCACTGAGATTGAGCAGAAACTTGCCGAACTCGACCTCTCCGTTGGCATGATTGCCGATGAAGGGGCAGTTGCAGGCACCTGATTCCCATGCGACATCGCGTAACTACAAATAACCTCTCCCGGACTGGCTCTCACCGTAAGGCGCTGGCCCGGAACTTGGCCTGTGCCATCATTGAGCATGAACGCATTGAGACCACTTTGACTAAAGCGAAAGCGCACCGCCCTTTCGTTGAAAAGTTAGTGACTCTTGCCAAAGAAAAAAACTTGCATAACTATCGCCGTGCTCTTGCCATCATGGGCAATCACGAGGATGCCGTGAACAAGTTGTTCAATGTTTTGGGCCCTCGCTTCAAAGACCGACCTGGTGGTTACACTAGGATTCTTAAGTTGGCAACACCTCGCCTTGGTGATAAGGCAGACCGCGCCATCTTTGAGTTTGTGGAGCGAAGTGAATCTGAGATAGAAGTTACGGAAACTACCGAAGAGTAGGTCTAGCGTCGACAGTTTTTGGGCCGCCCTTTCATGGAAGGGCGGCCCCTTCTTATTAATTAACGGTCTTTTTCTTCCAACGCTTTTCAGGAGCCCTTTTACCGCTTTTGGGTTTCGCTTTGACGCGGACATTCTCGGGTCCAAGTAATAGTTTGAGCTCATCAATGAGTTCCGCCTGAAGGTTTACGGAATAATCGGAGTCCGCACGGATAACCACTTTTCGTCCGTCCGAAGTGGTGTAGAAAAAGCGAACAATGGAATGGCCCGGGTGAGCTTGAAGAGTCTCTGCGAGTTTTTGAAGAGGAGGCTCCTTCACGGAAAGATCCAATTCAAGCATGCCATCCAGGCGCAAGCTATCTCGATCGGCCAAAGGTTCTACCTTTTCAATCAGAAGAGTGGGGGAGTCTCCGGAGTGATCCAGTTGCCCATGGAAAACGCCAACGAAGTCTTCAGTGATAGATTCGCGGTATTCTTCGTAAGTGCTTGGCCATGCCAGGGCCGATGTGGAACCGTAAAGGTCTTCGATTTTTAGTCGAACGTATTTCCTAGATGGGTCTTTTCGAGTCCCACGAACCTCAACTAAAGTGGCCACTCCAACCAAGAAGGCCAAGGTTCGGTCACCGGATTCAGCAACATTTCGGGAATCCCAGGGAGTGACACCAGCCAACAAATCACGGTACGGGTCTAACGGATGCCGCGTGAGGTATAAACCAAGGGCCTCCTTCTCCATGGACAAAGTTTCTTTGCGCTCTTCTTCAGAAAGTTTTCGGGGCGCATGATGGAAGGAACCTTCATCCGCTTCGGGGTCAAAAAGCCCTTCCTCTGGGGAATCAGCGCCGGTGTCAGGAGTGTCAAAGAGGCCTCCTTGGCCAACAGCATGGTCTTTTGCCCTTGATTGGGCACTTCGCAGCGCCGACTCCATTTCGGATAACAGATCAAGACGTGCCCTTCCAAAGCAATCCAATGCGCCTGCCTTGGCGAGACCTTCGAAGGTGGTTTTGGTGAGTCGTTGGGGGATGCCCGCAACAAGAAGCTTGTCCAAGGTGGGGAAAAAGAGCGACGACTCCTTCTCGCGAAGTGCGACCAATGCTTCGGCAGCACCTCGACCCACGCCCTTGACGGCCTCCAGACCGAACCGAATGACCCCTTTTTCTCCTACCGTAAAGGAAACCACGGATCGGTTTACGCAAGGGGGGAGAACTGGAATGTCGTGGTGCCGTGCGTCTTCAATGAGAAGTCGAAGCTTGTCCGAGTCGAAAGCCTCATGAGTAAGGGTGCATGCGTAAAACTCGGAAGGGTAATGCGTCTTCAGCCAGGCTGCCTGGTAAGTCACCATGGCATAACCGGCAGAGTGGCTTTTATTGAAACCGTAATCCGCAAATTTCACCATCATGTCCCAAACATCCTTTGCGACAGTTGGGGGGACTCCATTCTCGGATGAGCCTTCCAGAAATGGAGATTCATAGGGAGGGAGGAGCTCGGGTCTTTTTTTTCCCATTGCTTTTCGAAGAGTGTCGGCTTCGTTGAGAGTGAAGCCTCCCATCTTTTGAGCCACACGCATGATTTGTTCCTGGTAAATCAGGACACCGTAAGTCTCATTGAGGATGTCCTCCAGAATGGGATGGGGGTATTCAACAGCTTCAATCCCATGCTTCCTCTTGGCATAGGTTTCATGAAGGCCCGAGCCCAGTGGGCCAGGTCGGAAAAGGGCAAGAACAGCAATGATGTCCTCGTAGCAGTCTGGTTTGAGCTGGGATAAGAGCCGCTTCATGCCGCCCGATTCCAATTGGAAGACTCCCTCTGTATCCGCAGCCTGTAGGAGTGCGAAAGTTTTTTCGTCGTCTAGAGGAATTTTGTCCAGGTCAATGGCTTGGCCTTGGTTTCTTTCAACGCTCTTCACAGCATCATGCAGAATAGTCAAAGTTCGGAGCCCAAGGAAATCCATTTTAAGAAGACCATACTCTTCGCAAATTTTCATATCCCACTGGCTCGTGACCGCGTCATTCTGCTTGGATAGTGGCATGATTTTTCGCAGAGGCTGGTCTGCGATAATCACTCCAGCGGCATGGACGCCTGAGTTGCGAGCAAGCCCCTCAACCTGTTGGGCAAGCTTGAACCAATTCTTGTTTTCTGCTGACTTATTGGAGAAAGATCGGAGTTCAGCTTCTTCTTCAAGTGCTTTTTCCAGAGTAATGTTCAAAGTGTCCGGAACTAACTTCGCGGCTTTGTCTGCATCCTGAAGAGAAATTCCTGAAACACGTGCCATGTCTCGGAGGGCATTCTTCGCTTTCAGTTTTCCGAAAGTAATGATTTGGCAAACGTTTTCGTCTCCGTAACGTTGGCGGACATAGAGCAACATGTCTTCGCGCCGCTCTTTGCAGAAGTCAATATCTATATCCGGCATTGAAACTCGAGAAGAGTTTAGAAATCGCTCAAAAATCAAATCGTACTTTAGAGGGTCAATTCGAGTAATTCCTAGGGAATACGCCACAATTGAACCCGCAGCAGATCCTCGTCCGGGCCCAACTGGGATGCCATTGTCCATCGCATATCGGATTAGATCCCAGACAATCAAAAAGTAAGAAATGAACCCCATCTCTTGGATGACACGCATTTCGTATTCCAATCGCTCGCGGGCTTTTGTTGGATTCCCGGGATAAAGTTTTGCGAATCCTTCTTCGCATATTTTACGGAAAAATTCTTCGGGAAGGGTGTCGTCTTCGGGTCGGAATTTCGGAAGTCGGTGTCGGCCTAATTCGATTTCAACGTTGACCTGCTCTGCGACCTTTAGAGTGTTGCTAAGAGATTCAGGCAAGTCGCCGAAAATGCGATTCATCTGCTCTCGAGAACGGAAGAAAAGAGTGTCCGTGCTCATCTTCCAGCGGTCGGTATCAGCGATGCGCTTCCCTTGGTGTAGACACAGCAGGGCGTCTTGTGCCGCACAATCTTCATGTCGGGTGTAGTGAATGTCGTTAGTGGCTACAAGAGACGTGTTGAGCTGAGGAGAGAGTCGAGCCATGGCTTCAGTGAGCCGGTCTTGTTCCTCCATGCCATTGCGCATAACTTCCAAAAAGAAATGCTCCTTCCCAAAAATATCTTGAAGGCGACCCGCTTCAGCAATGGCCTCTGACTCCTTCCCTTCACGCAAGAACTTGTTCACCGAGCCAGACATGCATCCGGAAAGGCAAGTAATCCCATCTGCATAGGCAGAAATATCGTTCATGTCCACTCGTGGTCGAAAGTGGTGACCTTCCAGATGGGAAATGGTGGCCAACTCCATCAGGTTTTGCCAACCACGTTCATTCCGTGCCAGCAGAGTGAGATGGGAGTAGGGGTTCTCTCGGCGGCTGTGTTTTTCGTGACGAGATTTCTTGGCAACATAGATTTCGCAGCCAAGAATTGGGTTGATATTGACTTTTCGGCAGGCTTTGTAGAACTCAACCGCCCCAAAAAGGTTGCCGTGGTCGGTAATCGCCAGAGAATCGTGACCATCGTGGACCGCAGCCTGGACCAGGTCGGCAATACGATTCGCGCCGTCTAATAGCGAATATTCTGTGTGAACGTGAAGGTGGACGAAGGGCTCCATGGGGGATGTGGGACTCAATGTAACTTCTCCCTTGACGCGGAGACCGGCAGACTGTGGAATATCTCGCCCTGAACGCGCCTGTGGCTCAACTGGATAGAGCATCTGACTACGGATCAGAAGGTTGGGGGTTCGAATCCTCCCAGGCGCACCACCCCATTCGTTAATCCCTTTCCAGGCGTATCACCCCCTAGGCTTCCATGAGCATTCTCTTTCCGCTCGGTGAGCCCGCTGACCCAGAGGAGCGGGATGAGCGCATCATGAGGAAAGCTCTCCAGTTTGCTCAGCGCGCGTTGGATGAAAATGAAGTTCCCGTAGGGGCGCTCGTTGTTCGCAAGGGAGAGCTCCTTGGAAGGGGTTGGAATCAAGTTGAGCAGCTGGTGGACGCCACCGCCCACGCTGAGATGTTGGCTCTTACCCAGGCCTTTGCCGCCGCAGGGGAAAAGCGTCTTGAAGGGGCTGAAGTTTTTTGCACTCTAGAACCATGCTTGCAATGCGCAGGGGCTCTCCTTCATGCTCGAGTGAGCCGAGTGGTTTTTGCGGCTTCGGACCCTAAGTTCGGAGGAGTCCATTCTTTGGCTTCCCTTTTTGACCTTGAAAAAGCCAATCACCAACTTCAATGGAAAGCTGGTGTTCTGGCGGAAGAGTCGGCTGAGATGCTTCGCGAATTTTTCCGCACCAAGAGGGCTAAGCCTCAAGATTCCTGATTCACTTTTCCCAAGGCAGGGGTATCCTATTCGGCCCCAAACGGAGAGGTGCCGGAGCTGGCCGAACGGGCTGGTTTCGAAAACCAGTGTGGGTTCTGCCCACCGAGGGTTCGAATCCCTCCCTCTCCGCCAACTTCCAACGGGGAGTTTGTTCTACTGATAATCTAGGAGAGGTGTCCGAGTGGCCGAAGGAGCACGCTTGGAAAGCGTGTGTGTCGCAAGGCACCGAGGGTTCGAATCCCTCCCTCTCCGCCATCAGAATCGTTCAAGGAGTCGGGGGTTCGGCTTTGCGCAGCGGACGTGTCACGAATCGGGTCAGACCGGGAACGGAGCAGCCCTAAGAGATATTGTCCGGGTGCCGTGAATGTCCGGGCCTCCGACTTCTTGGACACCCCTAGGCCTGTTATCCTGGGTGGCACATGTCCTATCGCGTCCTGGCCCGCAAATACCGCCCCCGAACCTTCGCTGAGGTCATCGGACAGGATCACATCACGACCGCCCTTTCTCGGGCGATTGAAAAAGACCGCTTAGGCCAGGCTTATCTATTGGTCGGCCCACGCGGAGTTGGCAAGACGAGTACCGCCCGTATCCTTGCAAAGTCTCTGAATTGTTCGTCCGGGCCAACGGTCACACCGTGTCTTGAGTGCGACGCTTGCAAGGAGATTGAACTAGGCGGAAACATGGATGTCGTTGAAATCGACGGTGCTAGCAACAACGGCGTTGATGATGTTCGTGCCATTCGCGAGCGTGTCCACTTCCGCCCTCTGCGTGACCCTTCCAAGGTGTACATCATTGACGAAGTTCAGCGTCTTTCCGGCCCCGCCTTTGACGCCCTTTTAAAAACGTTGGAAGAACCACCGGGACATGTTGTGTTCCTTTTCGCAACAACGGACCCGCACAAGATTCCGGACACGATTACCTCTCGTTGCCAAACTTTTGAGTTTCGTCGCTTGCGGGAAGAAGATGTTCTTTCGAAATTGCGTCAAGTTTGCAAACTCGAAAAAGTTGTGGTGGGAGAGGATGTCCTGGCCGCAATTTCCTGTGGTTGTCGCGGAGGATTGCGAGATGCCGAATCCATGTTGGATCAACTCTTGGCTGTTGCTGAAGGCGAACCAACCCTGGATGACCTGGAGATGGTTGCCGGGCTTGCACGACCCGAGCGTTGGCTGGATTTATTTGAAGCTGTTGAGAGAAACGAGGCTGCACACATTCTTCAATGTATTGAAGCTTTCCTTGCCCGCGGTGGAACGGAACACGAATTAGTTGGGCAGGCCACCGACTTTATTCGAGACTTGCTTCACTTGGCGCTTTTGGGTGAAGATTCTCTTGGAGTCCAACCCGCCGAAGAGCGCCGAGAGCGGATGATGAGTTTGGCCCGAGCTCTGGGACGCGACCGCATGGAGGCCCTCATGGGCATGCTCTTTACCTTAGAGAGCCGCATTCGCCAAGCCCCTCTTGCTGCTCGCGCCTTAGTGGAATGGACATTGCTCCGTGCTGCTCGGCTTCAAGAACTTTTGGGTGTGGGCGAACTGATGAAGAGTTTGAAAAGTACGTCTTCGGTAGCCCCCACACCCAGTTCTCCAAGCTCGGCTTCTGAGCCCGCGACTACACCTCCCCCTGAATCTGCGCCAGAACCCCCACCAGCGCCTTCTCCCGCCGCCCCAGTTGCGGCGCCTGCTGCCGATGAAGAAAACGTCACTTTGGAATCCCTTCTTCAACTTGCGTCCAAGCGGCAACCGACCTTGGGCCAAGTGCTCCAATCTCGTTTTTTGCGCGGAGAGCTTCAGCCTAACGGCGTGGAACTTTCTCTCGGCGCGCTAAAGGAAAGAGACGTGTTGATGTTGGAAGATGAAGCCACTCTTCAGTTTTTAGAGAAGCTCCCAGGGAGCCCCGGGCCCTGGAAAATCCAGATTGAAAAGCCTGAAAAACTGGAAGATCCCCTTGGTGACCAACTTCGTAACCTCTTTGGAGGTAGGGAGGAGGTACCCTAGAGGCATGGCTGGATCCCTCGGTGACCTCGGCGGACTGCTTCGGCAGGCGCAAAAAATGCAACGTCAAATGGCGGATCTCCAGGAAGAACTGGGGAAGCGCAAGTTTGAAGGCAAGGCAGGCGGTGGCGCCGTGAAGGCTGTCGTCTCTGGCAATCGCAAGCTCCTTGAGCTTAAGATTAACCCCGATGCGATTGATCCTGAAGAGGCGGAACTTCTTGAAGATCTTATTTTGGCCGCAGTGAATGAAGCTCTTAAAGCTGCGGAGGAAACTTCTCAAAAAGAAATGCAGGGTCTCTCCGGAGGGATGGGGCTTCCCGGCATGATGTAGGCGGGTGGCTTTCCCGGAACCTCTAGAACGCCTCATCCGGGCTTTGGAACGATTTCCCGGCGTGGGCCCTCGTAGTGCTGAGCGTATGGCTCTTTTCGTACTGCGCTCCGACCCTGAAGAAGTTGCGGCCCTTGCGTTGGCCCTTCGGGATGCTCGGATGGAAACTGTCCGGTGCGATACTTGCGGCAACATCACCTTGCAATCCCCGTGTCGCATTTGTGCAGATGAATCTCGCAACCGCAGTGTGGTTTGTGTTGTGGAAGGACCTCGCGAAGTTGAAAAAATGGAATCCGCAGGTGCACATGACGGCCTTTATCACGTTCTCGTAGAAGGTTTTTCCCCACGGGAGGGCGCGGAGCCCGACCCCCGAGCCTTAAAGCACTTGCGGCGGCGAGTCATCGAAGATGGTGTTGAAGAAATCGTGATTGCCACCGCCCCCGACCGAGAAGGGGAGGGAGCTGCCCTACTGGTTCGCGAAGCCTTGGAAGGATGCCCGGTCACTCTAACTCGCCTTGCTCGAGGCGTGCCGGTTGGGACTCGTTTGGAATACCTTCATGGCGAAATCCTTGCTGAAGCTTTTCGGGAGCGACGGCTTTGGCAGGCAGAACCTGAAGAAGCATGAGTGAACCGCGAAAATGCGCACTTTTGGTGGCGTATCACGGCGGCAATTTTTTTGGTTTTCAGCGGCAACCAGGCAAACCCACCATTCAAGAGGAGCTTGAGGCCGCTTGGTTTGCAGTGAGTTCCGAGAAGGTTGTGATGTATGGGAGTGGGCGCACAGACAGTGGAGTTCATGCCTGGGGGCAGGTGGTGCATTGCGCAACAGAATCCAAGATGCCCGTCGACAAGATGGCTCGCGCAATCAACGCTCATCTTCCCGAGGAAGTGGTTGTCCGGGCTGGCGTCGATGTGCCATCCGACTTTCATGCCCAAGCCTCCTCCATTGGAAAGCGATATTTTTATCGTCTTGCCTTGGGGAACCCTCGCCCTGTTCTGCACACAGGCTTGGTTGCCTGGGACTCTTCTCCTACTCTGGATTTGCTTGCCATGCGACAGGGAGCCGCCTTTCTTCTGGGAGAGCATGATTTTTCCGCTTTTGCAGCCGCCGGGAGAAGCACCAAAACGAGCGTTCGCCGATTGAGAGCCTTCCATATTCGTCCTAGCCGTGGGGGAGTGGTCTTTTATATGGATGGCAGTGGGTTCCTCTACAAGATGGTGCGCAACCTCGTAGGATCCCTCTTAGAGGTCGGCAAGGGTCGCAGGGCACCCGATTGGGTCGAAACAGTCCTTGAGTCCGGGGACCGGAAGCGCGCAGGAGCCACCGCCCCGGCCGAAGGATTGGTGCTTTGGCGCTCCCTTTATCCAAAGGATCCATTTTCTCCCCTTTTGTAAGTAGGGAAACTGGACTATTCTGGAGGGAGGGGCGCGTTGCCTCCCCCCCAGAATATTCTGGGTTCATCATCCCAATAGAAAATCTCGATGCACATCGAAGTCACCAGCCGCTGCGACTCCATCCCAACCGCTTTACGAGAATATGCTCAAGACCGCCTTGCTGGAGTCGAAAGACTCGGCGAGGAATTTGAGAAAAGCGAAATAATTTTTCAAAAAGAACACGATGAGCTGATTTGCGAAGTCATCCTTCATCGTCACCGTGGCGAACCCTTCGTCGCCACCGGCAAAGCTCGTGAGGGCCGTTCCGCTGTGGATGGCGCCGCAAGTAAGCTCGAAAAACAATTCATTCGTTTCAAAGAAAAACATTCACATAAAGGACGCCGCCACCGCGCGGAGGAATAGCCACCATGACCCATAACGATTTTTTGTCCGCCGATGCGGTCATTCTTGATCTCGATGCCGCCGACCGCGACCAAGTGCTTGGCGCATTGGCAGATGCTTTGGTTCAACGCGACCCTGAACTCGCTGGTCGCCGCGATGACATTTACAATGGCCTTGTTGAACGAGAAGCACAAGGTTCTACTGGCCAGCAAGGTGTTGGGATTCCCCACATCAAATTGTCTGGAATTTCCAAGGTAAGCATGGTCGTTGGAATCCATAAAGAAGGCCTCGATTACGACGCCTTGGATGGAGAACCCGTGCACGTTTTCTTTTCAGTAATCCGCCCCGAAGAAGGCACCGAAGACCACTTGGATGTTCTCCGTTGGATTGCTGGTATTGCCGGGCACCAGGATTTCGTTTCCTTCGCTCGCCAAGCTTCTGAAACCGGTCAAGTTATTGATTTGCTGACGGAACTTTCCCCTGCTTAATCAGTCGGTTTGAGTTCTGAAAAGAGTAGTCACTCTGCAGTGTCGACTGCAGAGGTTCTTGTTTGCAATGAAGCGGGGCTTCATGCAAGACCCTCCCATGCCCTTGTGAAACTTGCCGGCGAGTTTGACGCCAAAATCCGTCTTTGTTTGGATGGGCGCACGGCTGATGCTGGAAGCATTTTGTCGGTGATGACTCTGGGGGCAGCAGCGGGTTCGAAGATTCGAATTGAAACCGAGGGAACTGATGCAAAAACTGCGCTAGTTGCCATGGTGGAGCTTTTCCAGAGCGGCTTTGATGAGGCAACATGACGCAAGCGGCGGAGCTTACTACTTTCCAAGTGGAATTTTCGAAACTGGGTGAAGCTCGTTTCTTGTCTCACCTGGACTTGAGTCGCTCTATGGAGTTTGCCTTACGAAGATGTCGGGTTCCAATGGCATTTAGCTCTGGCTTCCACCCTCGCCCAAAAATACATTTCGAGTCCGCCTTGCCTTTGGGCTGGGAGTCCGAGCGGGAGTGCATGTGGTTGGATTTTGAAGCGGACTATCCTTGCCGGGAACTCCACGGCCGATTGGAGCAAACAGTTCCCAGTTGCTTGAATATTTTGAGAGTTCAAAGAGTGGAGAAACGATCGAACTCTTCCGAAACGAGAATCTATCAAGTAGAAGGCCTCTGCGTGAAGAATGAGGCCCACTCCCAACTTGCCGCTTTCGGAAAGAGCCAATCTGGAGAACCCTGTGCAGAGTTTTGTCAAAAAGATGGGGCGCAAATATTCACCCTACGTTCCTCGGCACCAAAGGAAGAGCCACCCTCTCTGAAGAAAGTGCTGAAAGCTCTTTATGAGGGTGAAGTGCCAGAGAATTTTCGCGTAACTCGATTAGTTGAGGCGAGGCAGTGACAAGCTCTTTGTTATTAGTTGTGCACGCGCGAGACCCTGAGGAGTCTCGAGTTGCTTTAGTTTCCGGGCAGGAAATATTGGAACTCCGTTGGAGTGGCTGCAATGAGGTTTCCATGGTTGGTAACCTCTACAAAGGAATCGTGACCCGTTTGGAGCCCGGTTTAGATGCAGCCTTTGTTGATTTTGGTGGGCGGCGCGCAGGATTTCTGCATATCGATTACGTCCATCCTGGTTATAGCCAGAAAGAGCTTTCTCCAATCGAAGTGCTGTCCCTACCTGAAGAGGAGGGGGACTCCGAAGAATCGCTTCGTATTGAAGATTGCCTCGAAGTTGGGCAGGAGGTCATCGTTCAAGTTTTGCGGGACCCCGTTCGGGGCAAAGGAGCGACTCTCTCAACTAGCATTTCCATTGCTGGTAGATTACTCGTCTTCATGCCTGGGCTTCATCGCTCTGGAGTGAGTCGCAGGATTGAGAGCGAAGAAGAAAGAGGACGCCTGAAGGCCATCCTTGAGGCTTACTCTGGGGAAAACGAATCGGTGATTGCTCGAACTGCGGCTGCCGGTTGCACCGAAACAGAGCTACAGCGGGATTTTCAGCAACTCCAAAACCGTTGGACTGAAGTCTGCAACAATTGGGATTTGGTTGAGGAGCGCGGTCTTTTGGGTGGCGAACTTTCCCCTCGTATTCATGGAGTCCGCGATTTGCTTCTTCCGAATGTTTCCAAAATCGTCGTGGATACTGTGGAGGCATCAGAGGAAATCCAAGAAGCCCTTCTTCTGGATATGCCCGAAGACCAGCGCCCGGAGCTAGAAATTTACCAAGGCTCACGGTCGTTATTTGAAAAGTTAGATATTGAACGTGCTTACCAGCTTATTTTCCGGTCTCGCGTTCCCTTAGAAGGTGGAGGCTCCATTGTGATTCATGAAACCGAAGCCTTGACGGCCATTGACATCAATAGCGGTCGCCTGGATAGAGGTAGTTTGGAGGAAACCGCTTTGGCTGCAAACCTGGTGGCTGCAAAGGAAGTCGCCCGCCAAATTCGACTCCGGGATCTTGGTGGAATTGTAGTCGTCGATTTTATTGATATGCGCCAAGTCCAAAATCGTCGCATCTTGGAAAGTGAATTTCGAGCCCACCTCGGTGAAGATCGAGCGCGATTGAAATCGGCAAGATTGGCGTCTTTTGGGCTCATGTCCCTTACCCGTCGACGTTTGGGGACTGGGCCACCGCGAGCTTCGGAACACACTTGCTTCACTTGTGGGGGAAGTGGGACGATTGCCAATCATCACATGGGTGCTTTTCGTGTTATCCGCAGGCTACGCGCTATGGAGCCTAGAAAAGGCCGGCTCCGAGTACATCCTGGGGTAGCCCATGTATTGGAGGCTGAGCACCTTGCCACCTTTCAAGGCGGGGGATGGGAGCTCAGTTTGGAATCGGACCCACAGCTCGCCCCTGGAGAAATGGCCTTCCTCTAGAGTGGTTTGGTGCTGGGGCTCGCCTATCTTGGCTTAATCGGTGGGGTTGCGCCTGTTTGGCCTCGCCGCTAAACTGTCCGGCCCGTTTTTCGGAGGAAAGTCTGTTGTACGCAATTGTCCGCGATCGATCCCGTTCCCTAACTCTGACCCTAGGTCAGGAGTTGTGGGTTGACACTTTGGCGGCCGAGCCTGGCTCGGAGCATGTTTTTGACCATGTGAGCCTGCTCAAGCAAGAAGACGGCTCTGTTGTCGTTGGCACTCCCCAGGTGGATGGCGCTTCTGTCGTTACTGAGGTCCTCGGTGACGAGAAAGATAAAAAAATCTATGTCCAGCATTTCCGTCGGCGGAAAAGTAGCCGTGACCGCAATGGACACCGTCAAACTTACACTCGGCTTCGGGTGAAGGAAATCCGCAACGCTTAGGAAAGACCCATGGCACATAAGAAAGGTGGTGGTTCCACAAGAAACGGTCGCGACTCGAACCCACAGTTTCGTGGTATCAAGCGCTACGGCGGTCAGTTCGTTAAGGCAGGCGAAATCCTTGTTCGCCAGTGTGGCACGAAGTTCCACGCTGGTCGTGGTGTCGGCCTTGGAAAGGACTACACCCTTTTTGCTCTTACCGAGGGCGTGGTTGAATTTCAATCTCGTCGCCGCGTGAGCATTGTCCCTCGCGACTAATTGTTTGAGCAATCGCGAACCTACGGGAGGCCAAACGGCCTCCCGTTTCCGTTTCCACAATAAGATTTCACCATGGCACGCGAAGGCATGTTTCAGGACGAAACAACTTTGACGGTTTCCGCCGGACGAGGGGGCGACGGGTGTTGTTCCTTTAGGCGGGAAAAGTATGTGTCGATGGGAGGGCCCGATGGTGGCGACGGGGGGAATGGCGGTAGTGTTTTTCTTCGTGCTGTAGTTCACGAAAATTCTCTTTACCGCATTTCAAGGAATCGAATCGTCCAGGCTGGAAATGGGCAACCCGGGGGTGGAAACAACCGGAGCGGGGCGAGTGGGGAAGATGCTGAAGTGCATGTTCCTGTAGGAACTCAAGTCTTTGACCTTCAGAATGGCAACTTGCTTGCAGACCTGAGTTCTCCTGAGGAGAAGTTGCTTATTGTTCAAGGTGGACGGGGCGGGCGGGGAAATAGTCGGTTTTCTTCTGCCACTAACCAAGCCCCTAGGCGCTTCGATTTGGGTGGCGACGGAGAAAAACGAGAACTTCGACTTGAGTTAAAGCTCGTGGCGGATGTCGGATTGATTGGATTGCCCAATGCCGGAAAGTCCACCCTCCTTTCCCGAGTGACTGCCGCAAGGCCCAAAATTGCAAATTATCCCTTCACTACTCTGAATCCCTGCCTAGGGATTTGGGACTCGCAATCCACTGCGATATCCCCCTTAGTGCTCGCCGACATTCCTGGTCTAATTGAGGGCGCAGCGGACGGGAAAGGGCTTGGACACAAGTTTTTACGCCACGTAGAGCGAACCCGTGTATTGCTCCATTTGGTGGACTGTTCCTCAGATGCGGAAAACCCGTACGAAGATTGGCTCGCGATTCGAAAGGAATTGGAGGCTTATTCGGGAGCCTTGGCCAAGCGACCCACTGTTCTTGTGGCTTCCAAAATTGAAGACGAGGAGGCAGAGGCTCGCGCAAGGTCCCTTTTCGAGAAAATCGGCTCAGAGGGGCATTGCCTTTCCTCTGTGACAGGTCGAGGACTAGAAGAATTGCGAACTCAGCTTCTCCGGGAAGTTTCTGAGATTTCTAATCGTCCATAAATCGTGCTGGACAAGACCCTAGGGGTTTTGGGACATTCCATTTGAATCTACCTCACCGTCCCCCGTCTTCAACGTGAACTACCGCCTCCTTCGATTTCTCTTTGCCATGATTGGTCTTGGGGCCGGTGTGTCTGCTGGGCTCCAGGTGATGGACTTTGCTAGGAATGTGGATCACCATTTGGTGAGTTTCGACATGAAAGCTTTTGATGACCAAATCAAGAGTACTTTAGAACCCACTAATATTGGTGGCCACTTGGGCAACTGGAAGAAGTATCGCCTCCTCCACGAACTCAATGTCACGGGAAAACTTCCCGAGATCAAGAAGACTGGACCTGCAGTTGTCGCTTTGGAAAAGCCTCTCGTGGGACCCGATGATTTGGAAGTGAGTTACATTCAGTATGTGGGAAAAGAATCCCCTCGGAACTTTGCTTACATTAGGCCTCGGGATGAAGTCCAACACGATGCAGACAAAACGCCTGGCGACCTTTACCAAGTGGGAGACTCTTTGGCCGTTAAAAAAAAGCAGGGTGTTCGAGTACGAGTTCTTGATATCCGGATGGGTGAAGTTGATCTTGATGTTGTGGATAGGGGTGATAGTCTTTTCACCTTAAAGACTGCCATCTATGAAGTGGATGCGGGTGTAATCTTGGCGGCTTCAGGAACCCAAAGTGCAGGCCGCAGAGTTCCCAAGAAAACTCGCATGAGCCCTGTTACTCCGAACCATTGGGACATTGGAAGTGAAGATATCCTTGCCATTTCTGAAATGCCCGAAGACGAGATTCTTGCTTCTGTCCAAACCAAACCTGTGGTGGATCCCACAACGGGGAAAATAAAAGGCCTTCGAATCAGTCGGCTTAAGGAGGACTCTATTTTCGTGCGCCAAGGATTGCGCGCCAATGATATTGTTCTAGAGGTGAATGGAAAGCCCGCTGGTGACCGCTCGCGCTTACTTCACCAACTCCGCGAACAAGGCGGAACATCCGAATTTACGATTACTCTGGAGCGTGCGGGTGCAATTCGGACCTACACGTACTCTATTCCCAAGCGCTAAGCCGGATGGGTGCAGCCCTTCTATTGGATTTGGGCAACCATCAACTCAAGGTGGGGCGTTCTTCTTCTGAAGAGGCTTGCGAGTTCCTGACTTCCCTTTCTCTGCTGGAACTCGAACCTCTGGAAGGTATTCTTTCGGAAACTTCTTTTTCTGAAATCCGCTTGAGTTCGGTGAATCCTCAAGGAGTTACGGGTTTGCGGGCTTTGCTACCTGTGGAGGTTCCCCTCTTTGAAGTTTCTCCCGAAACCTTACCAATGCCCGTAACGAGTCACGGAACTGGAGTCGATCGAATTCTTTCAGGGTATGCCGCTTGGAGACATTGCCAGAAAGCATGCGTCGTTGCTGATTTAGGGACCGCTTGGACCCTTGATTTTGTGGATTCAAAAGGCAGCTTTATTGGCGGGGGTATTGGCCCCGGGTTGGGCCTGCAAGAATCTGCTTTGATGGAGGCATGCCCTCACCTTGGCAATCCAGCCCCAACTCTCTCGCAGAGCATTCCTTCCAATACGGCAGAAGCTTTAGCCTGCGGAACGCGCGGTGCGTTAGCTCATGCCCTCCAAGGAATGGTCCAAGCGGCCGAAAGTGAGTTGGGCCCATTAGAGCGATTCCTAACTGGAGGGGATGCTCCTCGCATGCTCGAATTGCTTCCCGATTGGCAACACTGCTCTCATCTCGTTTTGGAAGGATTAGCGTTATGGTGCCCTGCCCCGGCCAATTTAGGCGACTAACAAGCCATCAACCCCACGCTTTAGTTGGATGGCAACTTACTTCTGATCCAGAAGGCTTGCGGAACTTGTTTGGATTGAGCGCATTGCCGGAATTGGAACTTCCGCAGTGGCTATCTGTGCCCTCAATGGACGGATCACCGTTAGATGAGGGCATCTTGACTCTTTGGCCTGTCAAAGAGGAGGACTCGCTTGTTTCTGCAGAGTTGTTCTTGCACGGTGGGGCTGGTGTAACCGAGGGTTTCGAAACTAGCTTGCGTCATCATGGTTGGAATCGGGAGACGAAAACAATTTTGCAAGCCCAGTCGTCTTTACTTCGTGCGCAATCCCCGCTGCAAGCTAGGGTCGCTCTAGCTCGTCTCAAGCAAACGCCCGCGCAATGGCTACATTCAAGGTCGTGGGAAACAGAATACTCTTTAATAGAATTGAAAGCTCAGCTATTGCGATGGAAGCCTTGGACGACTCTATGTGCATCGCCGCCGCGCATTGTGCTTGCGGGCCCACCTAACAGTGGGAAGTCCAGCATTTTCAATGCTTGGCTTCAGAAGGAAAAGGTGACGGTCTCCCCTTATGCGGGGACTACCCGGGATTCTGTTGAAGCTGGGATATTATTAGGCGAGGGTGCAAATTCCTTTGAGGTTACTCTTGTGGACACCGCAGGATTAGGAGGAACTTGCGAGGGTATAGATCAGGAAGCTCAACTCTTAAGCGCTCAAGAAATACAAAGAGCATGGTGTGTTATTGAGGTGTTGGATTTGTCCCAAAAAACCTCACCCCAATCGAAGTTTCCTTCCTTTTCGGGGCACCATTTGAAAGTGGCGCATCGAGCAGATTTGCCTCCGGCTTGGACCGTGCCCACCGGAGAGTCGTGGATGGTGGGGTCGGTGCTCACGGAAGGGAGTGCTTGGATTCAAAGGCTGGTGAAAGCTTTCTGGGATTGGGTGCCCCCTTGTTTCCCTTTGGATTTCCCTCTGCCAACGAATGAGCAAGAGTGGGACGACCTGCTAATGGGGCTGTCCGAGAATTAAGGGATAGGGTATCCTTGGCCCTCGCGATGGCGCTCCTCCCCGTTTTGGAAGGCCTTCACTCGGCTGAATCGTTTCATAGGGCTTTTCTCGACGCATTTTTTGAGCGCGCTCGGGAAATCGAAGCCCATCCATTGCAATTTGAGGATTCTCTAAAAGGGCGCCTTATTGCAGCTGTATTTGAAGAGGCTTCCACACGAACTCGTTTGAGTTTTGAGACTGCTGCCCACCGTATGGGCGCACGAGTGATTTCCATTTCCGATGTGAAGTCCACGAGTCACGCGAAAGGGGAGAGCCTTCTGGATTCTGCCCGCATGGTGGGGTCCTATGCGGATTTGGTGGTTTGGAGGCACCCTAGAGATGGGGCGACCCGTTTGATTTCCCAAGCAGTTGACGTTCCCGTGGTGAATGCGGGCGACGGACGTCTTGGTCATCCCACCCAAACTCTGGTGGATCTTTACACCCTGTATCGAGAGTGGGGGTCCCTAGAGGGAAAAACCGTTGGAATCATGGGGGATCTGAGGAATGGGAGAACTTGTCGTTCCCTTCTATGGGGACTCTCCCTTGCTGGAGCCAGAGTTGTCCTTTTACCTGCCACTGGACTGGATTGGGAAGCCGGTTTCGAGACTCGGGTCCTTGAAAGGTCCGGTTTGCGAAGTCGAGAGGTTTGCCACTCATTGTTTAAGGAGTGGACAGGTTCTGAATCTGCACGATTAATTGAACCAAAGGGGCTTCTTCAAGGATCGCTTTTTCGAGACCACACTCCGCGCTTAGATCACTTGGATGCCTTGTACCTCACCCGACTTCAAGTCGAGAGGGGTGGTAAGGCGTCTTCAGGAGGGTATCCAGGGATTCGGATTCCCCAATTGAGGGATGCGCTGTTGGAATCTTGCCTGATTCTCCACCCTTTGCCACGCTTAGCCGAAGTCCCTGTTGAACTCGACCAAGATCCCCGGGCCCGCTACTTCATGCAAGCCCAAATGGGGCCGATTGTTCGTCAAGCCCTATTTTTGGCTATGCTCCGGCCTGACGTCTGGCCCCTGCCAGATTTAGCCCCTTTGCCCTCGGGGAACCCCGAGCACCGGCTTGGCCCCTGCCAAAATCCGGGCTGTATCACCCTTCAAGAGGGGCTTCGGGCTCCTTGGAGAGTTTGCGGTCGGAAAAATCGCCTCTTCTTATGCTCATATTGCGATTCCAAGCTCACCGTCGAATATGTGGGCTGCAAGTCAAGTAAGCGCGTGCATCCTATTCATTCACAAGAGGTTATGAAAATCCGACCTGAAAACTTGCGACCTTATGTTTCGCGTGACGATGCCCTTGAGGAGGGCTATCAGTGGGGGGGCTGAGCCCCTTCCATTCCGTTGCATGTGCGATTTCGCACAACTAGAGCGAATTTGCCCCCGAAAAGCCCCATAACCGACCCCTTTTGGGTTGGTATAGAAGTTGCCCTTGGGATGTATGATTCCCTCTCGGCGGCCTTAACATGTCTTCGTCTCTTTCTCCCGTCTCACCCACTAGCCATCTAGCTGGGGTGGGTCTGGGTTCATCCGCTTTCGACTGCCCCACGCGCTCTTCGCAAACGCCGATTTCCGTGAAAACACGCGATTCATTTCCCCATCTCGTCCTCGCCCTTCTTCTTGCCAGTACTTTCATAGCAAGTTGTTACAACTCCGATCAACCGACCGCAGCTTCGGGCGGCGAGAATCGGGATCTTGTCCTGGAAGGAATGGTTTGGGGGCGCCTCGTTAATATCGTTGATGAAACGGGTGTCCTGATGGACACTGATGTTTTGGTGAACCCTGGTTTATCCATTGATGGACTTCTCTTTGACCTCTCTTTGAATCCTGTTACTCAAGCAGAAACCCTGCACATCTTGGCTGCGGGGGGCAGTCCGGCTTATCAGAGTTTATTTGAGCAAGCGACCGGCTCGGCCGGCCTAGAAGCTGTCGACCCAAAGGGAGACACTTACCCGCCACCTTATTCGATGGTGCCTCGGAACGGAGTCCTCCGTCTTCAATTTAGCGCACCATTGGACCCTGATACTGTTGGGCCAAGCTCTATTCAGATTCTTTCCGGGAATCCTGCCACATTGCCTTTCAACTTGCGCTACTTCGTTAAAAATGATTCGACTGGAACGGATAACGATAAGGGCTATGTCTTTTTGGATCCGACCATTAGTTTGCGCGATTCAGCAAACTTCGGCCTGCCTACAAATTCACAGGGTTTTCCCGCTTCCTTTGATTCATCGAACGATAATCTTCTGATTCGGATTCCAACCGAAAAAGATTTACTTTTCGGACAGGCCGTAGTGGTGACCAACCTTTCTGGCACCCGAACATTCAAGGTGACTTCAAGTGAGCCCTCTGCGAGCGCTCCGAATAATTCTCCCATAGCCATTAGGGTTCTCCGTACTGGAAACTTGGATGACGAGTACAACGGCTTCCTTCAGGATTTGGTTCCGCCAACTTTAATTGGAGTTCAGAGTATTACGGCCGACATTGAGTTTCAGTCTGGGACGAGCTATGAAATCGTCTTCTCAATTGATGCCTCTTGGTGCCAGAATTTGTCATCAAAAATCGGAGATGTGTTTGAGTTCCAAGGTAGTGTTTTTCTTTCGACAGCTCTCCTCGCTCCGGACCCTTTGAACCCAGGAACTAGAGTGATGGCGACCCTGATTGACGGGTCGGTGTCTGGGAATTTAGTCGATCAAGGGGGCCGCTTAAATACTCGGTATTCTCAAGAGGACTCTGCACTCCAAGTTTGCTATATCGAGATTTCACCTCCTCCTGTTGTCACCTTGGGTCAACCTCTACAGCTGGACCCTCTCTCGACTACATTTACCTTAAAGTTCTCTGAGCCCATCGACCCTCTTACGATCTCCTCAATGCATTCTATTGTTTTGACGGCGTACGAGACGGATGAGGCTACCTATGCGCCAGAGGTTCTTTACTTCCGCCACTCGAGTCTTGCGAATCCCAACGAAAGTGTTGCGGACTATATTGATCGGCAGCGAGGCTTTGATCTTATGGTTGATAATTCAGGGACCATCGCCACCTCTGAGCGGGGGGGGCGAGTTTTGTTTGGTCCTATTCAGTTTGGGCCAGAGGGACGCACCTTCACCCTTGCTCCATCCATGGGTTTGGCTGAACCTAACCCCGGTTCGGGTGACACTTTCCTGGGTTTCTCCTTAGCCTTGCGTAGCGGTTCGGATGGTGTTCGTGACCTTGCTGGCCATCCTTTAGCTCTTACGGGATTTGTGGCAGGTGCCCCGGGATTATCGGCTTCCGAGCAACTTTTTACCGCTACTGGAGGCGGTGGCGCTAGTGCAACTGTGCAATCCAAGTCTTTAACTCTTCGAGGGATTGGAATTGACGAAAACCAAGATGGGCTACCTGAGTATGCAGGTCAGTTTGGTTTCACGCCAGGCGTTTTGACCGGACGCAGTCCGGATCGCTTTAGCCGGGACGCAGATTCTTCAAACCTTTACGTGGGGCAGCAAACTCCGATTCCTAGCGCGATTACGAATCCACCGAAACCCAATGCCCCTTATGAGCCCCTCAACCCTGCTGGCTCCGTGGTCATGACTTGTCTCCGGGCGCATGACTTGGGATTTGGATACCTCAATGCGGGTGAATATGACGTGGATATTGCTGGGTTGAACTGGGCTCCAATGGGCGGTGTTGTTTACGATGAAAGCTATGCCCGATTTAGCGTGGCTCTTTCTCATGCCAAGTTCATGCCAGATGAAGTCCTTAACCCACAAACAGGTATGCCGGTTTACCCGAATTCGGGATTGAATTTGTCCGGCAACTTTGACGAGAACATTCTTGGTTTTGAACACAAGGATTTGAACGGGCAACCCCTTCATGACGAAAAGATTGTTTATGACAATCTGTATGCCTTGAGAAGGCAGAACACTTTTGTCGGGGGATCCAATAATGTCATGCTTCCCTGGCCAAGTTTCAATTCCACCTACACGTGGAGGGACACGTCTATTTCGCCTTCCATCATGGGAGGTGCTGCACAATCCATCGGTTCTCCGCCCATTCTCTGGCTGACTGACAATGGGCTAGGTGCCGCTATCTGGAACCCAGAATTGGTTCCTTCAGTTGGCTTGCCTTTACTTACACGTTTCCGAACATATCCGGAGGGCGAAAAAATTGGCGTCAATACCTTCCAGGTGACACAAATGGTTCGCTTGTCTCAGCTGCCTGCATTCAGAATTTACTCTGCGGGCGGACAAGACGCTTCAGGTGATTGGCACCAAGTCATCCCGGACCACCAGGGTTCTGGTGGCACGACTCCTGTGGGCGGGTACAACTCGAATGGCGCTAGGACCGACGCCTTTGACCCCTATGTCTATTGGTCTGA
>PVBE011669112.1_pt1 | contig 100613 bp, 82 predicted proteins | sample 1631181 | NCBI WGS metagenome assembly PVBE01 (sample SAMN08397723, study PRJNA350692) | Marine metagenome, whole genome shotgun sequencing project. | isolation source: water | place: Pacific Ocean | collected 2012-04
GTTAACAAAGAAAAAGAAAGGAAAGACAGATGTCCAAAACCAAAGTAAATGTTTAGAAAGTTATAGTATAATTGAGAAATAAAGAAGAATGCATAATACGTTAACATTCAAGGTTTTCTATTTCGCGACAGCGACTATATATAGGTATACTGATAATTATTACAGGTAGATTAAAACTATCCACACTTCTGACACATTTAAAAATTACTCTATTTTTTTTGAATGCAGAAGAGAGAGAAGATAAGGGATTAATTAATTTGTTCTTATTCTGTATAAGATTAAAATTGAGGTTAGGATTCACTCCATATTCTAAAATGAACCTTTTATCAAAAATCATTGTAAGCACAATTGAGCTATCATTTAAAGTTATACTTCTTAACAGGGGTTCTACTCGTGCCAAATTATTAATTTTTTTTATAGTTTCTGTTTCTAATTGGTTTTGATCATTACCTATACTTGCAACTATGAATCCATATTTAGTCTTGTTTTTAAATTCTATAGCTTTAGTGTCCAAGTATTTAAACATGTCAGATTTCTGATTATATTTTAATTTAATATTATATTTGCTTTTTTGCAGTCTGGTTCTGTCTATTTCTTTTATTGCAGTAGCAATTAAGTTCATTTTTTCTATAGTATATCTAAATTTATTATCAATCTGCAATGCCTGTCGTTTGACATCTCCGATAAATATTTTCTCAGTTAAAAGTTTTATATTTTTACTCGTTTTATCCTCGGTGATGGTTCTAATTTTTTGGTAATTATGAATGGAATTTATAAATAATATAAGGAAAGTTATACTTATTATGACCAATAAGCATATGAAGAATACAGTATTAAGTCTTAATCGTTTCATATCATCTAATTATAAAAATTAACAGCTTAAAAACAATATAGTACTTCTCTATTATATGATTTTTTTTTATTAACTATTAAAAATTATTTGTCAAAAATTCTCTATAGCCTTTGTATGCCATGTATATATCTATTTTGCTAATGACTTCATAAGGAGCATGCATGCTTAAAACAGGTACACCGCAGTCAACAACATCTGCATTGGCATTTGCTAATATAAATGCAATTGTACCACCGCCGCCCTGATCAACCTTGCCTAACTCGCCAATCTGCCATGCTACATCCTTTTTTGAAAAAAGTCTGCTTACCTGAGCTATAAACTCTGCATTGGCATCATTGCAGCCCGCTTTACCTCTGGCACCTGTATATTTAGTAATCTGTAATCCTTTTCCCATATACCCGGTATTATATTTATCTGTAATATCAGGATAATTAGGATCCTGTGGAGCACAGACATCTGCTGACAGCACTTTAGTATTATTCAAAGCTCTTCTGAGAAGTAAATCGGAATAATTATCCTGAAGGGCTATCAATTCCGCAATAGTGTTTAGAAGAAAATCGGACTGAGCTCCAGTATTACCATTACTTCCTACTTCTTCTTTATCAGCACAATACAGTATTGCTGTTTTTTCAGGAGTTCCAACTTCTAAAATACCTTTCAAGCCTGCAAATGAACAGACTCTGTCATCATGTCCGTAAGCCACAATTAACCCTCGATCTAGGCCTACATCTCTGGCCTTTCCTGCAGGGACTACTTCGAGTTCAGCATTAGTTAGGTCAATTTCTTTAATTCCATATTTTTCATTCAGAATTCTAAGAATATTAAATTTAACTTTATCTTTAATTTTATCATCACCGCAAGGTATGCTTCCAATAAGTATATTAAGTTTTTCGCCGGAGATGGCTTCCGACAGTTTTTTGTCATTTTGATCTTTAGCTAAATGAGGGAGTATATCAGTAATATATAAAACAGGATCATCATTTTCTTCACCTATATTAACATCAATTTTTCTACCGTCTTCATCTATAATCACGCCATGTAATGCCAAAGGCATAGCTGTCCATTGATATTTTTTAATTCCCCCATAATAATGTGTTTTAAGAAAAGCCATTTCAGTATCTTCAAATAGAGGGTTGGCTTTTATGTCAAGCCTGGGGGAATCAATATGTGCCCCCACGATATTTGTTCCTTTTTCAATATTTTCTTTTCCAATGATAAATAATGCAATAGCTTTATCTCTGTTAACTGCATAAATTTTCATCCCTGGCTTTAGTTTCTTGCCGCAGTCAATAAGAGTATTAATATCCTTAAAACCATTGTCTTTTGCATATTTTAGAATAACCTTTGTGCATTCTCTTTCTGTTTTTCCATCGTCCAGAAAGCTTTTATATTCGTTTGCAAAATTAAAAATTTCTTTAACAGTTTCATTAGGCTGATTCTGCCAGGCATTCTTAAAATTATTAGCTAATGTATTCTGCAGTCTTTCATCCTTACTTTCTTTACTCATAACACCACCTATCAAATATTAATAAATTGTTATTAGCCCAAATATCTTTAAATATAATCTAAAGCTTTTTTGTCAGACGTAAAGTGATATTGCTGGAAAATGAAATTATAAATTAATATCAAATAATACTGGCAGAAACAACTGTTATGAGATTTACTATTCATTAATCTCACTTTTTAAAATAATACAAAATAATAAAATGACATTGTATATATTCAAAAGAGTTATTTTAGCACTTTTCACTTTGCTTATAATAATGATCGTCAGTTACTGTCTGCTTAGGATATCACCTGGAGATCCTACTAAAAGTTCATTTCTGGGAGAGAATACTGCCGGGAATACAGGATTCAGTGCAGATCAGGAAGTATTGTCAAAGAATATTACAATGGAAAAACGACTCTATTTGGACAAGCCAATTTATATAGGGTTGGTAATGTGGTTCAAGGATATTGTTTTTTACGGAAACTTTGGAACATCAATAGCCGTAGATAAAGGGAGACCAGTACTTTCTTTAATTCTGGAAAGACTTCCTGTAACTTTAACAATCAATTTCTGGGCAATACTTATAACATATCTAATATCAATTCCACTTGGAGTTTTCTCTGCCGTGACAAAACGAAAAAGATTAGATAGATTTATAACTTTTATGCTGTTTTTTCTTTATTCTCTTCCTGTTTTCTGGGTAGCATTGCTATTGCAGACTATATTATGTAAAGGAGGAATTTATCCCTTGTTTCCTTTAAAAGGAATCACTATTGGGAATATAGAAGGATTGAGTACATGGCAGATTTTTTTTCAGGTTTCAACACACTATGTATTGCCTATAGTCTGCTTATCCTATTCAGGTTTTGCTGGTCTGTCAAGATATGCCAGGGCAAGCATGCTGGAAGTTGTCAGAAAAGATTATGTCAGAACAGCCAGGGCTAAAGGCTTACCTGAGTACATAGTCATATTCAAACATGCACTAAGAAATGCGATCATAACCCTGATAACTCTGTTTGCTGGATTGATACCCGGTTTGATTGCAGGAAGTATTATCATAGAATATGTATTCAGCATTCCCGGCATGGGGGATCTGTCAATGCTGGCTTTAAGTAGTAGAGATATCCCACTGTTAATGAGTTTATTCTGTTTTAGCGGTGCATTAACTCTGCTTGGGATTTTAGTAGCAGATATTATGTATGTTCTGGCTGATCCCAGGATTAATTTTAGAAACAGATGATGAATTTAGCTGTTAATGTATAATTAATAATAAGAGAATTATAAATACCGAATATTGTTAAAATAATCTGAATACATGAATAAATATGATAATAACCATTGAAGAGGGTATTTTTTGATGAGGAAATCTAAAATTAATCTACTCATGTCAAAAATCCTAATATTACTCATGTCACTGTCATTTTTAATAATGATAGGCTGTCAATCAAATTCATATTCAGATGATCCTTATTTCGGTGATATTAATGCTGAAAATACTGAAAATTTTCTAACAGATGCTAACGAACTAGCAAATGATTATAATGATGTAAATAGTATTGACAACAGCCCGGGTATATCAGATAATAATTCCCCACCCGATATTCAACCGGTACAGCCCAATGGACCGGCATATAACTCACCTAAGGGTAAAAAAGAGATAAATAATTATATCAATAACATGAATAGTAATATTGAAAAACAATTTAATAATGAGTGTAAAAATCAATAAGTAATTGCACTAAGATACTATTAAACTGATGAGTGTAAATTTTGGACCGTGCTATCCAATGTAACTCGTGGGCATTAAATTTTTTATTCTCATTAGAATGCTAATTTTATAAACGAAAAGATTAGAATATCAGTAAATGAAGGTTTTAATGAATCATTACCCTTAACAATCAAGTTTACATATGTAAACTATTCATTTTTATAAACTTGTAATGGTGTTGTTTTTACTTACTGGTATTGAAAACAAGTCACCAACTAAATATCATAAACATTAACTTGAAGATTTTTCTCTTCAAAAACCCTTATTTTGAGAAAAAACATATGAATATTAAAGTTATGTTTAGATCATTGATAATAGCTTTTTGTTTGACTCTTGCAATAAAAACACAAGCGGCACTTGAGATAACTTCAGAAAGACGAGCAATAGCAATTTTGACAGATAGAACATTAATTGAGCAATACCAAAACAAAATTGTTGAAATCAAAGGATATTATAGAAGAACTGGAGAAATTCATGCAGGTGAAATTCCAATATATATAGCATTTAACAAGGAACAAAAAAATGAAGAAGTTAATATGATTGTATATATAAAAACAAAATATATAAAAAAATTAAATAAAATAGTTAAGAATTCTAAAGCAATGGATACTAAGATAAAAGCAAGAGGCATATTCGAAATAAGACCTGTCTGGAATGTTAACATGCATGTTATAACTCTGCAAAACAGCAAAATTTATGAATAAATTCAATCATATCCATAAACTATTTTTGTCTATTACTAAACTACCGCGTCAATAGAACGAGGCATTAATAATAATCCATCAAAGGGAGCATAAGATAACCTCTAAAATGGATAGCATAAATTGTAAAAATTAATACATGATCATACACTCAATGTCAGTTTGTATTAAGACTTGCTGTCCAGGTTAGTTTTACTTTTTTTAAAGGTTTTTCATGTGCCGCTACTTGATATATATAATAGAAACAGGTATGAATAGAATTCTCTATTTATACCTGTTTTATGTATCTTTATAACATTTATGTTTCCAGATTTTTATTAACCATTTAACATAAATAATAATTATTTTGTATTTATTGGGATAAAAAAGGCATTTATAGCACTGATTTTAGTTTTAATGTCTTCAACTAATTCATCAGCTACAGGTTTATCTGTTTTTAATGCTATGAGTGCATGGGTCTTCTTTTTATCCTGCGGTGCTCTGATTTCATTAATATTAATATCATGATCACCTAATGTACTTGTTATTGCACCAATTACTCCAGGTCTGTCATCGTACTCAAAGAACAGATTGTTTCCGTTTGGTTCAAGATATAATTTATCAAAATTATTAATTCTTGAAATAATCAAATTTCCTTCAGTAATTGTACCTCTTATAGAAACTTTATTTATAACATCTCTGCCTTCGAAAAGATCGATAGTCATTGAGTTTCCATAAGTAGTATTATCTTCTGTGTCACGGTTTTTAAATAGAATACCGCTGTCTTTTAGAAAATCTTTTGGGTTTGCTGAAATCATCTGATAATCAACATTTGGGCATATACCTTTAATAATAGGTCTTAATAACCATTTAGAATATTGATGCAGGTCGCCGTAGAAACTTGTTTCAATTTTATGAGGTTGCCTGTTTTCACCTAAGTAATTTCGAGCAAATTTTGTAATGATATTTGCAAGTTTCTGATAGTTAACATCTAAACCGTCAGGAAGATCTTTGTTAACTACACATTTAGTAATGCCTTTTTCAAAATAGTCAAGGATCTGTTTTGCTGCTCTTTTAGCTGCATTAAAATTAGCCTCAAATGTACTTGCTCCTAGGTGAGGAAGCATAATATCGGCTATATCTGTTACTGATTTTTCACCAGCAGCATCTTTAGGATATACGTCATTACAGAAGAGTAATCCTTTTTCAGCTTTAGCAGTACGAAGATCATCTTCATTAATGATTCCTGCACGAGCACAGTTAACAAGAACAGAACCAGGCTTCATTAAGCTGAATAACGATTTGTCTATGCTTCCGCGAGTCTCATCATTTTCAGGAATATGTAGTGATATGCAGTCTGCTTTTTCAAAGATTTCCGGCATTGTCATAAGCTCAACACCTAATTCATCGGCATAATCCGCAGATATGAATGGATCGTAGGCAAGGAATTTCATATCGAATCCCTGAAGTCGTTTCACTACAAGGCGGCCAATATTTCCAAGTCCGATAATACCGATAGTTTTTTCAGTAATCTCACGGCCCATGAGCTTCTTTTTATCCCAACCGCCTGCACGAGTAGAACTGTCACCTTTAACAATATTCCTATATGCAGCTAAATATAGTGCAATTACTTCTTCTGCAACGGCATTGGAATTAGCACCGGGTGTATTCATTACATCAATGTTTTTTCCTCTTGCATGTTTAGTATCTATTGTATTGTAACCGGCGCCGGCCCTTACTACGAGTTTAAGATCAGGAAGTGCATCAATAATTTCAGGAGTTACTTTTTCGCTTCTAACAACAATTGCATTAGTGTCAGGGTTTTGAGCAATCAATTCATTGATAGGTGTTTCTGAATCTGCCACTACCACATAACCTTTTTTAACCAATAATTCTTCTGAAATCTTATCCAGCTTAGTTGGAATTAGGATTTTCTTCATAGTATCTCCTTATGTTTTTACTTTTACGCTATTTATTATGTTATTAATAATGTCATTTGACGGTACTGTAATTATTTATTTTTAAATTTCATTCATATTAATTGATATTTTTAAAAATTAACTAATCTAGAACCAAATAGTAAAAATATGTGATATGAATATAAAATAGTAAGTTATTTGCAACAAAGTATGTAAAATACTTTTGTTTTGTATAAAATAAAAGTAAAATAGAAAAACAAATCAGTCTATTTTTACGGATATTTTTATGAAATTACACAAAAATCTTATCTACAATGCTTTAAACTGTTTTTTTATATTGTTGGTGTTTACAGCATGTTCTAATGGATATAGTTATAATGATCGTCTTCCTCAATACAAGAAAAGAGTAACAAAATATAATGATGTTTCTATTATGGGATATGGTAAAGCGTCTTCTGTACAGTTGGCAAGATTTTTCATAGCGTATAATGGAAACATTAATAAGAAATTTATTGTAAGGTTTGCCAAACTATATATACAGGAAGCACGAAAAGAGGGAGTTAATTCAGATGTAGCATTCATCCAAATGTGTATAGAGACTGATTTTCTGAGATTTGGAGGGCAGGTAAAGCCTTTTCAGAATAATTTTGCAGGAATAGGCTCTACAGATGATGGTGCAATGGGAGCTAAATTCGGTTCAATACGTGAAGGGGTGAGGGCGCAGATCCAGCATTTGAAAGCTTATGCCAGCAGAAAGCCCTTGCGGTATAAGCGTGTTGATCCAAGGTTTACATATGTACAAAGAGGATCTGCCAGATATGTCTCACAGCTTGGAAAAGGAAAATGGGCTACTGATCCCTATTATGCAAAAAAAATAATACTGAAACTCTACCAGATGTACAATATAAATAATATTACATAACAGTTTCAGATTTAAAGTTTTAAAAACTGTCCTGAATTTTATTGCTCATATAAACAAGTTGGAATCTATTTAGAAATCATATTATAAGTGTTTCTTGCATTTTAATATTTCTTCCTGGGTGGCTTGAATTGCATCTAAAAATCTGTTTCTCATATCTGAGGCATACGGATTTTCATTCTGTATTGTATTAAAAAGATCATCTGAGTCATTTGCAACAATATCACGTGCAGTGAGTAAATGATTATATGTAGCTGTATTTGTTTTATAATCGGTTAAGTTGATTTTTTTAAATGCATGGCCTACAAAATGACTGAGAGCCTGCACCTGAGCCATCTCTTTATCATGTTGTTCAGGAGACATTTCCAGAATTTTTAATTTTAATTTATCAAAAAGAAATTTTTTAATGCATTCAGTGCTGCTGCAGCGCACTGGAAATAATGCAATTTTACGACCTTTTATGCCGTCCTTTGTACTTTGCGGGCCAAATAAAGGATGTGTGCCGAGGATTTCAATATCATCTGAGAGATATTTTTCCAGTATTTCCAACGGTCTTATTTTTACAGAAGTAACTTCCATTATCAACGTACCGGGTTTAAGTCTATTATGTATAGATTTTACAACTGACTCAAATGCTCCCATTGCTACAGCTATTATCAAGATTTTACAGTCGGTTATTTTATCCAGGTTTGTAAAATGAACTTTCTCAGGAAGTTTAACTTTAGGATTAATGTTTTTATCATACACATATATATTATGGAACTTAGAAAGGTGATAGGTCATCAGTTTTCCAAAATTTCCGTATCCAATAATTCCTATATTTAATCGGTCGTTATCACAAAACATTAAAATATCCTTAGGCTGGTTTTATAAAGTTATATTTTTATTTTATAGAATAACTATAAATAAATTAGTAGAAAAACAATGTCAATATTTAAAATAAATTCTATTTAGCAGTTTTAATTAACGAAAGTCCGTAATGATACGGGCAGCATTTTAAGTCGATATAGCTCTCAAAAGTAAAGCCTGCTTTTTCTCCCCACAATTTACATTGTTCAGGTTTGGGTCTTATTTCCAAAGAAGGACCTCTTGGAGTAGAGGAATCATAATTCCAATGAATGACTGCTAATTTCCCTCCTTTACATAGAATTCTAAATGCTTCTCTGAGTATTATATGAGGGTTTTGTAAGTGAAGGAGATTGAATAGCATTACGAATTCGACAGAACTGTTTCTCAAACCGGTACCGTTACTAATAAAATCTCTGTTTATAGTGATTACATTATTCAATCCATCTGCAGTACATCTGGTATTGGTCCTTTCTATCATATCTTTTTCGATATCAAAACAGATAATATTTCCAGTAGTTTTATGTGCTGCGGCAATTGTAAAAGTCCCGTATCCACAGCCAAATTCTACTATGTTGCCGGAAATTTTATCTTCAATAAAATTATCCAACAGGCATTCCGGTTTAAAGAAACTTTCCCAATAAGTTTCATCAGGCATTCCGCTATCTCTAACTTTCATAGTTATTTTAAGCAATATTTAATATTATTAATGTAATGATTGAAAATTAATCTAATGAAGAAATATTGAATTTCAATAACAGCACCGGATTTATACATAGATATTCAATTGATTAATATGTTTTTTTCAGTTATAATTTGATTAAAATGAATTAAATTATAAAGAATAAAGGTGCTCGTAATTATGCTGAAATTATTAGCAATATTTCTTATTGTTCTGTTTTCTCTTGAAATATTTGCAGTAGATATAACTACGCTTGACGGAAAAACATATAAAAATGCTGAAGTTATAAAAAAAATGCAGAACGGAATTATTATCAGTTATACAGATAACGATGGATTTAATGACGTGCTTCACGTAGATTTTAAAAATCTACCAGAGAAAATCAGATCAAAATATGGATATAACTCAGGTGAATATAATAATTATACTAAGCAGCATAACAAATGGATGAATACTCAATATCAAAAAGCAAAAGAAGCTGAGGTACAGTCGGAAAAGCAGCAACAGTACTTGAAAAAGTTAGGTATAGAAACTGAAAGAATTACAAGTTTATTAGAAGCAAAAAAAATTAAAATTATGTTTTCAGCCCTAACCCCTCAAAATGATGGTACCGTTGGCTGGGCAAGAGTAATATCTTCGATGGGAACAGAATTCCAATCTCTAGGTAGAATTTATCTTATAGGATTGATTATATCTTCAAAGACTAAATGGAGTGGATATGTTTATCCTGTTTCTATGACTAAGAAAATTGATATTGGAGTTTCAGATCAATCAAATGACGGCGGTGCTGAATTTTTACCTGACGAGAAGAGTGTTGACCCTACTAAGGTTCATAAATCTGTCCCTAATGAAGGAGAAATAGTAGTACCTTGTTATGCTACTTATAAAACTGCACTTAAAATGGCGCTTGAAAAAGATCAACTTAACAGTAACAAATCTATAACAAAATGATCAAGGAAAAAGTTTAATTATGCATAACCCATTAAGAGATGTACTTAAACTTGCAGTTGATTCCAACGCTTCTGACATACATATCAAAACTGATGCATTAATCAGTATGAGGATAGATGGAGGATTAGTCGAATGTGATTTCAAAGCAACTAAAAATGTAGTTGATAAATTTATTGATTTAATGCTGAATGATATATTACTAAAAAAATATGAAGCATTAGGCGATGTGGATGTTTCCTATGTAGAAGATGATGTAGGCAGATTCAGAGTAAACATTCATAAGCAAAGAGGATCAACAGGCATTACAATGAGACATGTAAAAGCTAAAATTCTTGATTTTAAGTCTCTTGGACTTCCTCCTCAAACCAAAAAGATAGCAGAACTCGAAAGAGGTATTGTATTTCTAACCGGCACTACCGGTTCAGGAAAATCTACAACACTAGCTTCGATAATTAACTATATTAACGAACATAAAAGTAAGCATATCATCACAATTGAAGATCCTATAGAATATGAATTCTTTGATGAGAAAAGCTTTATAGAACAAAGAGAAGTGGGTTTGGACACTATTTCATTTGACAGCGCCTTTATTCACAGTCTACGGCAGGATCCTGATATAATTGTTGTTGGTGAAATGAGATCTAAAGAAAGTTTTGATGCTGCTTTAAAGGCAGCAGATACTGGACATTTAATATTTTCTACTCTCCATACTATGAATGCATCACAGAGCATTAACAGACTGCTTGATTTTTATGATGCATCTGAGCATCTGGCTTTAAGAAAATCTCTTGCAAACAGCCTTGCTGCAATAATATCCCAACGGTTAATTCCTAAAATAACTGGCAAAGGAGTTATTCCTGCCGTTGAAATAATGTTGAATACCCCGATAATACAATCTTTGTTGTCTGAAAATAAATTAGACAAATTAGCCCCTGCAATTGAAGGAAGTAAAAACGAAGGTATGCAGACATTTAACCAGGCATTAGTAGATTTGGTGAATGAAGGTACAATAACTGAAGAGCAGGCAATAAAATTTGCAACAAACCCTGAAGCGCTTAAAATGAATCTCAGGGGTGTATTTTTAGGAACAGACGGTCAAATATTGGGGTAATCTGCTCATTTATTTAGTTGCTGATATTTTATTTTTTTAATTCTCTTAGTATTATTTTAGCATCGCTAAGCAGTTGTTTAACTAAATTATCAAATTTATACAGCTCTGAATAAACAACTTCCTGTATTCCGGAATTAATAATCATTTTAGTACAATATAAACATGGACTGTATGTTGTATAAATAGTTCCGTCTTTTACAGATACACCATGATATGCTGCCTGTACAATTGAGTTTTCCTCTGCATGGCAGCAGATACATTCGCTGAGGTTTGATCCTGATGGAGCATCTGAATTACAGCGGGGACAACCTCCGTCTGAACAGTTTTTTATTCCCCGTGGAGTTCCATTATATCCAGTTGAAATAATCCTAAAATCTCTAACGATGACAGCTCCCACATGTCGTCTGCAGCAATTACTCCTAGATGCAGCAACAAGAGCTATATTCATAAAATAAGTATCCCAGTCAGGTCTATCCATAAAACTAATCTTCCTGTTTAGATTTTTATCTGTATTTCATCATGCATGTACAATTAGAAGCAGCACGAAAGGTATTATGTTTACTTCTAGCTTAGATAATGTTAAATATTAGTTTATCCTTTTCAGATTTCAATGAGTAGTTGTATGAATATGACACTAAAGTGATGTAAATTTATTCATAATATCCGTGAATAAAAGGGAAAGAGCTGAGAACTTAAGAGTAAGAAAGATTCGACCACAAGGAAAAAGTTGTTACTGCTCTTAAATGAAATACAAATCAGTATAATATTCTAAAATCATCTTTTCTCAATGTTGTTTTTTCTCTATCAAAAATGGCTAGCAGGAGAAGGCATATTTTACGATTTCCATCTATTATATCCCTGAATCCGGCAACTGTTATTCCTTCGTTATGCTTTTTTAAATAATTAATTAAAATGACTCTGCACTTATCGACTATTTCAGCATGAATATATGTGTCTTCAATTCTATATAATTTTTTAGAACTGGCCAAATGTGCTAAAATTTGTTTTTGTTCAATTGATGATATTTTTTTATCGTCACATTTATCTTCAATTTGATACATTATAGGAGCAGTCATATCTGAAGTTTTGAAAAGATTTTCTATGAAGTTTATATTTGATTTTAGATTTTCATTTAGTGCTACTTTATGGTCAATTAAGGCCCAGCTTCCTTCAATGTACTTTATCTTATTATCGGCCTTATGTTGGTCAAGAAGATATGTTAAATAATTTTTCCCGGCACAATATTTATTAAGTTCCAGGGTATTTAGTAATTCTTCATACGTGATTCCGTTTTCTTTTAATGGATTTAGCCTATGATATTTTTTTATTACAGTAATTATGTCTTTGAATTTTGAATTGTAAAATTTATTTTCAGAGAGAATAATATTATTATCATAAATATTCACTACTTTTATTCCCGGCAGAGCTACGGAGTCAATATAATTTTTTATTTCATGAGGTGAGAGGTTTATATTATTTGCCAGCTCTTCGATCCCTATTAAACCTAGATTTTTTTTAACTTCGGTTATAAGTAAAGCTTTCAAGCCTGTACTAGCAATACTTAACATAGATGCTTTTAATTTTTCTGTCCTTTTTCTGTGTTTTAATGGATTATTATCTAAAACTATACCTCCGCCCAGTGTTTTGTTTCCTGAAGTGTTTCTCAAAATAAATCTATCGCCAAATCTTACTACGCATGAAGATTTAAGATGTATTTGACATAAATAGGTATTTGCTTCCAATTCAAATAAAATATGTATTTTTGATAGAGTTTCATGGCTGCCTGTTAGAAAAAATGCATGTATCCAATTTGCTGTAGTTTTCTTATTAGTACTCAAATCATTGAAAAAAGTAATTGTGGCATCAATTGTTGCTGTATCCATCAATTTCGTATCAGAAATCATCCTACCTTTGTGTATATCTATTTTACTGTTCGTTTTGATATTTAATGCGGCTCTTGAACCGTAATCAGCTGTCTTTACATTAGTTCCATATGATTGTATCTCTTTAACTCTAATTTCTTCTTTACTACTGACAGGCAATAAATATAAAAAGTCGTTATTTGATATTTTTCCATTCAATATGGAACCGGTTATTATTGTACCTTTGCCAGGCAGTGAAAAAGACCTGTCAATATACATTCTAGAAGGAGAATGGCAGCTGTTGGCTAAGCTTAAGAAATCATTGCTGTCAGTTTTTTGAGTACTGTCAGGGAAGTTGAAAATTGCCGTTCTCAATTCTTCTATTCCTTCACCGGTTAAAGAAGATACTTTTATCATAGGAGAGTTTTTTAGAAAGGTTCTATCAATATATTCCTTTACTTCTTCTTCAGCTATTTCGAGAAGCAGAGGATCAACTATATCTATTTTTGTTAATACTACTATTCCTTTTGTAACCCCAAGTAATTCTAAGATTTTTAGATGCTCAATTGTCTGGGGCATAATTCCGCTGTCTGCTGCGATTATCATAAGAACAAAGTCAATGCCTGCAGCTCCGGAAACCATAGTGTCTATAAAATCTTTATGGCCTGGAACATCAACTATTCCGATATTATATCCGTCAGGATGTTTAATATGAGCAAAACCGAGGTTTATTGTTATTCCACGTTTTTTTTCCTGCTTATGTGTATCGCAGTCTATGTCTGTTAAAGCCTTGATAAGAGCAGTTTTGCCGTGATCTACATGGCCTGCAGTACCTATTATAAATTGTTTTGACATTTAATATATACCTTAAATCAGCCTAAGTTAGAGTTATAATTCAACATATTTTTTTGTTAATTACTTACCATAAATAATTAACAATTTAAAATCAAATTATATAAATTATAAGTAGTCAAATATTTCCATGATGTTGCTATATTTTTATGTAAATGTTAAAATTAAATTACAATGAATAAAAATTCTATACACTCAAAATTAGAAAAAATCATTATTACAGTTTTGTCGTTTATTGCAGTTGTCTGTAATTTAATATTAATTTTTAGTTACTATTATGATGTATATTACACTAAACATTTTTCTCATGTTTATCATTCTTTCAGATTTGAAGATATTCACTATGAAGCGTTGATAGTTAATTGGTTTTGCATTGTTATTCTTTTCGTTTTTGCTATAAAAGGATTTTATAAAACTTATACTAAAAGGATAAAATATTATTTTTATCCACTTAGTATTCCTTTTTTTATTCTATATATCTCAATGTTTTATCCTTTTTTTATTCATCCCCTCGATAGAAAAATATGGATTTTTCTAGAGTTATTTGGTATTGTTTTGCTGTTTGTATATCTGGTTAATATTTTAGTTGAAGATCATGTTAAGATAACAAACGAGGATATAGTTGATAAAAATTTACATGCACGATTTACTCGCAGGAATAAACTTACTCTGCTTATTTTGGCGGCTATTTGCATCAATTGCTATATACTGCTTACAATATACCTGTTCAGTGATTTTTCATATAATTTTTTCTCGGTAATAAATGCTCCGGCTGTACCCTATGCTGAAAAATTTAAAAATCCAGCTTATGATATAAGCTGGATACTTATGTTATCCCAGGCAGGTATTTTGTGCATTCTTATAAAAGGATTATATTTAGGATTCAGAAGAAAACTGTCCCACAGAAATCTGAGTATAATTATTAGAATAGCTGCACTGATTTTTTATTTTATATATTATCTTCCGAATATGTATTTCCCGGTATCGCTTATGGATTCTCAGATAGTTCATTTTTTTGGAATTATTTTAATGATATCAATAATATACTTGTCACGTGATTATATTGAAACGCCAAAAGATTTAACTAAATTAAGCATAGGTGTATTTCAAAACGATCAGTCTGGATTAAAGAAAATTGAAGCTTTGTTGTTATCAATAACTGTCTATGTCAGTTGTGCATGCTTACTGTTCCTTAGTCTGATTGATTCGATAGCGGAAATTTATTCGGATCATTTTATATACAAAACTTCTCATACATACAGTCTATTATCTCCAGTCTACGATATATCATGGATTTTATTAATATGTCTTTTTATTTTATTATATTTTATCATTAAAGGATTATGGCTGGGGAAACGACGAAAAAGTTTATGTATATGTATATTTAACGTAGCATCTTTATTACTGACTATCGTTCTTATTTTACTGTACGGTCCCTATATTTATTACAGTGGTTTGTCCATATTTGGTTGGCAGATAGTACATTTTATCGGTATTATTTTTCTTTTAATAATATTAGCTAACAGAGAAAAATATTTTGGTATTAAAACGAAAGTTTTGAATACGACATTAGATTTAGTAGCTTTTGAGAAAGATTCTAGAAGATACACTCGCAGAGATTTAATGTGGATAGCCACTTTTTCATTGATATGCATTTTGGGAATAGGTGTGTCTATTATATTACGTATATTGTTTACTTTCGGTAAAATGGATATAGCATATGTTTTTGAAAACTTTAATATTATTAATCCTTATTTTGACATGTGGGTGGCAATATACGGAAGTATTCTGGGAATATTTTATTTAACTATAAAAGGTATAAGAGTTGGTTTTAAAAAAGATCTCAATAAGATTTTTTCTCTCTGGCTTCCGGTAATGGTAATCTGCATGATTGTATTTTGTCCTTTTTTCTCTTTCGATATTAAATCAGTTTTATGGACTGTTTCAGATATATTGGGCTTAGGATTATTTATAACATTTTTGAATACTGTTGTTATGGAAAACTAACTAAACCTGAGGGTATTGATTAATTTAATATTTATTCTGATTACATTAAAAAAATCTCCAGACATTTTGTCATGGAGATTTTAAGAATTGGATGATTCTTTTTATTTATTGTCAGGCAACAGCCTTATTTTTTACTATTGTCATAATCAAGTGTCCATCGCCAATGCCGCTGCCGGGATATGTAGTAATTTCTGTAACAGTTCCAGCGAATGGTGAATATATGCTGCAGTGATTCAGAGTCGTGTTATCCTCTTTGAATTGTTCTATTGCACCCTGATAATTTTCTTTTGCTTTTAAATAAGCTACTAATGAAACAGAGTGTGTTTTATACAGTTTTGAATCTGCATTATAAAGTAGTTTATCATAGTTTATTACAGCAGCATCACTTTTTATTGCATCTTTATATTGAGAAGGATCTATCTGTTCAACCAATTGCCCTTTTTTGACATGTGCATTTAGTGGTACTTCATATACTATCTGACCTTCAAGCGCTGATTGCATATCTGCTGTAATAGGTTTTGCTGCAGTTGCTGCTAACAATGATGTAGTTGATAATGCTAGTGTTACGAACGTTAATATTAATGCTTTCATATTTCTCCCTTATTATTCTTATTGTGTTAATTATTTCTTGTTTATTTTAAATTTGTTCTAAAATAACAAGGAAATAACCAAAAACAAAAATAGATATATTGAAATATTTGCTATGATATATACAATGTGTATAAAAAGATATTAAAATTATACACAGTGTATTAAATATGAAATTAAATATAGATCTTGTAAAAAGGATTCGCAAGAAAAGAGGCTTCAATGTCAAGGATTTAGCTAAAGATTTAGGGATTGCAGAAAATACTTATTACAGATGGGAGCGTGGAGAATTTTTGCCAAAACAAAATGATGTTAGAGTTCTTGCTGAACTTTTAACAGTCGATGTTTCATATATTTCTGATCTTAAATCATTTAAAAAATATAATGATATTTATTCACAGGTTGAAATGAATGAATTGTTTAATAAGGAAGACGTTCCAATTGAGATGCAACAGGGGCTGTATAAATTAGATAATTTTTTTACAGCATTAAAAAGTGAAAATAAAATATTGAAGCTTGAAAATGAAAATTTTTTGCAGATTATTCATGAAAGTAGGATACCCTCATATATTAAAAGTGAAAAGTTAACTTTTATCGCCTGCAATAATAGTTTTGCTAAATTATTCGGCAGCAAAATGAAATTTATTAACCATACAAATAGGGACATTTTCTCGCAGGAAGAATCTGGAATATTAACTTCTCTTGAAAGAAATATTTTGAATACAGTGCAACCGATTGATAATTATAAAATAAAACTATTTAATAATTCATATCTGTTTTTTGGGACAAGAATAAGCGATATTTCAAAGCAAGTATATATAATTGCCAGTTTAATTGATATTGAATTTTATGAAAGAATTATAAGTAAGTACAGTGCATTTGATTTTGTAATTGATCATTTGGAAGGAACTATATGGACAATAAAAACAAAGCCGTATATTCACTATGAACTTCTTTCACGCAGAATAGAAAAAATAATAGGATATCCATATAACACCATTAAAGATAACCCTAATAAATGGAGAGATATTGTCTATCCCGAAGATTTGGGAATACTCATTCCGTTTAATCCTCTTGTCAAAGATGAAGAATCATATAAGAAACCATATATTTATAGAATTATTACTGCCGATGATAAAATAAAATGGATAAGAGAAAGAATTTATTACGACAGTAAAACTGATAAATTTCTAGGTATAATTGCCGATATTACAAAAGAAAAAGAAGGTAAATCATCACTCCCTTATTTCAGAGAGTGATTTTTTACAGCATCGAATACTCTATATTAAATTTAGCTGTATCTGTTTCTTCAAGAGAAGCATTTTGAAGATCATAAAATTTTGATGCATTTTCAAACTCAGGTGCTTTAAAAACTTTACCTGGATATAAATATACCAATCCATGATCCATGTCTTTAATCAAGTAAAAATCATTTCCTTTTGAATCAGTAATTTTACCCTTTGTATTGATAAAGGCCCTTGTAATTAAGAGAAAAGGGCGGCCAAACTGATATATTTCTACAGGTTCGTTTGTCTTATTTAGAAAATTGATAATTTCTTCTTTTTCCAGTTCTACCCATGCCTGTACTGAATTAAGTTTAAATTTACTTTTTATAGCAATAGTTTTTACTTCTTTTGCTGCAAGGGAATTTACTACAGGGAAGGGGTATGAAGTAGTTATGTTAATTCCTTTATAGCTTTTTAATAATTCAAAACCATACAGTGAAGTAACCCTGAAGTTTTTAATTCCTTTGCCAACTGCAGCTCTGATTTTTCTAGATAGATTATTTAATTCATATTCAAAGCTGTAATTAGGAAGTATAATTTCTTTTGTTCTTGCATTAAATTCTTCTATAGAATGTATTGTTAGTGAATCGTTTAAAGGGTTATCTTTATCTTCAGATATTAATGTTGATACAGTATTTTTAGTTTTTTTATCATGTTTATTTTGATATGAAGTATAATCAATTCTAAATTTTTCTAAACCTTCGGTAACTTCTTTATCAAATGTGTCAAAATTTACTTCAGATTCAAACCATTCCCAAAATTCACGTCTAGTCTGTTTTAATACACTTGCAGGTAGGAATAGTTTGCCTATAATATTAACATCAATAGATCCTGTTTTTAAAAGTACTGCTCTCGTCGATGAAAATTCGTCTGCAATAGTATCTTTAGAAAGCTCTTTCTTTATAGCATCACTTATTTCCATTTCCTTAATCCATGGTTTGAAGCCACCAAGATTTTTAACTTTAATATAGAATCCTTTTTTTGACACAGATATATCAAGGTCCACTGAATTAGCCTGCAATGGCAGATTAGCTATTCTAGAAATTTGATCTCCGCCACTTTCACCTATTTTATAAATAGTACTGCCATGTGGAGGGATTTCTTTATCACAATAGATGAAACATTCATTGCCTTTATGTACTTTTAGTACAGATTTTTTATCCTGTGAAAATTTTGTAATGGTGAATGTCGGACCTTCTTCTCCAGATCTAGGTTGCACCCTAACTCTGTCTCCTACATGCATTGTATTACTTAGAAATGCATTAAAGCCATTGGTTTTTAAACTTAGAACTTTTCCACATGGCTGCCCTGATACACCTAGCATATTGTATTGAATTACATCCCGCATTGAATCTTTATCTTTGAAACCACCAGACCATTTTCTTCCCAGTGATCTACTTAAAATATCTTTGGATTTTTTAAGAGTTTTTTGATCAATATCATTTTCTGTGTCAAGCATGTTCCTGTATGCAGTTACAACGCTTTTAACGTAATCAGGTTTTCTGAGTCTTCCTTCAATTTTTAAAGATGAAACTCCTATTTTTTTTAACTCAGGTATTATATCAAGAGAATAGAGATCTTTTGTAGAAAAGAAAAATCCATTTCCTGCATCACTGTAGTATCTTCTACGGCATGGTTGTTTACATTTGCCTCTGTTACCACTCCATCCTCCCTGCCAGGAAGAGAATAGGCAGTTCCCTGACATGGAACAGCATAGTGCTCCATGTATAAAAACTTCGGTTTCAATTCTGCTGTTTTCATTTATTTTTTTAAGTTCAGTTAACGTGACCTGTCTTTCAAGTATTACACGTTTTACACCCAGTTTAGATGCAAAATTGACTCCGGCACTGTTATGTATTCCCATTTGTGTAGAAGCATGTATCGTAAGTGATGGAAAATACTCTCTTATCAGACGTAATACACCTAAATCATGAACTATGACTGCATCAGGTTTTAGTTTTGCTATCTGATATATATTTTCAGCAGCTTCAGGGAGTTCTGATTCTTTTATCAGAGTATTGAAAGTTAAATATACTTTTTTATTGTTGTCATGTGCATAGGCAATTAGTTTAGACATCTCTTCAAGTGTGAAATTTTCAGTTCGTTCTCTTGCATTGAATTTAGCAAGTCCGGCATAAACTGCGTCAGCACCTGAATCGAAAGCAGTAAGGCCTGCAGCTAGGCTTCCAGCAGGAGCTAACAGTTCAGGAATTTTATATCTTTTATTTTTATTCATTATATTATTCTCTATTAAGTAAATTCATATAATAATATAACCTTGATAAAGACGTTTTCCTGAAATATTACGTTTTAATACTGAAAAATAAAATCTCCAGGCAGTTAACCATGGAGACTCTATGAATTGGGAAATAGTTGTTATTGTCAGGCAGTTGCCTTATTTTTTACTATTGTCATAATCAAGCTTCCATCGCCTAAACCGCTACCGGGATATACTGTAATGTCAGTGGCTGTTCCGGCAAATGGAGCGTATACTTTACAATGCCTAAGTGTTGCATTATCTTCGGTCATTTTTTCTAAAGCTGATTCGTAATTTTTCTTTGCACCTAAAAGTGTTATCAATGATACTGAATGTGTTTTATATAATTTTGAATCTGCATTATAAAGCAGTTTATCATAATTAATAACAGCTATATCACTTTTTACAGCGCCTGCATATTTTGCAGGATCTACTTCTTCTACGAGCTGTCCTTTTTTTACATGTGAATTTAAAGGGACTTCATAGATCATTTGCCCTTCAATCATAGATTCCATGTTTGCTTTAACAGGTGCGGCTGCAAATATAGAGGTGGTACATAATGTTATTGCTGCTATTGAAGCGATTGTTAATATTAATGTTTTCATTTTTTTGTCCTTTTATTGATAATTAATTTCCCTAAAATTTTTATGTTTTATTCAATAATTAAATTTTTATATTTTTTTCTTACCAAATTGATATTTTATGATTCACTGATATGATTTTTTTTAATAAACTCTCTGTGAGTTTGCACCACAGCGAGTTTATTCGAATTAGGATGAATCTTTAAATCTTATCAAGCTATGCCTGTGTTTTTGTAATAGTCATAATTAAGTTTCCATCACCAAGTCCACTGCCTGGGTAAACATTAATATAGGAAACTGTTCCGGCAAACGGTGCATATACTTTGCAGTGTTTTATTGTAGTTTGAGCTTCATTAAATGCTTGTAATGCTTCTTCGTAATTTCTTTTTGCACCTAACATTGTTTCCAAAGAAATAGAACGTGTTTTGTATAATTTTGAATCTGCTTTATATAGTAATGTATCGTAATTGATAATAGCTATGTCGCTTTTGACTTCTTCTTTATATTGAGATGGGTCTACTTCTTCTACAAGCTGTCCCTTTTTTACATGTGTGTTTAAAGGAACTTCATATACCATTTGTCCTTCAATCATTGATTCCATATTTGCTTTAACAGGTGCGGCTGCAAATAAAGAAGTGGTACATAATATTATTGCTGCTATTGAAGCGATTGTTAATATTAATGTTTTCATTATTATTCTCCCTTAATTTTGTCGTTTTTATATTATGTTTTTATAATTGTTGAAACATCAAATAATTACAGAAAACGTTCTTTAATTATTCAATTTATATATTTTTAATTGTTTGCCAAATAAAAATATGTTGATAATATTATAAATATAGAGTACATTGTGTCTTTTAGCTAAAATGTAGACAATGTAGCGTTGTATCGTATGTTAATGTGAATTTAGTGTAATGAATAGGAATTATAAATATGATTTTTTATATAGAACGTTTTAATGAAATTCGTAAATTAAAAAAAATTACATTAAAGGCATTAGCTGATAGCTTAGGTCGATCATATAGTGCTGTTAGAAAATGGAGTGGTGGTGAGCGTAATCCGTCTTCCAGTGATATAAGACTTCTTGCAATGATTATGAATATTTCTCCAACAGAAATTTCAGATCTTGATGATCACATTTCTTTACCAGATAAATCTGGAATAAATAATTCTATGAAAATTTCAAAAGATATTATATTGAAGAAACATATGGATGAACTTGGAGATATTATTGGTAATTATGGAGATTTCTCGGCAGATAAAATCAAAAATTTAATCTATCTTGAAAATTATACAAGAGAAACTAATTCGAAAAATAAGTTGCTGACTAGGCAGCTCAATGAATTACAACTTATAATAAATAATATTTCGGAACAGGTTTATGTAAAAGATAAAAGGTTTCGATATAAATTTGTAAATAACTATTTTGTAAAGTCTGTGGGTGATTATACTCATGATGAAATAATAAATTCAACAGCTTCTGATATTTTTGCTTTGAAAGAGATAAAACAGATAATGAAATTTGAACAGGATGTTTTTAACAGTAAAAAACCTGTTATTAATAAAAAAGTATTTATCCTTGGTTCTAAAGGAAAGAGAATTGGTTTATTAAACATTATACCAATTATTGATAGTAATAATAATATACAAAGTATAGTGAGTTCCATTAAAGATATTTCAGATATTGAAGTACTGCTGCGTAGATTTGAAATTTTAGATCAGACACTGAATATGGTAGATGATTATATTTATATTTATACTCTTGATCCAAATAGGTATGAATATAGAAGTACGGGAATGGAAAATATAACAGGTAGAAAGAGGGAAGTATTCGATAAAGATATAAATTTATGGTATAATTTAATTCACCCGGATGATAGAAATATTATGGGCCCAGAAAAATACAAAATAGGGCTTAATGTTTTAAAATATAGAATTCTCCATAAGTCTGGTAATTATATATGGGTAAAAAATCAAACATATAAATTGTTCAATAAAAATACAAACAATTTTTATTACTATGGTTCAATTAGAGATATTACACAGGAAATGGAAAAGAATGAGCTGAAAGAAATATTAAAAATAAATTCAGATATTATGCCTGTAGGGATATATATACAGGATGTAGACTCTTATTCTATTCTGTATACAAATAAAGCAGCTGAAAGAATTACTGGTTATTCAGAATTATTTTTTAAAGGACTTAAGAAAAATAATACTTTTCATGAAAAATTACTGCATCAGGATGACTTTGAGAAATATAAACATTACTTTGACAACAATAAAGACTTTAATATAGAAACACGAATTATTTCTAAGGATGGGAAAGTGAAATTAGTTGAAATTAGTTCCAAGAGAATAAAATTTAGAGATAAAAACTGTAAAATGTCAACTTTGGTGCTTAAATAATTATGAACAATAAATATACGAACTTCGAATTTTATAAAAATCAAGATCATTCATCATGTGTAAAAACAAGAATTCCGCCTTTGATTTTAGGAGTCAGTTCAAATGGTTCAATAAAAATTTGATAATTGATATTATCAAAATCAAGTGATAACGGGGCTACATTTATCGTATTTCCAAGCTTAAGGTATGACAAGATATAATCTTTTGCTTCCTTGTTAATCAGTTCTTCTATATTTGTTGTATTTGGGTTTTCTTGAAATTTAGGAAACATGCTATATATGGCTTTATTTGCCAGCAATATTTGTCCATCAATATTTATTGCCATGATTGGTGTGGGAAGCTTCTGTAATATATTCTGATAAATTCTCAAAGAGAGAACTTTATTCTTGTTTTTTTTGTCAAGGTATTTATTGATGACCTGAAGTTCTTTGTTCTGTTTTTGAATTCTTCGTAAAAATACTCTATTTTGCTTCAACTCATCATGATATTCTAGAGATTTGCTGATTGTAGTTTTCAGTTCACTGTTTTCCCACGGCTTACTGCAAAATTTATATATTTCCCCATCATTAATTGCTTCGACTACATTTTCAAAGTCTGCATAACCGGATAATATTATTCTTATTGTCCCTGGATAAAGCTTTTTAACTTTTTTTAATAAATCAACTCCTGTCATTTCAGGCATTCTGTGGTCTGATATGACTAAATCTATTGAATGTTCTTCCAACAGTGTCAAGGCTTCCTTTCCACTTTTAGCTGTAAGAATATCGTAGTTTTCTTTTCGTAATAATCTTTTAAGAGTGTTTAAAATAACAGGTTCATCATCTACACAAAGAACTGTTTTATGAGTTATCATTAATACCTCCTATCGGTAACTTTATAGAAAAAGTTGTACCTATATCAGGTTCGCTTTCGACGTTTATTGTACCGTTGTGCTTCTTTACTATTCCCAAGCTGATAGATAGACCTAGCCCGGTACCTGTTCCTATCTCTTTTGTAGTAAAAAACGGATCAAACAGTTTTGAAATGTTTTCTTGAGATATCCCTATACCTGTATCAGTAAAATTGATAGTTACAAACTCTGAATCAGATTTTGTTTCTATTATAATTTCTCCATGTTCTCTAATTGCCTGGGCTGCGTTAACAATTAAATTTAAAAAGACCTGATTCAGTTCGCCGGGATAACCTTTAAGGATTGGGATATCTCCAAGTTTTTTCGTGACTTTACATTTGTATTTCAATTCATTCCAGGCAAGTTTCAAAGTAGTTTGAAGTTCTTTATTGATATTAACATCTCTTAATTGAGAGCTGCCTTCATGAGCAAAATATCTTAAGCTGTTAACTATATCAATAATACGTAAAAGTCCATCTTTTGATTCTTGAATAATTTGTTCAAAATCACTTAAGATATAATTTAAATCTTCTTCTCTAATACTTTTTTTGAGGCTGTCAAACACATCCTGTATTAATTCCATATTATTTGTATTAACTACATTTATCAAATTATCATATTTTTTAAAAATACTCTCAAATGTATTTCTGTAATCTTCAATAACTTCAAAATTACTTTTGACGTAGGATATAGGATTGTTAATTTCGTGAGCCACTCCTGCTGCAAGTATTCCTAATGAACTCATTTTTTCTGATTGAATTAATTGAATTTGAGCTTTTTCCAGATTTGATAGTGACAGTTGCAGGTCGGCAGTACGTTTATTTACAGCATCCTCCAGTTCTTCATTCATTCTTTTGATTTTGCTTTCTGCCTCGATTCGTTCGGCAATTTCAAATTCTGCTATCTGACCTTTTTTCAATGTTTCACATATTATACCTAAAATTGGTATGCAGTAGCTGAGTACAGCTGCACTGTTTGCAATATCAAAATTTATATCGAAAAGTTCAGTTGAAAATGCAATAAATAACTGTGCAAAAATATTTATCAGGATGCATGCTAGAAGTGTGCCCGAAAAAATATCCCTATAATGATAAAATCTTTTAGCCACAAGAAGAAATGCAATAAAAAACAGTATCGCTGATATGAAGTCCATCGGTCTCGATATTATTTCATTAGGGAAAATGATATCAGGCAGTTGCAAACCAAAAGCAATAATAGTGGCTACTGCTCCGATTGTAACTGTGAGCAGGGAATATACTACAGATTCTATTTTAATTGTAACAGAAGATTTTTGAACAATATGTTCAAACAGTATTGCTGTTATTATCAATATTGCCAGAACAGACCTCCCGGCTACGTATGTCCCTGAGATAAAGTAAATAAAATTGTAAAGTGTTATACCTTTATTTGCAAATATTTTTATAAAAATCAATAAACCATGTGTAAAATCTTCGCTGGAGGAAATAAAAAAACCTAAAGCGACAATGAGGTAATATCTATTATTTGAGCCGAGATAATAAACTATGCAGGCTATAGCAGCAATACACGCCAATAATGAACCTGTAATTTTTATAGATATATACAGGTCTTTTGTTATGTAAATATTGGTAATATTTACGACAGGTATCATGCATAGAAAAAATATAGTAATTAGAATGTAGGATATGATGAACCATTTAGGTTTAATCCTGCTTTCTTTGTTCAAAGTTTCTCTTACTTCAAATTCATCCATTTATTAGCTGTTACTTTTTTAATGATTATTGGAATTAAAACTAATATTAAATTGACTATGAATATGCTTAAAATAGAGTGAACCACAGGTATATCCCAGAAACCGAAAATTATGCCTGCAATCAGTGCATCTAAAGCACAAAAAATTAAAATAATGATTAAAAATCTTAATCTTGGTGTGTATGTATTATGATCTTTGTTCAAAATCACTTTTTTAGGGCGATACATTACGAATAAGTAAAATCCAGCTAAAAGAATCAGCAGAGTAAGGATTAATAAAAAATTATCTGAAACAGAATGAATGATTTGTTTTTCCAAGATGATTCCGATCATCACAAAAAGAGTGTGAATCAAAGGGCTGAATACAATTAAACCTGTATTAGTTCTTTTGTTTCCTGAAACAAGACTGCTTATAAAAAAAGAGTCTATGCTGATGATTAGAGATACAAGTATTATCATATTTTAATTAATTACGAATTATTGACATATATGTTTAGCCATTATTTTTCTTATCGGAATAATAATTATATAATAGAGAACAAAATTTTAAATTAGCTTTTTATTTGATGATTGAATGAAAGGTTTTATCTCAGCCATGAGATTGTTAAATTGTTCGGGGAAAAGTGACTGCTGGCCGTCAGACAGGGCTGCTTTGGGGTTAAAATGTGTTTCTATGATAAGCCCGTCAGCTCCGCAAGCTATAGCAGCTTTTGACATTGGAGCAACAAGTTCTCTGATTCCTGTACCATGAGAAGGATCCACTATTATCGGTAAGTGGCTTTTTAGTTTAATATAAGGAACTGCATTTAGATCCAGTGTATTTCTCGTTGCCTGTTCAAAGGTTCTTATTCCACGTTCGCAGAGTATTACATTTGGATTGCCTTCTGATACAATATACTCAGCAGCAAGCAGCAATTCTTTAATTGAAGCGGCAATACCTCTTTTTAAAATAACTGGTTTTTTGCTTTGCCCGACTGCAGTTAGCAGTCTAAAGTTCTGCATATTTCTTGCACCTATCTGAAATGCTGATGCATATTCTTCTACAGCTTCAACATCCTTAACTTCCACTACTTCAGTAACAGTGGATAAACCTGTTTCTTTAGATACCTGATGCATTATTTTTAAACCTTCAATACCTAACCCTTGAAAACTGTATGGACTTGTTCTAGGTTTGAATGCACCGCCACGGAGACATTTGACTCCGCTTTCTTTTATAATCAAAGCAGTTTTTAGAAATTGATCATAACTTTCAACAGCGCAGGGACCGGCAATGACGGAGAAATTACCTCTGCCGAATTTTGCTTTTCCAATACTAACGACAGTATCTTTCGGGTATAACTCTCTACTAACTAATTTGTAGGGACTGAGAATAGGATTTATTTTATCGACAGCTGGGTTATTTTCTAAATGAAGTTTACCTATTTTTCTTTCATCTCCGAGTGCACCTATAACCGTTCTTTCAACTCCGGGCATATAAAGAGGTTTTAGTCCCAGACTTTCAATTTTATTTAAAATTTCGTCTGCATCTTTTTTGCCGGCATTAGGTTTCAAAATTATAATCATATGGTCTTAGCCTTAAAAATGTTATGTGAGTTCATTATATTACATCTAAAGTTATATTTTTATATTTAAAAATCAATTACTTTTTATTTTTATTTGAGAATGAAATCTAATTTATTTTTATATAAAAAATGAATATGGATTAGTAAAATAAGAAAAAAATAATAGTCTATTTAGTTGGTATATTACATTATAGTAAAATAAAAACATGGAGATTGGTAATAATGGATAATAAGTCACCTAGAATTTGTGTCGTTGGTTCATCTAATTATGACTTGGTTGCTTATACAGATCGTATTCCTAAATTAGGAGAAACTATACATGGAAATAAATTTGAAATGGGTTTCGGCGGTAAAGGTGCTAATCAGGCTGTTACTGCTGCTAAATTAGGCGCAAATGTAACAATGATAACAAAATTAGGTGAAGATGTTTTTGGCAAACAGACGCTGGAAAATTTTGAGAAATGCGGTGTTAATACAGATTATGTTTACTTTACAGATAAAGCTTCATCAGGAGTTGCTCCTATAACAGTTAATAAAGAAGGCAATAACTCAATAATTGTTATTGCTGGAGCAAACAATCTTATTACAGAAGAAGAAGTTGAGGCAGCAAGACCAACTATAGCCGCTTCAAAAGCAGTAATTTGTCAGATGGAAACACTTCTCAATGTTACTAAAAGAGCAATGCAGATTGCCAGAGAAGAAGGTGTTACTACTATTTTTAATCCAGCTCCAGCACCTGAAGATGGATTTCCAGAGGAAATTCTTAAATTATCTGATATTTTCTGCCCGAATGAATCTGAAACAGAACTTCTTACCGGTATGCCTGTAACAAATATTGAAGAAGCAATTGCCGCAGGAAGATGTCTAATAAATAAAGGTCCTAAAAAAGTTTTAATGACTTTAGGAGAAAAAGGGAGTTTGCTAATTACTCCTGATGACTATGTTCATGTTGAACCATATAGTGTTGAAGCTGTAGATACAACAGGAGCAGGGGATTGTTTTATCGGAAGTTATGCATATTTTCATTCTGCAGGTGTAGAAGAACGAGAAGCTATAAGAAGGGCAAACTATATTGCTGCTTTAAGCGTTCAGAAACCTGGAACTCAAAAAAGTTATCCTTCAGCAGCAGAACTTCCAGACGAACTTTTTGAATAGAAAAATATAATTCAGGATTGTTGATTTCTAATGCTTGTATTATATATATTGACTTTGAAATCAGCAATCTAAAATGATACATGAATATATATCCTGAAAATGCTTTGATACTTGCCCCTTTGGCAGGTTATACAGACTTACCTTATAGACGTTCATGCAGACGACATGGATGCTTATATGCTTTTACTGAAATGGTTGATACAGGATCACTGATTTATGCCAAAAGAAATTTAAGACAGTTTCTTGACAAAGGTGATGATGAAAAATGGCTAGGTGTCCAGATAGTGGGAGCAAAACCTGATGAAATAGGTAAAGCTGTAGATATCATAAACCAAGGTAATTATTCAATTCTTGATTTAAATATAGGATGCCCTACACCTAAAGTTGCAAAAAAAGGTAAAGGGTCTGGTTTGGCTAAAGAACCCGACAAGGCTGCTAAAATTATAGATCTGATGGTGAAGAGATCTAAATTTCCTGTAACTGCTAAAATTAGAATACAGGATAGGGAAAACCCTGAACCAACTATTTATTTAGCTAAAAAATTAGAGAATGCAGGGGCCGAAGCTATAACAATACACGGACGGCTTGCAAAAGATATATATTCAGGCGAATGTTACTCTAATATTATTTCCGAAGTACGGGAAAACTTAAAAATCCAGGTAGTTGCTAATGGTGGCGCATTTGATTTGAAATCATATGAAGAACTTAGAGTAAATTCAGGATGCGGTCCAGTTATGATAGCTAGAGGAGCCATGGGAAACCCATGGATTTTTGAATTTCTAGCAAAAGAAAGAGTCTCTCTCCCTACTACTGAAGAACTCTGTAATGAAATGGAAGTTCACATAATGGAGACCATAGATTATTACGGCGAAGAAATGGCTATGAAACTTTCCAGGAAATTTATTCTTGATTATCTCGGGGGAAGGGGATATACAGGAAAACTGAAGTGTGCAGTAGTAAAATTGAAAACTTCTGATGACTTTAAAAAATTTATAAACGAAGTGAAAAAAGGTCCAACTTTACGTTACCAGAAGTGGCTGAAAAAATTCGGATAAAATAGTCAAATGCTAGGAAGCTTCTTTAAAAACTTTATTTTCAATATTTATTGGCGGATTTTTTTCATACCTGAGAGTTTCTGAAGATGGTCCATCAATGATATTCAGAGGCTCGTCAATAGTAATATAGTCCAGAGTTTTATATACTCCGTCAAGTTCATAACCGGTATTACCTTTAACTACAAATTCGCTCATTCCTTTATGTTTTTTATCATTCATTGTTTTGGGTGAGAAATTATCCCAGTTGAATGTATAGCCCAAAGCTGTAAAAGGAAGTGAGTACTCTCCTCTGAAATTGTCATTCTCATCTCCCAGTAAATGATAATTTAAATCATATACATAGGTATTTTTATATATTGCTCCCTTTGCTGGACTTCCCCATAAACATAACATATTTGAAATTGGTAAAATATATGATTCTTCAAATTCAGGGTGGTCAATAGGAACCAGCGGCAGTTTATCTGTTTCTATCCATTCAGACTTTTTTGCATCTGGTTTTATTGTGTAAATCCAGTTTTTCTCATGATATTGTGCTGTATCCGGATTGTCGGTACTTTTTATCCTCCAGGTATTATCATGAATACTTCCTTCTTTTAAGGAAACAGTTCTTGTAGGTCTATATAATCTTTCGGGAGGAATCCAGAATTCTACAAAGACTCTGTCAACTAATTTTCCCTCTTTATTGTAAGGAGGATTCAGACCTAACAGCTTTGATACTTTCTCATGAGCCACAGTACTGGTTATATTTTTTGGTAGTTTGTTATTTATCAAAAAATAATCTCTAATTTCACCACTGACAGTTACCCATGATCTGCTGTCATTTGGGAAATTAAATGTACCTGTTTTATTTTTCTTTTTAGAGCTCCAGTAAATATCATAAGCCCACTTAGGCATCCAACTTACTACTTTAATTCGACCATTATCATCCCAGATTTCCTCAATCTCTTTGTGTATTGTATGTTCTAGATAATAGTTATTTTTTCCCTCTTCATCATAAATATATATTAAATCTTCTTTCTCAGGTACGTAAAGAGGATATTTATAAGGATCAGTTTTCTTGTTATTGTTGTGATATTTTCTTAATTTATTTTTATATAATTCAAGCATGGATTTAAAATCAGCTTTTTGTTGTTCATAGTTATTCTTTTCAGCAGCACTTAGAAAAGTATAAAAAATTCCTGCCGCAATTATAAGAATAAAAACTCTCTTTTTCATTTTGTGATTCCTTCAGCTTTATGAAAAAATATTTATTTTTTTGCAAGCTTAAACTTTTTTATATCAGATATGTATTTATCAAGGCACATTTTTTCTATTAATAATAAGTTTTCAAAAGCATCTGTAAAATCTTTTCTCCCGGTTGTAAACAGTCCATGACCATAAACAATTGCACCGCGTTTTCCTATAATGGCAGGGGGGAGAGTATTACAAAGTCCGAATTTTCCGGTTCCAACTTCCCCAGAAACAATAGGAATATCATCAATATACCTGACATGAGGGCACATATTATGGCAGTTCCCTAGTGTACTGCAGTTTTTTTCACGATCACATATCATGGACATAATAACTGAGAATTTTGGATGTCCATGAAGTATTGCCATGTCTGTACCTCTAAGTAGGATATCTTTATGGGCACTTAATTCACTTGATGCGGTGAGTGCTGTATTTCTTGAGTTGTCAACTGGACATGGATCAATACATCCTGCCAATTCATCAAGCGAACTGGTAGTCTGACTTATATAAATAATATTGTCAAGGAGATAAGATATATTTCCAAAAAAAGAGTCTACAAGCCTACAGTCTACAACTAACTTACCACCTTGTATCATTGCTTTAATAACATCTTCTTGATTATTGAACTTACCTTTGTATATTGGAGTATCTAACTTAAAAGAGTTTATGTAGTTACTATAGATAGTGTGAGCTGTATTAAAGATTTCATTCTGAATTTTATTAATTTTACCGGATTCTGCATCCTTATAGTAGTCAGCAAAAAATTTTACAAAACATGCAAAACAAACTGAACTATAGGTGATAAAAGTTTGTTCAGGGCTTACAGTTCCATAAGTGATAATTCCTTTATTAGGGATAATAGCAGCTTTTCTTTTTTTTAGTGCAGGTATTATTTTTTCAGAATTGAATTCCGAAATAACTGGAATATCATGCAGAAAGGTTCTGGTTTCACAATCCTGAGGATAGATTGCTTCTTCATCAATATTATCGGTTAAATAATTTATTATTTTAGAATAAGGGGAAGCTGGTTTTGATAGAAGAATACTGTTAATATTAAGTCCTGCTACTACCTCTTCAAGTATTTCTATGTCTTCTGAAGTTTTGTTCCATACTAATTCAGCATCAAGACAACCCATGAGAGGTTGGCCTGTCTCACAAACTCCCTGTGCAACAAGTTTATTAACATATTTATCAATAAGCTGTTTCATAATAGATCTAATTCTTTTATTTTGGTTTCAGTTGGCATGCCATTCTGTGTTAATCCTCGAACTTTATAATAATTGGATCTGGCTTCAAGGAATTCATTTCTGTCAATAGGATTAACGGTTATTGAATTTCCACTGCTTCCAGGTTCTTCAAAAAAGCGTTTTGGAAGTTCATCATCTTTAGATGTAAAACCGTTCATAGAATTCATGATGCGCTCATTGTAATAAATTCGCTCGCCGCACTTCATTAAGTCCTGTGCTGTTGTTTTTATTCCTGTAACACCATGAAATGCTTTGGCATATTCTTCCAGCGATGCAGCAAAAAATAGAAATTTGCAGGTGGTCAATGAATCAACCGCAGCGAATATATCCTCACTTATTTTGATAATTCTCGCTTTTCCACTGAAGGAGAATCTGTCGGTTACAACAGGTTTTCTCAGTATTTCATGGGAAATGGGATATGCTCTTAAGTGACAGGCTCCCCTTGTAGAAGTGGCATAGGCAAGGGCTATTCCGTACGCACCTCTCGGATCATAACCTGGAATTTCCTGCCTTTTAACACTCATTGATAATTCTGGGCAGTTTCTGCTTTCAGCAAATTTATATGAACCCATTTTAAGTTCAGCACCAATACCTGAACCATAAACAATATCATTTAGCAGTTTTAATATTTTTTCAGGAGTAAATTTTACTTTTTCTATTTCCTGATAACATGCCAGTGTAACTGCTGCTGAAATAGTATCCATGCCGAATTCATTACAGACTCTGTTAGCTTCTGCTATTGTTTCGATGCAGTTGTTTCCTAACAGTGCGCTGAAGTGTGACATTGTTTCAAATTCAGGAATAACTTCTTTATTGCGGCCAAGTTTTTTACATTGTATGGTGCACCCTGCACATCCTGTTTTTTTATAACCGTATTTCTGTTTATAGTGCCAGGCATTCATATTAATCGCATTGTTAAAAAAAGTTTTCGAGAAGTTTTCTGTAGGCATCATCCGTCTGCTGTCCATAAGATCGTATAAAGCTCCGGTACCGTAATTGGATATTCCAAGTTCTCCGGTCAATGCAGGTGAAGCGGAAGCAAGTCTGAAAATTTCTTCTCTGGCTTTTTGAAGTTCTTCCGGATTATAAATTTCAGTTTTTCCTGAACCCGATACTTTAAGATATTTAAGATTTTTTGATGCCATTACCAGTCCAAGGCCATTTCTTCCGGCAGCAAAATGTCCATCAATCATGATACTTGCAAACATTACTCCGTTTTCTGCCGCAGGGCCAATAATTGCAGTGGAACCTATTTTGTCAAGTTTTGATAATGTTTCGCTAACAGTAAGACCTTTTAAAGATTCAGAATTTTTAAAGCATATTTCAGACTCATTAATTTCTATTCCGGAATATTTATTACATCTCCCTGATAAAATTATTCCATCAAAACCTGCTTTTTTTATATTGATTCCAAGTTTACCGCCCACAGATGTATCACCTACAGTGCCTGTAAGCGGTGATCGCGACATCACAGTCATTCTGCCTGAAGCAGGTGTCATAGTATCGCAAAGAGGTCCTGTGAAAAATATCAGAGGCATATCAGGAGAATTCCATTTTTTAGATATATGATTTTTAAGGTAATATCCTGCAAGGCCTTTACCTCCTATATATTTTTCATATGTGTGCAGCGACGGATGTTCTATTGAAAACTTTTCATGAGTGAGATTTATATGCAGAATTTTTCCTTTCCATCCGTACATTCATATCCTCTCTAAGTTATATTGTTTTAATGTAATAACTGTTTGATATTAAGTATATAAATAAATTTATTTATTACTAATTTAAAGTTTACTAAGTTTGCTGATATTTTCTGTAAGATTATCAAATAATTTATTCAATTCATATATTTCACTTAAAAATAGATGAGTAGGTGTTAGGTCTTTACATTTTGTGAAATCTAATGGATAATATATCTTTTCAATGTTTCTGCCATGGCTGTATGCTGCAAAATTTTTATATTTATTGCTGATTTAATTTACCATAAGTTTAAATTCTTTTTCTGTTATTGCTCAATTGTCAAAATTATCATTAAGTATTAAGCACATTATTTGCCTAACTGAACAATCTATTTTATTAATCGTATATAATATTTTTCATTTTTGTTTTTCTGTTTATAAAACAAGCAGATGTTAAATTGATGATTTCAGAGATGGTTTTAAAATAATTTCGGGAATAATATTTAGCATTTCAAGTAGAAAGCGATGCCTTTTTATAAATTGTCATTTCATTTATCTATTACTATTCATCTGCATATTGCAATCTTTACCAATTTGCTTATAAATAGCATTTAGTAAATTTATAATGATCTTAATTAAAAGGATGGGTTATGTTTAAACTCTTAAGGCTAACTTTGGCTGTATCAGCGTTAATCTTTGTTGTTTCATGTGCTTCAGTCAATGAATTTAATAATAATAATGAACCAGTTAAAACTTCAATTTATCTTGAAAAAGATGAAATAGCCTTATTTGGCTACGGGTCACTTGTTAACATTGAAAGCATGGAAAAAACGTTAAGACATAAATATACTGGTCCTATTATATTGACTTACTTAAAAGGCTGGAAGAGAGATTGGGATGTTGTTATGCCTAACTCTTATTTTTATGAAGAAACCCATCATGGAAAATACTTTCCAAAGTATATTGTTTATCTGAATGTTGGTCCATCTAAAGAGCATAAAGTTTATGGAGCACTGTTTGTTATTAAGAAAAAAGAACTTAATGGTTTTAAGGAAAGAGAATGGATTTATAATTTTAAAGATATAGGTAACTCAATAGAAAATGTTAAAGTATTCGGCGGTGGTGTTTATACATGTATTGCAAAAAAGAAATATAAAATAAATAGCATTGATGATAAAACTATGGCCATTAGAAAATCATACATAAAGATGGTTAAACATGCATACCTAACTAATGGGAAATCGTCTTTGGAAGAATACTATGATACAAGTGAAAAAATACCTGAACAAATTGTAATAAATGACAAAAAAAATAAAGAGGCAAAGAACCCTTTCGGATATAAAAAATAGACTTAAAAAGAGTTACATCCTTGATTCTGTGTAAACAGTAAATTTACTTTTTTATTACCCCCGCGGGGGGGTAATAATTTTATACTAAGCATATAAAAAAATTACTAATTACTAATTTGAACTCTATTAAGTTTACTTATATTTTTTGTAAGCTTATCAAATAAGTTATTCAGTTCATATATTTCGCTTAAAAACAGATGAGTAGGCGTTATGTCTTTACATTTTGTGAGATCTAAAGGATAATAGATCTTTTCTATGTTTCTGCCATGACTGTATGCCGCAAATTTCTTATATTTATTGCTGATTTCATTTACTAGAAATTCAAATTCTTTTTTCGGTATTACTGTATTGTCAAATTTATTGTTAAGTATCAAAGACATTATTCGTCTTAAAGAACAATCTATTTTATTAATCGTATATAGTATTTGAATTAAAATAGAATTATTGTCAGTTTTGTTGTCAGACTCATATCTGATATTTACAAAAATATTTTCTATAGAAGATACTGTTCTTATCATTAATTTAATTTTAGCAATAATATTTTTCATATTTGTTTTTCTGCTTATAAAACAATCAGATGTTAAGCTGATGACTTCTGAGATGGTTTTAAAGTAATTCCTAGAATGATATTTGGCATTGCGTGTAGAAAGTGATGCTTTTTTATATATTGTCATTTCACATATGTAGGCTATCGTTATCCCAAGTGCAGTTAAAAACAGTCTGAATGCTAATGTATTGTCAAACTTATAAGAGTCTCCATATTCAACGACGTATGAGGTAGGTACAAGTGTAGTTATAAAAATTGCAGCAACTGCGTAATTGCCTGACATAAAGTAAATATAAGATACAAAGAGATTAAAAACTGGCAGTAAATACGTCCATCTGTAGTCTAAATAGAAAAAGATATTAACGACAAAAAAAGATAGCATAACTCCTGCTACAGTTCCAATAATTCGATCTGATGATCTCTTTTTTATACTCCCATGTATAGGTGCAGCAAACATTAACAATACAGTCATTGGAAGCCAGTATCCATGAAATGGAAGAAGTTTAAATGAAAAACATATGATACAGGCTACAGTAAACGCTAGAGCCACACAGAAAGCATGCTGAAGCGCTAAAGTTTTATCCTTTGATACTCCGCGTATGATCATATAAACAACTTATTATATCTTTTTAATTTACACATTAATTTTAATTTGGTTATTTCTTTTAGAACCTGATTTATACCGTATATAAATTTCTCATGTTCTATATTTTTTATTTCTTTATGATTTAGTTCAAGTTTAGCTAACTGCTTATGCCAGATGGCTGTTGATTGAATAAAAGAGTCGCTTGAATTATATTTTCCTAATTTGATAAAATTATTCAGTTCATACAGTTCATCGTTAATAGTTTTTATAATATTTTCTGTACAAGGAAGATTTTTTTTAAAAAAAGGGGAGTTATTTTTGTAATACAGCAAAAAGTTGATGCTTCTGAAAATTCTTCTGTATTGATAGTATATTTTTCTGGCATGAAAAGCAGATATTTTATTTTTACCAAAAATAAAATTTTTATTTGAAAACATTTTTTCTGCTTTATTGAGTCCTATTGTAACTTTATGAAGAAATATGTCAGATTTATTGTCTAATGTTTCTTCTACAAAAAGATCGGCTCTTCTTAAATAACTTCTTTCAAAAAGATATCTGTTATCAATAGAATTTTTGATTTTTATGCGATCTTCTTCTGTATAAACAAAGAACGCATCATTAACCAGAGATGAGATATGTTTTAAGGTTGATCTTATTAGAAATCTGCTGAATATGTAATCAAAGAGAACTACTGTTAAAGCCGAGAATATAAACGCAATAAGTAAATCCATAGATCTGTCAACACCATCGTACCAACTATTTGATGAAGATAATGATACGGCTATAAGAAAGCCTGATGCAGTGGCTACAATTCTATATTTCATTGCTGAGTAGGCAATCATTATCTGAATAAATAGAAAAATTAGTAATACAATTTTATGGTTTATAAATATAGAAACAAGCAGTTGTGCTATTTCTACATTCAACGTAACAAGAAACAGTGCAAGCAGTTTACCTTTAAATTCGCTGAAACCAAGAGATGCAATAATCATAAAGCCCGGAGGAAGGAAAATCATCCAGCTGCATGGACGCCTGGAACAAATCCAGAAAATAACACCTGCAGTCATCGGAGCAGTCATCTTTAATGCATTTATAAAGTATTCGTTTGTCGGGTCGAAGGAGTTTCTGTAGAGACTTATTTTATCTGTAATTATTTTCATATATAACTAAATATAGGTATTAATATAAATTTTTACCTATTCTTAGCTATGATTATATTGTAAATACAATAATTTATCAGTAGTACTGATGTAGAAATGTTTATCAATTATTAGTTTTATATCATTAACAATTAACAGTGACCTTACAGGTATTTTATAAGCCTTTCCGGTCTTCCTGACCAGGAGCATGCAGAACAGTGGATTTCTGAAAGATCTAAACCTGTCAAATCTGCATTAGACTGTTTTGTGGGAAATGGTTTTTTATCAAAATCAACATGAAAATATATCTGTTTTCCTTCTTCATCTTTTACATAAAATCTATGAAAACCGCATTTAGGACAGAGCATATATTTCTCAGGCATTTTTATAATCCTTCTGCTAATTAATAATTATATTTCGAGTATATGACAAGGATAAATTATATATGGGATAAAGTCAAATTTTATTTTGTTTTATATTTGTCTGAAATAAGTTGCAGTCTGTCTATGGCAATAGCTGTCTGATCTGCTAATGATTGGAAGAAATCATACTCTTCAGGGTCAAAAAACTGAGATTTATTAGTAAGTTTTAAGCCCAGAACTCCAATTTTAACATCCGCTGATTTCAGAGGATAAAAAAACCATGAAGATGTAGACATAGTATCTGTGCCGCAACCGCTGGTTCTGTTATTGCGCCACGTCCAGTTTAAAGAAGCTTTTTCTTTATTGCCTAAGCCTGATATCTCAGGAGAGCTAGCTTTCAACTTTATTCTATTTTCTGTAGGTATATATAGAGCATTATCCATATCTAAAGTTATTTTTAAGTTTCCTGATGCAACTTTATATAAGGTGCTGAGTTCAGTAACATTGGCAATTTGTTTGGAATAGTTAAAAAGAGAGGTAGTTCTATTTTCTCTAATAGAGGTTTTTTTGACCTGCAGTTTTAGAATATATGTAAGCCTTGAAATTATATACGAAACAATTATAAAAACAACCAGCGCAATTACCGCATTAGTTTTATACATGGAAAATTCAAAATACGGTTTTACAAAAATGTAGCCATAGGCTAAACAACCGATCAGGGTTGATATAAGAGAAGTATAAAAGCCGTATCTGTATGCGGAATAGATTACAGTTAGAAGTAGAATTAAGGCAACTGTAGAATTATCAGTATCAAATCTTACTTTTAAAAAATACAATATTGCTCCTGCTATTGCCGTTAACAAAATTGGAATATACAATTTATTTAGTGAAAATTTATTATCCTGTTTGAAAATAAATTTATTGAGCATTCGCAAACTGACATGAGTCCTGTCTTCTCTCGGGCGTTCACTTAGTACGTGAATGTTGATTTGACCGCTGTTTCTAATAATGTCATTTACTACAGATCCAATGAGAAAATCATATAATCTTGAATTAACTGATTTACTCAGAACTATATTTGTTATGTTATAATTTCTGGAATATTTGAGAATTGTTTTAGCTATGTGTGTAGAAGATAATGTAACCACTTCCGCACCCATATATTCAGCATATCTCTTATAATTTGAAATACGCTTAATGCTTTGTTTTGATAAAGATCTTAAAGGTGTTTCTATATTAATTGCAATTAGCTGAGAATTATCTTTTGTTGTAAGCCTTTTAGCTGATCTGATAAGGTTTGGAGTAAAACTGCTGTCAGTTATACATACTAATGTTTTTTCAACCACAGCCCATGGTTCAGTTATTCCGTGTATCTGCTTATATGAAATAACTCGTTTGCTGATACTTTTTGCTGCGGCCTGCATGGCAAGAGCGCGCAGTGCGGAAATATTAGTTTCAGTAAAATAGTTATTCAAGGCTCTTGAGGCTTCCTTGGGAATATATACTTTGCCCTCTTTTAACCTTTCCAGTAATTCAACCGGTGTTATGTCTATGACTACAGTTTCATCTGCCAGTTCAAAAATAGAATCAGGTACTGTTTCTTTTACATTTATTCCGGTTATTTTTATTATTTCATCTTTCAAATTTTCAAGATGCTGAATATTAACAGCAGTATATACATCTATACCGGCATCAAGAATGTTTAAAATATCCTGATATCTTTTATTATTTGCAGACCCCGGAGTGTTCCTATGAGCAAGCTCATCAACTATAACTAATTCCGGTTTTTCTTTAATTATTCTTTCTGTATTAAGTTCCCAGAATCTTTTGCCTTTATAAGTGATTTGTTTTCTTTGTGTAAGATGAAGACCTTCAAGTAATTCTTCAGTTTCAAGGCGACCGTGCGTTACGACAATGCCAACAGTAGTATTAATACCGTTTTCAATTGCATGATGCGCTGCTTCGAGCATGGCAAAAGTTTTGCCTACACCCGGAGCTGCACCAAGAAATATCTTTAGTTTACCTTTTCCGGAATAACTGTCTTTATCATGCTTAATAGCAGATAAAAGTGTATCCGGATCAGGTCTGTCTTCATTTTCTAGATTACAGGAATCTACCATGAGCTATTACTTTTATGTGTTTTAATATAAGAGTTCAAAGCGAGATTCAGTTTTAATACGTTAACCGTCTTTTGTCCAAATATACCCCATACTCTTCCTTTAATATTTCCATTTATTAAAATATTAATATTGTTGACAGGGATGTTATTTTCACTTGCTATTCTTTTTGCTTGGAAAAATGCTGCTGCCGGTGTTATATCTGGATCAACTCCGCTTCCTGAGTCAGTTATTAAATCTATAGGAACATATTCTCCTCTATGCATATCCTGTTTCTGATCAGTTTTAATTCTATTTTTTATTCTTTGCAATAGAACTTTACTTGTTGGCGTGTCTGTGTAATCAACTATCGCAGGTCTTCCGTGAAAATATTTTTCGCTTGTAAACTTCTGCTGTACAAGGGAGGATCCGATAATCTTTCCATCCTGGGTTATTAAACTGCCGTTAGCCTGATGTGAGAAAAACAGTTGACCTAAGCCCATTACAATAAATGGATAAATTATACCAAGTATAACGGTCAATACTATTAATATAGCTATTGAATTAACTATTTGTTTTAAAAATTGATTTTTCATTTTTATACCTCTATTTCACTAGTCCTAAATAAAAAACACAGATATCAATCAGCTTGATAGATATAAAGGGAACGATAATCCCGCCCAGACCGAAATATATTAAATTTCTTTTAAGAGCTGATGCTGCTGATACAGGACGATATTTGACCCCTTTGAGTGCCATCGGAACTAAACATATAATTACTAATGCATTGAATATTATAGCTGACAGAATTGCACTCTGAGGTGAATGAAGATGCATGATATTCAATGCCTGTAGTACAGGATAGGATGCAGCAAACAAAGCCGGAATTATAGCAAAATATTTTGCTATGTCATTTGTAATACTAAAAGTAGTTAATGATCCTCTTGTCATCAACAGCTGTTTACCGATTTTTACCACTTCTATCAGTTTGGTAGGGTCTGAATCCAGATCTATCATATTTCCGGCTTCACGACAGGCAGTTGTACCTGTAGCCATGGCTACACCAACATCAGATTGTGCTAGTGCAGGAGCATCATTTGTCCCGTCTCCGCACATAGCAACCATTTTACCTTCAGCCTGTTCTTTTCTTATGTATTCAAGTTTCTGCTCTGGGTTAGCCTGGGAAATGTAATCGTCAACACCGGCTTCTGCGGCTATAGCTGCTGCAGTCAGTTCATTATCTCCGGTTATCATTACTGTTTTTATGCCCATTTTTCTGAGCTCTACAAATTTTTCTTTAATTCCAGGTTTTATTATATCTTTAAGGTGAATAACACCCAGAGCTTTATTGTTCTTCGATACAGCTAAAGGTGTTCCGCCTTTCATTGCTATATCATTAACAGCTTGATCCAGTTCATTTGGAATAGGATTATTATTCTGTGTAATAAGTTCTTTCACAGATGCAACAGCACCTTTTCTTATTTCATCCTTATCAACATTAATACCACTTATTCTTGTATGTGCAGAAAAAGGTATAAATTCAGCTTTTATATCAGAATATTTTTCAGATGTAACATTATACTTGTCTTGTGCAAGTGTAATTATAGATCTTCCTTCAGGCGTCTCATCGCTAAGTGAAGACAGCAAAGCAGCTTCGGTAAGTTCAGAAATATCTACTCCCGGTACAGGTATAAATTCAGTCGCAAATCTATTACCGATAGTAATGGTTCCTGTTTTATCAAGCAGTAAAGTATCAATATCGCCGGCTGCTTCAACTGCACGTCCTGATTTGGCCAGAATATTAGCATGAAGAAGCCTGTCCATTCCTGAAATACCTATAGCTGATAACAATCCTGCTATAGTTGTCGGGATCAAGGTAATAAACAGTACGAGTATCAGCACTACTGGAATATGATTACTTGTAAAAAAGGCAAAACCTTCTATAGAGCAGCACACAACAATAAATATTAAAGTAAAGCCGAATAAAAGTGTATTTAAAGCTAGTTCATTAGGAGTTTTCTTTCTCTGAGCTCCTTCTACCAGCTTAATCATTTTATCTATAAAAGTGTCGCCGAAAGCTGATGTAACTTTAATTTTAACGCAGTCAGAAATGACTCTTGTGCCGGCTGTAACAGCGCATCTGTCACCTCCGCTTTCTCTTATTACAGGTTCTGACTCTCCTGTTATAGCCGATTCATCTATAGAAGCCATACCGTCAATAACATCACCGTCGGCTGGTATTAGATCATTTGTTTCTGCTATGACAATCGAACCTATCTGAAGCTGAGAAGGATCCACTAAAGTATAATCTTTAGAATTTACATCTTTAAGCAATTTGGCTTTAAGGTCGCTTTTAGCCTGCCTTAGTGAATTAGCCTGTGCTTTTCCTTTCCCTTCTGCAATAGCTTCTGAAAAGTTGGCAAATAATACGGTGAACCACAGCCATAAAGCGATTTGACCAAGAAATGATGAAGGTTCATTTGCCGGTTTAAATAAACTTATTATAAAAATAACAGAGCTGAATATAGATATAATTTCAACCGTAAACATTACCGGATTGCATCTAAAAAGCTGCATAGGATGTAACTTTTTAAATGCATCCAGAATTGCTGTTTTCAGCAACTCTGGACTAAATAATGATTTTTTTTCTAATTTATCCTTAGACATAATATATTTCCTAAATTATTGAATAGAATTTACAGCCGGATTAAAATAACATTAAGTGTTCAGTAATTGGACCTAATGCTAAAGCCGGGAAAAAGTTCAAACCGCCGACAATCAGAATACAGACTATCAGCATTACGATAAAAAGAACACCCGTGGTCGGAAATGTACCTGAACTTGCCGGTGTGATTTTCTTTTTTGCAATGGAACCTGCAACTGCCATTATTGCTGCTATTGATACAAAACGGCCCAATAACATGCATGTTCCTGTTGCCAGGTTGAAATAATCTGTATTAGTAATGAAGTTAAAAGCACTTCCGTTATTGTTTGAAGCCGAGATAAATGCATATAGTAATCGGCTGAAACCATGCGGCCCCAGCGAGGCTGTAACACCATTATATAAGCTTGGCACAAAACATGTTAGAGCAGTAAAAAACAGCACGCAGAACGGAGATATAAGTACTGCTACTATAGCCCACTTCATCTCATGTATTCCTATCTTTTTACCGAGAAACTCCGGCGATCGGCCGACCATTAATCCGGCGATAAATACTGTGAGAATAACCATAATCAGCATGTTATACAAACCTGTTCCTACGCCGCCTACAATCAGTTCACCGATTGCCATGTTGAACATTGCAATTCCACCTGACATAGGATTAAGAGTTTCCATTTGTGCATTGACTCCACCGTCAGAAGCACTTGTAGTCACAGAAGCATAAAGTACTGAGTCTGCTATGCCGAATCTTGTCTCCTTGCCCTCCATATTCTGTCCGTATTTTGCTACAGAACCTACAGATTCAATATGATCAGCTTTATTTATCCTAGGGTTGCCCTGAGATTCAAAATAGTACATTGAAGTAGTGAAAAACAGAAACATTACAAGCATTGCAATTAAAATTGTCCATCCCTGTTTTTTAGATTTAACCATCAATCCGAATGTATATGTTAAAGCTACACCAATTGCAAAAATCGTTAGTACCTGAACAAAATTTGTAAGTCCGTTTGGATTTTCGTATGGATGCATTGAGTTAGCGCCTAAAAATCCTCCACCGTTTGTTCCTAGTGATTTAATTGCCTCAAAAGAAGCTATTGGTCCTTGCGGGAGAATCTGTTTTCCTGCATCGATAGTATGTGCTGTTATATATGCACTGATATTTTGTGGAACACCCTGAGATACATAAAACAGGGCTATGATTATACATAGAGGGAATAGTATCCAGAGAGATATTCTTGTTAAATCAACCCAGAAATTACCAAGATATTCCGTTTTTTTTCTAGCAAAAGCCCTTGTTAAAGCTATTACAACTGCAATACCTGTTGCAGCTGAAACAAACTGTTGGAATGACAAAGCTACGACTTGTGAAGTATAGCTTAAAGTACTCTCTCCTGCATATGCCTGCCAGTTTGTATTTGTAACAAAGCTGATGGCTGTATTCAGACTTAAAATAAAAGGTGTGCCTTTTAAGTGTTCAGGATTCATAGGTAAATAATACTGCAGCATTTGGATAGATATAGTTAATATTATTCCAAATAAACTGAACAGTAAAAGACTTACTGTATATTGTTTCCAATTCTGTTCTGTTTCAGAATCAATGAAACAAATTTTATAAATTGATTTTTCAATCGGTACCAGTAATCTGTCTAAAAATGTTTTTTCTCTTGATACTACTTTTTTGATATAGATACCCAAAGGTTTAGTAATCAAAATTAGTATCACAACAAATAAAATTATTTTAAAAATTCCCAGTGCTGTCATAATATCCTTTAATTATTATTTATGAAGTTTCTATTTGTTAAAATTTCTCGGGGCATAGCAATGCATAAAGCATGTAGATAAATAAACCAAGCATTATTATACCGGATATAATTATTTCACCCATTTTAATTTCCTTAATATTTTGATTAGATCTTTATATATCAGAAAGTAGTTATAAAATTATTATTTTCTGATAAATTTATTATTGTGATATATTGTACTGCATTCTTAATGTCAATATTATTATATTATAGCCAAGTACTTAAACTAAATGAAGTTCCTGACTCAACTTTTTTTTATTTACACATATCTACTTAGTTAAGTGTAAACAAGTTTATCATGTACTTAGATACTCCTTGGTTTATTTCATTAATCTTTGCAAACAAGCTGATATTAATGAATTTTAGTGAATTTATAAAAACGAATGCAAAAGATTATGCTTTTTTAAAATATTTCAAATGACTTATAGATATATTTTTATATATTTATTGTAGAATCTGTTAATTTGCATTGTTATCTATTAATGTATTGCATAATGCTATTATTATTGTTTTTCCTGCATAAGCATCACATACGGTATTTTCTTTATTTTTCATTAATTATTAAAATTTATTCTCTGCTGACAATATAAAGCCATCCTTTTATTTCAATGTATTTTACAATAACTGGGTAATATGATTATTAATAAAGTACATATTAAATAAATAGTATTATCGATATTTATATACAGGAAATCGATAAAATATATCTTTTTCCGTATAGAAATAAATTGGATAATTCAAGAAACAGAATGCAACAATATATGTGTTTCTGAATAAACCGATATTGCTTTATTACATATTTTGTAGGTAAAAGACTGATTTAAGGTTTTAAGATATTAAGGTTTGTTAGGATTTGGTTAGATTAGATTAGTTTAAATTGCATCTTTGTTTTTGCCCTCCTAAATTCATTGGTAATCCAATACGATAAGTATTGGCAATAATAAAAGAAGGAGCAAGTAATGATAGACAATAAAACAGAACTTCAGAAAATTTTGGAAATGGAAGTGAATGCTTTATTAGAATCTCCTGATATAGATGAGAAGAATTGTATAAGGCATACAAGAGAAATGAATTGGAAGAAAAACAGTGAGCTTAATTATTATTTTAACACTGCTGATTTTTCTATACCTTCAAACTATAGCTGTTTTTGAGTGCTGAACTAATTAGCACATGATAATATAAATGGATTCATGAGAGTGAATCCATTTATATATATGATCAATCATTTAACTGCTAAAGCCTGTTCAAGATTAAACATATTATTCAAAACGGCACTGGCACTGTCTATTAATGGCATCATAAGTGCAGCACCTGTACCTTCTCCCAGGCGTAACCCTAGATTCAAATAAGCTTCTTTATTTAAATGTTTCAGCATTAGTTTGTGACCGGGCTCCGTTCCTTCATGGGACGCTATTATGAAATCACATATTTTAGGACATAGTAATTGAGCTATTAATACGCTGGATGTAGATATTAAACCATCAATTATTACCGGTATCCGTTTAGAAGCAGCTCCTAGTATGAACCCTGCCATAGCTCCTATTTCAAAGCCTCCTATTTTCTGCAGGATATCAACGGCATCATTTTTATTCGGATTGTTTAACTGTAGTGTTTTTTCTATTACAGAAATTTTATTTTGTAAAATATCATCATTTATTCCAGTCCCGCGTCCTGTCACAACAGCTGGTTCTGTACCAGTTACTGCACATAGAATTGCTGTTGCAGATGTAGTATTTCCTATTCCTATTTCACCTAGACCGAAAACATCAGTTTTATTTGCTAAACAATCAGCTATTTCTATCCCGGTTTCAATGGATTTTATTGCTTGGCCTTTTGTCATAGCCGGTCCTTTGGCAAAGTTTGCTGTTCCGCTGGCTATACGTCTGCAGATAAAATTTTCGTTCTCAGGAATTTCTATTTCAGATTTTATGCCGACATCAACTACTACAACATTGCTTCCTGCGGACTTAGCCAATACATTTATTGCAGCACCTTCTTTTAACATTGTATATACCATTGGAACAGTTACTTCCTGCGGATAAGCGCTGATTGTTTCTTCAGTAACGCCATGATCAGCTGCCATTACAATATTTATTTTCTTTTCAAACGAAGGATGGTTTTTTCCAGTAATACCAGCTAAGTCCTGTGCAAGATCCATTACTTTACCAAGAGCCCTGTGCGGCATAGCAAGTGATTCGAGATGTTTTTTTGCGCTTAATGCTGTGCTATTATCGAAAACTGAAATTTTACTGATTACTTTATCTATAGAGTTCATTCTAATCCCCTTACAATAATAAGTTCAAATATATAGTAGCTTGCTGAATAACTTCACATTTACAATAATTCAAATGACAATTTAAGTGTTTTCTTTTATTAAACAACTTTTTTAAAAAGTATAGTTATGTAAAATCATGTTCAGAAATATTGAAAATTACAACTGCTTTTTTATAGATGAGTTTTGAAGGGAGAGCTAAAACTTTCCTGTTTTTAAGTAATCATTTCTCAAAAATGTGATCTTAAGCTGAATTAATAAATATTCTTATTGTCAAAAACAAGAAAAGATATTTATTATCGAAATAAATTGAAGAGCAATTATTGAATTTTTTACATAGTAATTCTTTTATATGAATAAGATACAGCTTAGCAAATGATTTGTTATTTACATTGCATGCTGGGATATAAAAGTAGCACATTGCAATGTCATTTCATTTAACTATAATCGCACTATAAACCTGGTATACTTTGAACGAACTTATTTTAACAAAGATGATATATGAATATTCTTGGAATTACTGCTTTTGTACATGACTCGGCTGCCTGTCTGGTGCAAAATGGTAAACTTATTATTAATATTGAAGAGGAACGGTTGAACAGAGAAAAGCACACTAATTGTTTTCCTGAGAAATCCATTAAAAAAATTCTGCAGTCTACCGGCTTAAAACCCAATGATATAGATCTAATTGCATTTAATTGGCAGCCATGGCGTTTGTTAAATCATGAATTAAGGTTTGCTATAAAATATCTACCCTTTTATCTAAAGATTCTTAAACTTAATAAACCTCCTATTAATTTTCGTTCAATAGCTAAAATATATATATTAAAAAAGTATATAAATAAAACGTTTAACGTAAAATTTAACACAAAAATAGAGTATGTACCTCACCATTTGGCCCATGCGGCATCTGCTTATTATTTATCACCCTATAATGATTCAGATATAATGGTTTTTGACGGATATGGAGAAAATAGCGCCACATCCGCTTTTACAGCCTTCAATACTAGAATTACTAAAAAATGGAGTTTACCTGTAGAAAATTCAATCGGCGTTGTTTATCGTAATTTTACTAAATATCTCGGTTTCAGAGAATTTCAGGAGGGAACCTTAATGGCCCTCGCTTCTTATGTGGAAAATGAATATAAAGATTTTTTCGAAAAGTGTTTTATCTTAAAAAAGGATGGAAAGTTTAAAGTTAATAGACAAATTCTGGGGTACTGGTCGTATAAAAATGGTTATGTATACAGGCACTTAGGAGCTCCTAGAAGTTATGATGAACCTATTTCACTAAAACATAAGAATATAGCACATTCTCTTCAATATGGGATCAAAAAAGCTTTATTACATGCACTGGAATATAACTCAAAAAAAAATAAGAACAAAAACTTATGTCTTGCAGGCGGCTGCTTTTTAAACTGTGATGTCAACAGCGATATTGTAAACAGTGGAATATATGAAAATGTTTTTATCCCTCCATTTACGTCTGACACTGGAGGAGCAATAGGTGCGGCATTGTATGCAGCATTCAATACCAGACGGGAAAGAAGAAAACCACCGACATACTTTTCTCCATATCTTGGAACTGAATATTCCAATGAAGATATAAAAAAAACTATAGACCTGTGCATTAAAACATTTATAAAAACAGATAATATAAACACTGTTACTGCACATGCACTTCTGGATGGAAAAATTTTGGGTTGGTTTCAGGGAAAAATGGAAAGTGGCCCACGTGCTCTGGGAAATAGATCAATTTTAGCATCACCATTTGAACTTAGGATTAAAGATAGAATTAATAATAATATCAAAAAACGCGAAACATTCAGACCTTTTGCTCCAATCGTTACACCTGAAGCGGCTAAAAAATATTTTGAAATCAAAGAACCGTTTTCTAAGCTTGCATTATATATGCTTTTAACTGTAAAAATCAAAAAAGAATATTATCATAAATTTCCTGCTGTAAGCCATGTAGATAATACTGCCAGGATTCAAATTGTAACTGAAGAAACAAATAAGAAATTATATGACCTTCTTATAGAATTTGAACATATTACAGGCTACGCAGTGCTCTTAAATACTAGCTTTAATGTAAGAGAACCAATTGTGTGTACACCTCAGGATGCTGTTGATACTTATTTAAAGACGGAGTTGGATGGATTGATAATAGGAGACTATTATACCTTTAAGTAGTGGTTGATCGAATAACAGCTAAATGAATCTCGTTTAAAATGCAAGAGGTATTATCTTAAAATATATTTTTATAAAAAATATAAATTAGCTTTAAATAGTGCCTAAACCTTTTATAGTGCATATCTTTATTTTAAGATTAACTGAAACTAAGAAAGGTAAATTATGAAAAGTAAATTTATTATTTTTCTGATTACACTATTCTGCGCTGCAGGATTTATTACTACAGTATCAGCTGCCCCCACAACTGCAAAACAAGATACAACAGTACAAGAAACATCTTCCTCTACTCCTTTGCGACTTGCTGTATGGCCCGGTGTCTGGTATTGGCCAAAGAATCTTACCGTAAATGGTTTGAGCTTAGGACTGCTAGGTTCATATGGTCCGGCTGAAACTGTCAACGGAATTGATTTTGGGTTGTTTTTAAGCCAGTCAAATAATGTGAACGGTCTGCAGTTTTCATTGTTCTGCGATAGTAAAAATTCAAATGGAGTACAACTGGGTATTGTTAATTTAGAAAATAATTTTGCTGGTGCTCAAGTTGGCCTATATAATGAAGCAACAGATACAGGTAGCTTTCAGCTAGGATTGATCAATAAAGCTACAAAGTCCAGCGGATTTCAATTAGGGCTCATAAATTTTATGCCAAACGGATTATTTCCAGTTCTGCCGCTAATTAACTTTAATTTTAAATGATTTATTCTGCTGACAGAAAATAGAATCTAATAATTTTAAGGGTGCAGAAATTTCTATAGTCTTTATACTTTTTCTGTGTTCTTATTTATTTTTCTTATTGGAAAACTCCAAGTTCAAAAGGTATTCTTTTCGCCATAAACCGCCGCCATAGCCTACAAGTTTGCCATTTGCTCCAATTACCCTGTGGCATGGAACTATTATTGATATTGGATTACGTTTATTGGCATTGCCTATAGCTCTGACAGCCTTAGGATTATTAATAATTTCAGCCTGTTCTTTATAGCTTTTTGTGATACCATAAGGGATGGTCAACAATGCATCCCATGCCTGCTTTTGAAATAAAGTACCTATATTTATATCGAGCGGTATGTTAAAGTTTCTTCTTTTTCCTGCAAAATATTCTGTAATTTGAAGGAATAATTCATCTAGCAGCTTTTCAGCTTTAGCACCAGATCCAAAGTTTAAATTTTTACTTACAACACTTAAATTCTTTTCGCACCTGTCCAGGCCTGTAAATTCTAAAAGAGAGATACCATTGTCTGAAGCTGCAGCCAGCATGTCTCCAATCGGAGTAGATATTTTTCCTGTTTTTAATTCAGAAGTTATATTTTTTCTCATTTTAAAATCCCTTAAGTTTTATTTTGTTTGATACAGTTATAAACTTGATAAGCTATAACCTGCTGTCCTAAAGAAGATAAATGCTGCGAATCCCAAAACAGATAGTCTGAAATTTCGGCTCCCTGACCTTTTGTTAACTTGTCAACATTATCAGACATAAAACTTCTTCCGAATTTTCTATTAAATATACACCCTTTTTTTGACAGTTTATTAAAAATAGGGAGTAAGTCGATAAATACAATATTAAAATCACTCTGTCTATTCAATTCGTCAACTTTCATTTCCAGATATCTATTATAATTCTCTGCACCTTTTGATAAAATGGAAGCAATAATTTGGCGTGAATATTTAAAATTTAACTTAAATTTACCTAAGATATTTCCAATCATGGGGAGCATGCCGATATTATACTGCGAAAGAACAATAATATTTTTGGTTTTTGTAGGTGATTTTATCAGTTCATTTAATGTATTAACTGCCAGTTCAGGCAGTTTGCCTGACAGCTTATCCTTATTAAAATTTTTCCACCGCTTAGGCAGTGAAGTCAGACTACCTTCAGTTAATTCATTAAAAACATTGCCGATATCATTTGCGCCGGTCCACACAATATAAAGAGTATCATTATTTACATTAACTCTTCCGTTGTGAACATCATCATTAAATATTTTTATCTGTCTGCAGGTTCCCGGTATTGCCAGATCATGTAAATAGTCAATTTGAACAGGATTTTTTCTGAATTTTTTCTGTCGATTAAATACATCTTCTAAAGATAATGGATTTTCTTTAGAGTCAAATGGAATTTTCCATGGTTTCTTGAAATACACAACATGCCGGCAATCATCATTGGATTGGGCACCGCACCACGAATAATTGATTGAGATATTATCAAATTTCCGTTTTTCATTTTCAGTTTTATCATACAACCAACCCCATGGAGCAATATCTTTATCTTTTATTAACCCGTTATCATATGCCATATTCATGAAATATTGAGTCCAATTTACAGACGCAGATTCTCTGTTACAGCCATTTAGTAGGGGCAGGGAATACTTATGTGAATTGAGAGAAGAAATATCTGGATGTTTAAAAACTTCATCACTGCCAGGTACCTTAAATGATTTATTGTGAGGATTTACAGGATTGGAAACAGGGACATAAGATAAATTAGAAAGTATTTGATTAATTACTCCGTCAACTGTTTGTCCTTCCTGCTTTTTTGTTTTCTCAACATCGACTAATATATCGCTGCATGGAACATTGCCGATATCGCTTTGACTGTCTCCAAAAATTATTACATTTGAGTACATAAGAACGATCTTATATTTATGATTTTAGATTTCAGATATAAATTATAAAATAGCTTTGATTTAAAAACAGTCTTAATTTATATTTTAAAATAATATTTAAAGATTAATTAACCTATTATATTACCGTTTTATCAAAACCTAAGCTTATAAGGAATATTTTCAATATGAATATAAACCGTCTGACATGGCTGTCATATTTAATATTCGTATTTCTGGGATGTGTTTTTATATCTCAAGGAATTATTATTTTATACTTGTCTAAAACTTATAATATTGGTCTGGCATATGTCGGATACCTGTTTTTTATTACTGCTGCAATGCAGGCTGCTGCTACTTATATCAACGGTTTTCTTTTAGAAAAGGTTAATTTAAAAATAGAGGCTTTTATAGGTCTGGCAGCAATATTTATCAGTTATCTATGCCTTATTTCAGGTTATCTTCCTCTTTTTATTTTTGGACTATTCCCTTTGGGACTTGGATATGGAATATTGATATCAATACCGAATTACCTGATAGTAACTCTCCATCCTGAAAAGAAATTTCAGAAACTGAATATTTTAAACTTTTTCTTCAGTGTAGGCGGAATAATAGGACCGTTGATTCTGGGGCAACTGCTGAACATGAACTGGCACTGGCAGATAGTAGTGCTTTTGAGCTGTGTTTTGATGGTATTATTGGGAATATTTACCTACTATATACCATTTAATAGAATCCAATCCGATGCACAAGTAAATGATCAGAGCGAAACTCAGGCAAAACAGCGGTGGCATATCAGTATCTATCTTCTTTTTGGCGCAATTCTTTTTTATGTTGTGTCTGAGTGTGTATTTTCTACATGGATAGTTTCCTATCTAAAACTCAAGTATAATTTTTCAATTCTGAATGCAAGCCTAAGTCTTACAATATTCTGGCTGTTTATTACTTTTGGCAGATTTGCCTCAGATAAAGTTGGACGCTATATGAAAATATATCAGTTCATTATATGCTCAACGCTTTTGGCATTTATAGCTTATTTCTTCCTATTAATTTTTCAAAACCCGTTGTTTATTTTTGTAATGATCGCAATTATGGGAATCGGATACGCAGGTCTCTACGCATCTATACTCTCTTACGGAATAGATCAGTTAAAATACAACAGCCCGAAACTTATGAGTTTTTTGGTTTTAGCAGGTACTATTGGAACTATTTTAGCCCTTCCTATTTCAAGTTTTTTTGTTCGACACTTCAGCATACTCAGTGCTATTTTCTTTGGCTTTCTGATTTTAGGCGGAGTTGTGGTATGTGTGATACTGACACTGTATGACAAGAGTAATCTTGCTGTAGAATATAAAAAGAGAAGACTTTGGGGCGCTATTACCAGAAGGTCAAAGATTGTTTTAATAAGGCATATCTGGCAGCGTAGATGAACTGGACCTGTTGCCGAGTTGCAAACAATTGCTTATAATATATAAAAACAACTTCTTTAAAAATCTGTCCATTTTAATGAGAGGTAAAAATAGTCATGGACTATCATTTTATTAAAACTTTAATAGATAAAAAGTTACTAAAATTAACTCCAGAAAAACCAATAATATACACTAGTGGTAATTCCGGTCCTGTATATACTGATTTGAGACCTCTTTTATCCTATCCTGAAATAAGAAATAAAATAACAGACGAATTCATTAAACTAATACATCAAAAATCTCTTTTTCCTGAAATAATCTGTGGAGTTGCTACAGGTGCTATAGGATGGGCTGTATTAATTGCTGATAGACTAATATTGCCGTCAATATATGTAAGAAAAGAACAGAAAAACTATGGTATGAACAAACAGGTTGAAGGAATATCCCCTAAAAGTAAAGATGTTATTATTATTGAAGATATGATTGGATATGGAGTATCAAGCGTCGCTGCTTGTAAAGCTGTAACAGGACAGGGTGGTAATGTAAAAGCTTGCATGTCGATCATGAATTGTAATATTAAAGAAGCTGATAAAAATTTTAAGGAACTGCAGATTCCTTATTACAGCTTAACTGATTATAGAGAAGTTATTAATATAGCATTGAAAAATAATTTACTTAATAATAACCAGTTTAATATGATTAATGATTGGTTAAATAATCCATATGGCTGGTATCCAAACAGAATAAATGAATTAGGTAAAAAGTGATGCAGTTATTTATCTCCAAAAACCTTTAGAAAACTTTATTAATATTCAGTGAATATATATTGCTTTTGAATAACTTTTACAAGTTCGATATTATTGTCTTGAATTGTATAATGATTCAAAATCTTTAATATTTTTACTTAAGTTTTCTATATTGAGTTTATCTAAAGACTGCTTCGTTTTCATGGCATTAACTATAATTGAATGTAACAGCTTAAGCTCATCAATATAGTTTTTATCTGTAGTTTTAATTCTCTGTGCAAGAAAATAATTTGAAGCATTATTTATTATACTATTTGCCGACCGGCTTTTTTCCTCCGTCCATCTAATTATCTGATTATAATTTATTGGCTTAGTTGCTGATAGTTTTTCTATTTCTTTTATAGATTTTTTTATAGTTGTCGTATCAAGAATCATCTCTTTAAAAACAAGGTCATCATCATAAATTCCACATGGAACCTGACAGTGAGAATAAGCGCTATTAACTGCAAATATAACAGCTATAACTATTAAAGTTGCTATTGCTGGTTTTCTCATTTAAAATGCTCCCTTAGTTTATGAATTTTATGCTCAAATTATTTGTTGATTTTATCAGTAAACTTAAGAAAAAACACTTGATTGTTTAAATTAAATTTATATAACGAAAGACTGTGGGGAGAATATTTTAAATTTCTAAATAGAAATTTGTCATTCTATATTTTGTTTTTTTATAACAAAAAATCCCCAGAACAGATAATAATTCAAAAATAAAAAAGGGGTAATCTTTATGCGTACAATCATTATGGGAATGTTAGTTCTAGTAACAATTTTAACTTTTAATTCAGCTGCATTTGCCGCTCCGGAAATATTTGTATTCTTAGGTGGCGGACCGGCAAATGAAAATCTAGAATTTATAAATCATCCGGAAATATCCGGTGCACAAATAATTTATCCATGGAAAGTGTTGGAACGTAAAAAAGGAGTTTATAATTTTCAAGCTATTAAAGATGATTTAGCCTTTTTGAAAAAATATAATAAAAAGCTTTTTATTCAAATACAGGATAGATCATTTACTATTGAGAACATTCCTGTTCCTGATTATTTACTAACAGATGAGTATGACGGGGGGGTAATGAAACAACAGGATTTTGCTGGTGAAGGTAAGCCTACTGGGTATGGATGGGCTGCAAAACAGTGGGATCCTAAAGTGCAAGAACGCTTTCAAAAATTACTGACTGAACTTGGTAAAGAGTTTGATGGAAAAATTGCCGGCGTTAATCTTCCGGAAACTTCAATAGATTTTGATCCTAAAAAAGAAAATATAAAAATTGATGATAAATACTACCAGGGAGTCTTGAGTAATTTAGCTGCATTAAAGCAAGCATTTAAAAAGAGCTACGCTGTTCAATATGTAAATTTTTTCCCGGGCGAGTGGAATAATGATCAAAAATACATGGAAGGCATTTTTAATTATGCTGTTAAAAATGATATTGGCCTTGGCAATCCCGATACAGTTCCATACAGAAAAGCACAAATGAAAAACAGCTATCCTTTTTTTAATAAGTATAAAGATAAACTTAGGGTTATTTCAATAGCTGTTCAGGAGCCGGATTATACATATACAAATCCTAAAACAGGTAAAAAATTCACTGTTGAGGAAATCTATGATTTCGCTGTGAATTATATTGGAGCTGATATAATTTTCTGGAATAGGCAGGAACCGCAGTTTAATAAAGAAGTATTACCATTTTTGAAGGGATAATATTACTTATAACAAATTTTGACAGGATAAAATTTATAGTAAAAAGCCGTTATTTCCTTTAAGTAGAGATAACGGCTTCAAATTTTATAATACTTAATTAATCTTTATAGTAATCTAACCCAATAGCATGCATTATTGCTGTTAAAACAAAATTGAACGGTTTGTTAAAATGCGGTAAAAAATATACATCTGTAAAAGCTAAATCTACTAAATTCAGTTTTTGCTGTATAGCTAATGCCAGATAATAAATAACCTCAGTATGATTACTGCTACCGTAAGAACCAATTTGGGCGCCTAATAATCTTAGTGTATCTTTGTCATATATGAGTTTAAACTTAGTTGTATTAAATGAGTTCATAAATTCTGGCCTGTCATTATCTTCTACATAACTGGAACCCACATTAATATTTAATTTCCTAGCAGCCTCTTCACTGATACCAGTACTGGCAAGCTTATTCTCAAAAAAACAAATAGCATTAGTTCCTACAACACTGTCAATTTTTACTGCTTCGTTGCCGTTAATATTACTTGCTGCAACAATACCTGATTTTACAGCATTTGTAGCTAAAGCAACCTGCTGATGACTATCCAGCGCAGCATGGTACATAGCGGCAGAATCACCGATTGCGTATATGTTAGGCAGATTTGTCTGAGCAAATTTATTGACTATGATTGCTCCGTTGGCTGTTTTTACTGCATCAGGAAGTAATTCTGAATTAGGTTTAAAACCAACACATTTAATAACTAAATCAGCATCATAGGAATTTTTATCAGTAATTACTTTTTTTACCTGATTATTTTCACCGACAAAGTCAACAACTTTTTCCCCCAATGCAAGAGTAATTCCTGCACTACGAATATCGCCTTCCAATTTATCAGTAAATTCATTATCAAAATATCTAGGTAGAACTCTATTTTCAAAATCAACAAGAGTAACTTTTTTACCTTTTCTATAATAAGCTTCTGCAAGTTCAATACCGATATAACCGGAACCTATAACTGCTACTGTTTTAATTTCAGGACTGTCTGCCTTACGAATAAGTTCTTTAGCATGCTGAAATAATTTACAAATTTCAATATTTTCCAAAGATCTATGTTTTTCAGGAACACTTTGGATTTCAATGGGCCATGAACCTGCAGCATAAATTAATTTATCATAACTATCTTCGAAAATTTCACCTGTATCCAGGTTTTTAACCTTAACATATTGATCTTTATAATTGACTTCCAAGACATCATGGTTCATTTTTATATTTGCACCTTTGTCTGCAAGTTTTACAGGGGAGCAGTAGAACAGATCATCAATGTTTTTAACATCTCCGCTAACAGTCAGTGCAATTCCGCATCCTAGAAAAGAAATGTTATCATTTCTGTCATAAGCAGTAATTTCAAGATCTTTATTTTGTGCAATTAAAGTTCTTACTGCAGATGTTCCCGCATGATTAATTCCAACTACAATAATTTTCATACTATTTCTCCTGGGTATTTAAATATCAGTTTCAACTGATTTATTTTTTAAATCATTACAGATCAGGTTAGAGGAAACTAGCCTGATCTGTAATGATATTTATTATAGTTTATTTACCAAAATAACGATTTAAAAGACCTTCAAACTGCTGGCCGTGACGTGCTTCATCCTTACACATTTCATGAACAGTATCATGAATAGCATCAAGATTTAGTTGTTTTGCTTTAGTGGCCAAATCTTTTTTGCCCTGGCAAGCACCATGTTCAGCAGCTACTCTGGCTTCCAGATTAGCTTTTGTATCAGCTACAACAACTTCTCCTAATAGTTCTGCAAATTTACAGGCGTGTTCAGCTTCTTCATATGCAATACGTTGGTAAGCTTCAGCTATTTCTGAATAACCTTCTCTTGCTGCCTGACGGCTCATTGCAAGATACATGCCAACTTCAGTACATTCTCCTGTGAAATTCAAATGCAAGCCTTCAAGGACTTCTGCATCAACGCCTTTAGCAACTCCAATTCTATGTTCATCAGCCCATACTAATTTTTCTCCGGTTGCTTGTTCTGTGAATTTTGATTTTGGTGCTCCGCATTGTGGACATTTTTCAGGTGCTTCAGTTCCTTCATGTACATAACCGCATACTGAACAGATAAATTTTTTCATTTTTATTACTCCTTTATTTAGTTTAACTTAATTAAATTGTTGTTTTTATTTGTAAAATATCCTTAAAATTATTTAAGAATTTAATCCCATTTATTTAATGTTTTATGCTGCTCAATTTCTGTTTCTGCTATAGTTTTAATCTTATAGGCACTGTCTCTAATAATTCCGTAGAGAATAATGCAACTGTCATCGTTGCTGTCAATCAATCCATTTTTGACAAGTGCATTCATATTCTCTGCGAGTTCCAATACTTTTAATAAATTTTTATTGCAATTCTGTTTCATAATATTTTTATTTTAGTTAATGTTTTAATTTTGATATATTATATAGCTAGTATCATGCCAAAGTTTTAATTAAATGCCTAATGTGTTAATATATAGCATGTTATGTTGATTTTTAAAGAGAATCATAATGTCTCATTAAATACTTTAATGAGACATTATGAAATACTGAACAATGAATGCATCATTTCTTTAATAGGTGATATTCTATTATAAATAGTTAGATTTAAACAGGAACTTACAATTGGAATATTTAAGTTTACTGTCTCATTTGTCGTAATGAGACAATTCTACTGTTAATGAGACAATGAGACATTGTAAAATTATTATTCACTAATATTTTATATTACAGCTGAAATTAATGTTAATAATGGTGAAATATAATGATAAAAATACTTTTTGCTTCATCTGCTGAATATTGTTATGCCCAAATAGCTGAAATGTTTGCGTCCAGTTTTAAACTTGTGAATGCAAACTTTATGTCTGCTTATATAGGAGACAAAGATATAAATCATAGCGTATCTAAAATCTTGATGGAAAACAAACTAATTCCAGGACCTGTCCGTAAACTATCGGAGATAGCAGATATAAGTTTTGACATATTCGTGATACTCACTAATAAATATTCCACAAATGAAAATCTTTTCCTGCCTGGATATCCTGCGAAATTGCGCTGGAAAATTCCTGAACCGACTATTTCTAAAGATGGGACTGTAAAAGAAGATTATTATATTGATATTATAAATAAAATTGAGAATTATGTAAAAACATTCATAACAAATTATTATTTAGAGGCATTTGCAGAGGCAACCGGTAAAACTCATTTTATCCTTGACAGTTTACCTATCGGTATAATTGCGCATGATATGAATAGGTATATTACATATTTTAATAAAATGGCTGAAGAAATTACTGGTTTTACAAAAGAAGAGACTATTGGTAAGGACTGTAATATTGTGTTTCCTAATAAGTTCTGCGGCAGCAGATGTTTGTTCTGCAGTGATCATGAGAACTTTGAATCTACAACATATCCTGTCAATATAATAACAAAGCAGGGAGAAAGAAAGAATCTTGAAATGTCTCTCTCTCCAGTTAAAGACAATTTTAAAGTAACTGTCGGTGTTTTGGCCTCTTTTAAAGATTGTACTAATGAAATGAATCTGGAAAACAAATTGAGAGGAATAGAGAGCTTTTCCGGAATAATTGGCAAAGATCCTAAAATGCTGGAAGTTTTTGATTTAATAAAAAGTGTTGCTGATTCAAATGCGCCGGTTTTAATATATGGGGCGAGCGGAACAGGTAAAGAGCTTGTTGCATCAGCTATTCATAATGAAGGAAACAGATCTATCAAAAACTTTGTCACAATCAATTGTGGAGCATTGCCTGAAACTCTTCTGGAAAGTGAACTGTTCGGTCATGTGAAAGGTGCTTTTACAGGTGCAATCCGTGACAAAAAAGGACGATTTGAACTAGCAGACAATGGTACTATTCTTCTTGATGAAATAGGCGATATTTCTCCTGCCATGCAGGTCAAACTTCTTCGTGTACTGCAGGAAGGCACTTTTGAACGTCTAGGAAGCGAAAAAACAACCAAAGTAAATGTAAGAGTAATCAGTGCTACAAATAAAAATCTTGAAACTGAAATTAAAGCAGGCAGATTTAGAGAAGATCTGTATTATAGATTAAGTGTAGTTCCTGTAAAGTTACCAGCATTGAAAGAAAGAAAATGTGACATACCACTTCTAATAGCTTATATTTTGAAGAAAATGCATCTTCAGACAGGTGAAAATACGAAAGATATTTCAGTTTCGGAAGAATCCTTAAATGCTATGATGGATTATAATTGGCCTGGTAATATTAGAGAACTTCAGAACTGGATCCAATTTGCCCTTATTAAATGTGGCGATGATAAAGTTATCAGACTTGAACACCTCCCTATTTTTAATGACACTGAATCTATTAACCTTTATAAAACCAGTAAAAATAAACGAAAAAGAAAACTATCCCATGATGCCGTTCATAAAGCACTTGAAGAGGCTAACGGCAATAAAGTAAAAGCAGCTAAAATACTGGGAGTGGGAAGAGCTACTTTGTATAGATTTCTAGAATAATGCACCAAGGTATATTATGACAGGATTTTATTTTCATTAACAGTTAGGAGAAAGTAAAATATATGAATAGACAGCCTAATACTTACAATGTCACAAATGAGAACATCAATAAACCCAAAAAGATCCTTAAGAATAATCTTTCAATAGATATCCACACTCACCTTGGCGCATGGAAAAGCAGAGGATTAAACGATGTTTCCGAAATATGCACCTATATAGGCGATGGCTTACTAGAAAGACGTATCAGAGAAATTATAAACGGTAAGTGTAAATGTGCTGTACTTAATATTACCGGCGATAACGCCATGCGAGTGATGAAACAGTTGGCAGATTAATATCTAAGTCGACCTTTATGTTTTCAACGATCTGACAAAGACCTTATAGCTTAATATTGTAGAACCAATTACAAGTAATCCTCCAATTAAGGTAAGTACTGCTCTGTCCACTGCAATAACATTACTATACTGTCCAAGAAGATGGGTAAAACCAAGCACAAAGAGTTCAATAAATAGAACTCTCCATACATATGAAAACCCAATAGCAAAAATCATAAAAAGAAAAAATGTAAGCATCAGCAGATTGATCAGAAAACCTGCCGGAACTACATATCTCATGAGTAGGACAATGATAAATGCACCTGCAGTATTAACAATAATTCTTTTAATGGAAGTTTTAATTGTATGTTCCCGAGAACCCTGTATCACAACCAAAACTGTGAGTCCTATCCAGTATAAATGCTGTAAATTAGTATATTTTTTAAGGAGATAACTTACTCCCAGAGCACACACAAGCGCCAGTACAGCAGTCAGTGCAGAGATTTCTTTTTGTTCCCAGTTGTTCGGATTCGGTTTAGCTGACCTAGCATATATTATTCTGTCAAACAGGCGGTAGTGTATAACTAGAACCAGAATCAGAGGAATACTGTAAAGAAGATATTCGAAAGCTTTTTTTATATCAAACGGAAAAGATGTAAAAAGCAGAAACATTAATGCAGCATTGACATATAATATCGTTCTTTCTTTATTCCTCGGTAATAAGAAAGCCAAAGCGGCATAGACAATAATGAGTACTTGAGCAATATTAGGTATATAAAATCCTAAAACACCACCTGCTATTATAGAAAGAGTTGTTACAATACCGCCTTCAAATACCCGTACCAGATGTTTCTTCTCAGGAGAAAATGTAACAGCGCACGACATAACCGCAATATTGAATATAACAAGTATCGCTTTTTGATCTGCACCAATCAGTGCCATTAATGCAGTTACAATCAGACAAAACAGAGTTATCTTAACTGCTTCACTGATGTATATTTTATATTCAACTTTTCCCACAAATTTACTTTATAGCCTAATGTTTCTTATAAATGCTCAATAATATGATTATATTGGGAAATTTATGATTTGCTCACGAAATCCGTTACTTCCTGAATATTGTTATATTTTGATCTATTAATCATCAGCTTCTCACCCATCTCCAAAACCTGTATTTGAACGTCTCTTCTCTTTTCTAAATCATCAATCATATCCACATCAATATTATGTGCAAAACCATGCATTCTTCTTATCATTGCAGCAGCGGCAAATCCTATTGAGTCAATAAACAGATTTTGCATATAATATTCTTTATATCCTGAAATCATATAAGAGGAATCTTTGATATCATTATTCCAGTTACAGCTAAATTTTTCTATGAATTTTCCATAGAGTTCATTTATCATTTCTAAAATATAAGTTTGATAATCAATCTTTGCAGTTAAATCTACATTTCGTCCATTCCAGGAAAAATAATTTATTAGTAAATTACCGGTTAGCAGTCCAATATCAAAACCTGAAGGGCCTGCAAAAGCAAATTCAGTATCAAAGACTTTTGTTTCTTTTTCATCAATAAATATTGAACCGGTATGGAGATCTCCATGAAGTAAACTTTGAGCTTCAGTCAAAAATTTATACTTTAATTTAGCTGCTTCAATTCTTAGATTTTCTTTTTCCCAAAAGACTGTTTCTAAATATTTTTTAAGTTCGGGATTTATTATGTTTTTTTCAGCATTACAATAAGGATCTGTAAAAATAAGATCTTCTGTTATTTTGCAGAGATCGCTATTTATAAATTGAGCAACCATATTCTTTTTATCTTCTCCACTTAAATACATGTCAGATGTATAAAAAGTTTGATTTGCCAGAAACGTAGAAATATGCTCAGGAAATTCAGGAAATTTTTTCATAGCATTCATTTCTTTGCGCATAATTTCAAGATAAGAAAGATCTTCCATAACAATAACCGCCATCTCATCATCTCTATGAATTATTTCAGGTACTAGTCCGGGAGCATGTTTATTCTGTAAAGAAAGTGCATCTGATTCGTGTATTGCTCGTTCAAGGCTCAATGGCCATGATTCACCTGCTACTCTGACATAAGGATAGGCTTGTTTTAATATGAGAGATTTTTCCTCTCCAACAATTCTATAAACCATATTTATATTTCCATCGCTTATCTCAAGTACTTCCAATTTATCGTCTGTATTAAAGCATTTTGCATTGACTAAAAATTCTCCAATGTTATTTTCATCCAACTGTATATAACTCATGATAACTCCAAAATATTAACTGATTTAATGTACTGAATAAAATATAAGCCTATAGAATAAGATCAATAAAAAAGTGTCAATTATTATGTGAATGTAGTGATCTGACTTGAATTTAAGGACAACATGAACTTTTATTTACACAGAAGTCTTTTTTAGTATGAGGTTTAGGTTATGAGAAGAAATAATAAAATTGATATTATTAACGGGCATGTACCTAAAGTCATATTTAAGCTCACTTATCCACTTGTTTTTGGTGTATTTTCAATTGTTGCCTTTAACTTTACTGATACATATTTTGTTTCTCTTCTCGGAACCAGAGCTCTAACTGCAATTAGTTTCAGTTTCCCTATAGTTATATTTGTAGGAAGCATTGCTCTTGGAATTGGGATTGGTGCAGGCTCTCTAATATCAAGAACAATAGGTGAGTGGAGTAGAAAAAGAATACCTTTAATCGCAACAAATTCTATTCTGCTTGCTTTGGTATTGGCGATTACTATAATATGGATGGGATTATCTTCTATGGATAAAATCTTCATTCTGTTAGGTGCTGCACCCGATATAGTACCATACATTGACACGTTTATGAAAATATGGTTCATAGGAGCTATTTTTTTCGTTATCCCAATGGTCGGCAATAACGCAATGAGAGCTACAGGAGACACTATCCTTCCCAGCTTGATAATGATATTGGCTTCTGTTCTTAATGTAATATTAGATCCACTATTTATATTTGGGCTTTTAGGTTTTCCTAAAATGGGTCTTGAAGGTGCTGCTGTTGCAACCTTAATATCGCGTGCTACAGCCTGCTTTGCATGTATATGCTTTTTACATTACAGGCATCGAATGTTAACCGTAAAGATACCTAAGATAAAAACGATATTAATTACCTGGTGGAAAATACTGTACGTAGGAGTTCCGGCTGCAGCTACAAATATATTTATACCTATAACATTAGCTATAATAACACGATTTGCCTCTTCCTATGGTCCGGATGCAGTAGCTGCTTTTGGTGCAGGAAGAAGAATACAGGCGTTGGCTTTTATGGTTTATTTAGCTCTTGGTGCAGCAATAATACCATTTGTCGGACAGAATTTCGGAGCAGGGAGAGTAGATAGAATTAAATCTGGATTGAAAACTACCTATCTGTTTTCAATTGTATACGGGATAATAATTTTTATACTTTTTTATCTGTTTTCAGAATATTTTGCGGCTTTGTTCAGTATAAACAAAGAAGTTATTCATAACATAACGCTTTACCTCTGCATTGTTTCGATAGGATATGGTTTTCAGGGTATAGCCAGAACAGTATGTCAGGGATTTAATGCACTGAACAAACCTCTGTATTCATTTCTGCTCAACTTTATGCGATTCTTCCTGTTCTATGTGATTTTCTCTTACATAGGCAGTAAATATTTCGGTCTGTTGGGACTGTTTACAGGGATATGTGTTGCAAACTTATTAAGCGGTACTATCGCTATAATACTTATTACAATTCATCTAAAGAAAAATACTGCATTATATGAAAAGCAGGAGATATAAACTAAGCAAACACCTTGTATATTAACAGATTTATGACTAAAGGAAGAAGTGGGATATACTGAGAGATCACTATTGAAGCTTCCACAACTTTGGGAGGCTGAATAACCAGCGAATGGATAAGTTGCAGTATAAGAAATTATGGTTAGAGTGATAAAGACAATCCAAAAGGAAGCACTTCGAATATATAATGGTTAAGTTGTGAATAATCATTGAACGCAAAAACTGGATGTATCTTGGAAGCAGAGGAAGCAGAAAAGCTATGGCAAATCATATGACTTTAGTTCAATGCTGTAGAGCTATGAATATCAATCCGCAGAAATACCTGGAATACATTTACAGGAATTTAATGTCATATCCTGACAAACAACTTCATGAGTTATTGGTTGATAGGTGGAAAGAAACACAAACGTAGCAGTTTGGCTCAAAGCTGCAATAATTAGTAAAAATTCATTATTTAAACTAAGCATTGATTCATAACCTGCCATTTGAGTATATCTCTTTAATAGATTTTTTGCGGGAAGGCATATGAAAGATCTAATAATTGGGCTATAATATACTAAATAAGGTATCATAAATAAATATTTATAAATTCGCCAGATAATTACGAATTATTGTGATCCCATATGCGCCCACAAAAAAACAAGTTAAGATATGAGCGTCCAGCACTACGATCTTTAGAAAAAAGACATCATGCTGCCTGTGGCAACGGCTCTACTCCAGCAATGAATCTTTCGTGTGAAAGTGGAGGTAAACAGAATGATACTTGCATCCCCGGAGAATCCGCTACATGGATCAGCGAAACCATTAATAAACCTGTTTGTTGGAATGGTGGTATGGCAACAGGTCATGGTTGGGACATCCGTTATGCATGTGCAATTGGAACGTATGCTGCAAGTCCCGACAGCGCAGATTGCTGCCAGACGGGTGGAACAGCCGTTTTAGGTTATTGTTCCACAGGTGGGAGCAATTGAAAACTCAAATTTACGCTTACATATAAATCCAATGGCTTTGATATCAGGTCTTCTGTAATCTAAGATCACTTTGAAGTAGGCGTCTGGCACATCAACTTTATCGGGTCCTATTTCTTTATGAGTTCTATTATTATAAAATATTGGAACTGTCACTACTGATACTTCTAAATTTTAAACGGCTCATACTCTAACTTTTCCTTCTAGCTTTTTCCACGCACCACGATTAAAATCTGGTACTTGTGGAGACATATTGCTCATATAGAAGGTTTCACTCATGGCCGCTGCTGGACACAAGTATCTTCTATCATAACCTGAGCCTCTATACTCAGACAAACTGGCAGATTCTGTATTTACTGATGAGGCTGGGTGGTCTAATATCATTTCTTCTTGATGCAGTCGTATTTAATATCATTGCTTTAGTAAGTTTATATCAAACCCAGTTAGCCTGTTCTCTGTCTTCATTATAACCAAGCATGTAATATTTATGGTTTATTATTTCAGACTTGGTATTTCGTTTATTAGCAATTTTATTAAGAAAGATAAAATAAGCTCCAGTAATAAGTTGATCTGGAAATATATGTTCTACCAGATTTGACAATCCCTCAAAACTGCAGTTCATGTGTATAGGCTTCTTATAAAGATATATCTTTTGAGTACTGATATTCTGATCTTGTCATTGATAAAAATATTAATACTATCAGATGGCGAAAGTGGTTTGGAAGGTGAATCCTTAAGCTTAACTTCTTAAAATGATTATTATCGTTAGCTGAAGATAATTTTACTTCTCCAGGTGTAAAGTGTTTTTACTGAAATATTGTTCTGCTTACAAAATTCAATAGTGGATGATTTTGAGTTATCTATGCCTTTCTCAGGATATTTATTTTCTTTATAGCGATATAAATGATCATTGCTGATATAAGCCCCAGAAGGTAAGCGTTATTGTAAAAAAACTCTAGCTTATGAATATATTTGCAGTTAAATAAAAAAAGAGTTGTCACTATCAGAATAAATGTCGCTGGCAAGTTAATTCCTCTAGTATAGTTGTAAATACTATTAGTGTTTTTATATAAATCTACAAGATTAATATCTGTCTTATATTCTATCCAGTATCCTGCTAAATAGATGCCTGTCATAGGTCCTAAAAACGTAGCGAAGCCTCCAAGAACTGAATAAATATAATTTGAAGGATTTGAGAGTATATTCCACGGTTGAATAAAAATAGCTAGTAAACAGACAATAATTATAGCTTTTTTATAGCTGATGAATTTTGAAAGAAGATTATTGATAATAATTCCCGGTGGAATAAGATTAGCAACTACATTTGTAGTCAGTGTGGCGAGCAGTATAAAAAATGAAAATCCTATTCTGATCAAAGGAGAGTCAAATTTGGACACAAGAACTGCCGGATTCCATATGGGGCTTCCAAATGCCTTAATGGAGGCAGAAGTTCCACAAATTCCAACAAATACGATAAATGCGGTGATAAATGGAGCTCCCAGAAACTGTCCTAAAACCTGCTGTCTCTGTCTGGTTACGTTTCTAGTAAAATCTGAAAAATTTATTGCTATTGTTGAGTCAAAAGCTATCATGGCTGAAAGAGCCGGTAGAAAATAACTCCAGAAATTACCGGTAGATTTTGTATTAATGCCTGAAAACAGTTCAATGAAACCTCCGGAAACTGTATATCCCCATATTATAACTATAACACCAAGTATAATCAGAACCGGCGCCGCATAATTAGCCATATTTTTCAATGCTGTATTACCAGTATAAGCTATATATAAATTAATAATAATAAAAATAGCGAAAGATATAAAGGAATAATTGAAAGCGGGTATTATTGTCTGTAAAATTGTATTTACGGCTTCTCCTCCAATCCAGCATTGAATTGAAAACCAGAATATCCCTAATAAAGCTCTTATTAAAGTCGGTAGAATATTTCCATTGATACCGAAGATCAATTTTGAGAGCATAGGGTAGCTTATTCCATATTTTGTTCCACAGTGCCCTAATAAAACAGATGGTATTATAACAATTGTATGTCCTAAAACTACTGTAATGAGTGCTTCCCACCAGCTCATACCTGAAGCTATTAAACCGCTGGCTAGCATGTAAACAGGAATTGACACAATTATACCTATCCAGAGATTGGCAATACTCAGCATTGACCAGTTTCTTTCTGTAAACTCTAGAGGTTTTGTATCATTTGAGTAATTATTTGGAAATTTTTGAATTTCTAGAATATCAGGTTCTCTAAGTAATTTTTTCAAAAAGGGGGACTCCGGTTCAATTAAATACAGATTGAATTTGCTTTACACCATTCTCTTAGTTTTAGTAAAAATATGAGGTAAGTCAATCTGATTAATTGAGTTTTTCTACTACTTCAATAAATTATCTACATGTAGAGTAAAATTGTCTATATTTTTTTAGTTATATACCTGTCATGAGAATTTATGTAATTCTGGATTTTACTGTTTTTTCAAGTAACTCTATATCAAGTCCAGGAATAATATCTGTATCTGCTGAAATATCGGTGTTACATTCAGATTTCTTGCCAAATATCTGACGTTTGCACTAAATTAAGAATTTGATAAGATATTATCAGCTTATATCCCCCATAGCAATATTTTCAATATTAAACTCAAACTACAATTTAACAACAGTATATATAGCTACTTTTTTCTGAGAGTTATTCAGTAAGTTAGCATGCTGTATTTTATCTCTAAAAAAATATGGATATAATCTTATTTACGCTTATATTTGAGTATCAAATGACATGGATATTTCCAACTCGAATTAAATTTTTTATCATCATTGCAATATCCTTCTTTGAGTCTATTTAACTCAAAGTTTGCTAATATTGACTCGGATAAGTAATCTTCTACACAGTGACTATAATCATCAGTAGATACTTTTCCGTCAAAATAAAAAATTTTCACTATACTGCACCTTGAGTAATCTTTAGTTTTAGAAGATAAAAATTGTCTTGTTGGATGAGTAACGCACAAAAGAAAAATTCCATTTTTTTTTAATATTCTATATACTTCATCAAATATAAAATTTAATTTTTGAATATGGTTTATCGCATAATTAGAAAATACTATATCAAAGCACTTATCCTCAAAAGGCCATTGCTGTTTTGAAATATCTACACAACTAAAGTTAGCTTGAGGGGCTTTAAGTTTTGCTATCTCAAGCATCTTGTCTGATGAATCAATACCAGCAACCAATGACGCCCCCGACTCTAAGAAATATTTTGAATCAGTTCCTTCTCCACACCCCACATCTAAAATTGATTTACCATTTAGGGATGGGAGTAAGCTGTACATATCTTTTCTATATTGCATATCCTGAGAATGATATTCAGAATAATCCTTGGCAACTTTATTATACTGTTTAACTTTCATACTTATTATCTCCTCAAAAAGTTAATATTGAATTATGTTAATTCTATTATTTAAATGACAGCAGTCAAATGTAAACTATCTGAAATTATAAAATGACAGATATACAAACATATAATTACCGGAACTAACACAGGATATTGTGCTATTAAGACAGGTGTCCTAAGTCCCTGATGTGGATCATGTTTTTAAATATTACTTTTTCTCTCAAAATGTTGACTTTTATGTTACGTTTTTGTTAACTTTTGATAGAATAAGCTTCTTGTTTTTTGAATCGGTAAAAATAAAAAGTATTTTTTTTATTCTTTGATATATTTTTTTAATAAATCGACAGGTAAAAATTATGAAAAAGATAAAATCAATCAAATTAGGTTTAAAAAAATTATTTGGTAGTTACAGCGACTCTTTTGACACTCAGGGTGAACGTATGGCCAGATTCTATTATCATCGCCTAAATAACTAATAAAACTGTATAACAGAGATATTCTTTATTCTAGAATTTTCTACTCGTGTTAACATATTTAAGAACAATAACTATTCTTTTTTAAAATAGTTATTGTTCTTATCGTTTTTATAATCTACAAGTTTCAGCTTAAATTTACATGAGTGAACCTATTAAAAATGAAACCAGAGTAAATAAGCCGACAATTAAAATTATTACTGTAAAAATTTTTCTGTAGCTTCTAAGTCTTTTACATGTAAAAATGATCATAGTCGGAATAATAAACAATATAAATCCGTTTAATGGTGTGGAAAAGTATCCCATTATACTAATTATGTTAATATTAAAACTGGTCAATATCCAGATCAATAACATCATACCTATTGCTGTAATTCTTCTTTTTTTAATTTCATCCCAGTTTGCAGGAAATTTAATTTGATTGGAAAGGAGCTCTATTACTCCTAAAGCAACTCCGTAAAAAGAGGTTGTTAAAGCGAAAAATATTACTAAATAACTCAGAAATCTAATGATTTGGAGAGTTATTGTCAGGTTTACTCCAATACCTAAAACAGCAAGAGAAGAAATGTTATTTTTTAATGCATACTCTATTCCGCCGGGAGTAAGAGTAAGTGCAGATGATATTACAAAAACAGCAGTAAAAAATGAAAGCAGGTATATTGCATTTTTATTTAATTTTATTACCTTTTTCTCATGTTCTTCAGGAGTAAATTCAGGATAGTTTTTCCGATAATACATTACCATTGGAGACAGTGTCATATAAAAAACTATAGCACCCATGAACAATGGAAAACAGAGTAAGATATTTTTAAAGGTCACCCAGAAATCTAAAGGTACGTTTAATATAGCACTATCCAGTCGCCAGAATGGTATAAACAATATACTGACTATAATTAAAAGAAATATTAAAACGTAGGTTATCTTACCCAGAAATTTTATTAGAAGCTTTTCAGAGAGAATCATTAAAACGGTAAATACTGCCAAGATAATAAAACTGCATAAAGGATGACCGCTGACGTTGGACGGAAAGATTTTATAAACATACATAAATTCTCCAATATCTGTATTCAGACCTGTAGAATAAATCAATAGACTTCCAATAAGCTGAATAGAAAAGAGTATTGAGATTATTGTTGAAGCTGTTTGCCCCCAGTATTCAGTGATTGCTCCATTATAGCTATGAGCATTTTTAGTTTTAACCAGAATCAAACTATAATATTTCTGTGCAAAATATGTTATGGTAAAAGCCATAATCATACAGACCACTACAACAATAATACCTGATAATCCGGCCTGTACTGGCAGAAAAAGAATACCGGCACCTATTGCTGTACCAAAGAAAGTAAATATCCATGCACGATCTATTCTTTGTATTTCTTTAGATTTGTTATCCGTCAATATCTTATTTTTCATAAATTTCCTGACATATATTAAGATTTACTGTTCGGTTATATTCTACTATTTAGAATATCTAACCACACGTGAGTGGAATTATTAGGTTATATGTTTTAATCCAAATAATGCAGTTGGATAAAAAAAAGTAAAAATTAAAGTTGCATAAGTATATTAATTTGTTTTAGTTGTATAGATTAAATTATGCAACGTAATAACAATAAATCCAAGAGTAAAAATATTTCAATAGCAGTAGAATTTACATCTAAAAATTTAACATCCTGGGGTGGTATAGCTTCAATCATTTCTCATTATCTTGAGAAGTTAAATTTTGAAAAATTGGTTACAGACAATATCCCAATTGAAGATACATCAAATAACAGTGTATCGAAATACAGCAAAGTACTTTTACTTGAAATATTTACATGGAGATGATATGAAAAAATAAACTGAAATAAAAAGATAAAATTTAGTCGCTAAAAAGCCTATACAGAAACGTAATCATTTTATCTATTGCATATTCAAAGTTTTAGGAATACATAACAATTTAACTATTAAATACTTAAATTGTTTCTAAACAGGCATTATATATAAAATTGATCATATAAAATATTCCTGTGATAAACTTGAAATTACATAAGTTTTACCATAACTTAAAGGCACAATACAAATGGGGAAAATATAGAATTCAATAGAATTAACTTTGGAGAACATTATGACATCACGAGAAAGAGTTGTTGCGGTCATCAATGGACAGCAGCCGGACCGAATTCCGATTTATGGATGGGTACAGGCCAACCTTGAGGAGCAAATCACTGCTGCCTTCGGCTCGGTGGCGGATTTTGAAAACAAATACGACTTTGATTTTGCACATGTTTTCGGTGGACCGGCAGCGTATCAGGATAAAAACCTAACACTGGTACGGGAAGCGAACGCCGGCACTATAGAGCCAACTGATTTGCTCGATGTCCCCATGAATGATCCTAATGAAGAAAGCACTTACGACTCTCTACGCACTGCCATAGAATACCACAAAATACAGCGCAATCGCTTTGTGTATGTCCAGACTCCCGGCATCTTTGAGTACATCAACGACTCATTTGGCATCGAAAACCACCTGATGTACTTAGCGCTATATGAGAAAGAGCTTCATGAAGTCTATAAACGACAGGCAGAATGGAATCGTCAATTTGCAATGAATTGCCTGGATATTGGCATCGATATGATCCACGTCTCTGATGACTGGGGAGCACAGACCGGACTGATGTTCAGTCCCAAAATGTGGAGCAAAATGATCTATCCCTATCACAAGATCACCTGCGATGCGGTGCGCGAACGCAACGGCTATTTGAGTCTGCACTCCGACGGTAACATTACCCAGGTGCTGGACGGGATTGTTGAACTTGGTTACAATGTGCTACATCCCTACCAAGTGTCAGCTGGTATGAACTATGATCTCTACTTCGCAAAGTATGCTGACAAATTTACTATCATGGGCGGTCTTGATGTCCAGACGACGATAGGCTTTGGCAACTACGACCGACTCAAGTCCGAGATAGAACATATCATCAAGATCTTCCGTAAACGTGGACTACTCCTCTGCACCAGCCACTTCGTACAGGATCACTGTTCTATTGAAGAGCTGACTTTTGCCTACGACTTGGTATATGATCTTGTTCGAAGGGAAAATGATTGTTAAAGGATACAGGATTCTAATACTTTATCTGGGTTTAAATATTGTATTTGTAACTCCCAGGTATAATGAGTAAAATAATATAACAAATGAAATTTCTTTATTGCTTCCGTGCAAAGTAACATCGAAAAGTGTGTTGAGCTTTTTTATAGGAATGTTGCCTATCTGTATTTTTTTCACCTTGCAGGTATGCACTATTTATTATTTCTGTTATAATTTAATTAGAGTCAGAAACATGAAAGTTGCGAATAATACTCTTATCAATTTATAGGCTGGAGTATCGTTCAAATTATTGGAATTGCATTAAGTATTGCTGCTATGCTTCAATCTATTGACTATATAACGTGAATAAGATTTCATGTCCTATAATTTCTTATTACTGTTGTTATGTGTAATTATTGTCTTTTAAAAACAGAATTAATATGTGTGTGGCCTTTGTCGGTTTATTTTATATCTCTATATTTAACTAGAAGGATTGAATATTAAATAAAATAAAAAAAGTTGTATCTCCCAAATTAGGTACTAATTAGATATAAATAATATGAATAAAATTTTTAATCCATGTTTTAAGGATTTAAATATTTGGAGTATTAAATGAAGGTATTATTAGTTCATGCAGGAAAAGGTTCAGAGTATCGTGAGGAATTCTATCGTTTTGAGAAATTTATTAATCCTCCACTAGGCCTTTGCTATATTGGGACTTATTTACAAGGTGCCGGACATGAAGTAGACGGAATAGATCTGTACATGATCGATTCAAATCAGGAGTTGTATGATAAATTTCAGGAGAAGCCCGACGTAGTTGCTATTGGTTTTCCAACTTTAATGTACAACGAAGCAAAACGGATAATCAATAAGTGCAGAGAGTTATCTCCAAAAAGTTTTATTGTCCTTGGAGGAGCACATGTCAGCTTTCAAATTGAAAATTCTTTAGATGGCTTGAAACCTGATGCGATTATTCCATTCGAAGGGGAACTTCCAATGCTTAAACTTGTAGAGGCACTGGAAAATAATCGTGATATCAACAGCATACACGGTGTTATAACAAAGGAATCTCACCAATATATTAGAGGTGAATATATAAAAGATTTGGATACACTTCCTATTCCCAATTTAGAAATTTTTAATTTAGACAGATATTTTAAACTTCAACGTTATAAAGTTAATGGAATTAATAGCTTTGCTATAAGCGGGACACGCGGTTGTCCAGCTAACTGTAAGTTTTGTGTGGCGTCATCTGTTAAAAAGCACATACCTGTGAGAGCAAGAAGTACTGAACACATTCTAATAGAGATTGAATATTTTGCAGCCAAATACAACACAAGAGATTTCTGGATAACTGATGAGTTGTTCGTGCAGGATCAGGAAAAGATATTATATTTTTGTAAAAAATTGAAACAACTGGGCAATTTTACCTGGTCATGTGAGGGTCGTGTGGATCGCCTGACTAAAAAGACTATGGAAACAATGATTGATGCCGGATGTGTACATATTCAAATTGGAATTGAGAGTGGAGATAACGATACTTTAAGGAATATTGGCAAAGGAATTACAACTGAACAGATCGTTCAGGTCGCCAAATGGGCACAGGAGTTCAAAATCTCCATGAATGGAGTAATTATATTTGGGTTACCAGACGATACATTAGAAAAATTTCAAAAGAAATATGAGTTTACAAAATTATTGGCATCATATGGTGTACAGGTTTATTTTACTTTACTTGTACCTTTTCCTGGAACGGAATACTTTGAAAGAGCTGCAGAGTATGGTATTAGCATTCACACTTTTGATTGGAGCAAATATAATTTTGTAAATTCTATTATTTCGACCAAAAATCTGTCACGGGATGAGATCATGGCGGGTTTTGTTAAATGTTTACAGCTTAAAGAAACCATCTATAGCGTTAATTTGGATAAATCGACTGAATGGTTCAATTTTAATTATAAAAATAATGACCCTGATACTTTTCTGACAGCGCTTGAAGTTAAAAAAAATGACATTAGTCTCGTCCAGGAAAATGTATTGCTTCAACTGCAAAATTCTGTGAGCAAAAATGAAGAATTCAAAACTTCGCACAACAGTAACCGAACCTTAAAAATTTTAGATGATATATTCATTAACACTCCGGATTATTTCCCCGATGCTGACTGGATTCGCTTTATTCTTGGAAACATTGCAACCATTTTACAAGACTATAATACCTCTTTGAGATATTATAGTGATTGTAATCCTGAGAATCTTATATCTGAGAAGAATCAGTGGGTTTTTCATTATAATAAAGGTATAGCTCTGAATAATTTAGAAAATAATAAAAAGGCATTAAAAGCATTTAATAAAGCACTTACATTAAAACCAGATGACTCTAAAACAGTGAAACAGATTGCTAATATAACGCGAACTTTAAATAACCTTTAACTTTTATATTTAAAATATAAAAATAAAGAACAATATAGAATATTAGAAAAACATGTGTTTTAAGAGTATATAGTCCAATTAATAAGGAATGCGATGGGAACTGCAAAATATAAAGTATTGCTTTTAAATATTCAAAGTGATATAAATTTTTATCAAAAAACTCTTCAGGTAAGAGCGCTATCCAGTAAATGTAGTGCCCTGTCTTTGAAATACCTTAAAACATACTTTTATAAATACTCAAATATTAAATACAGAGTTGACATAAAACTAAAACAGGTATCACATGAGATTGATACAAAAAAAATAGTGTCTGCAATTTTAGCAATTTCTCCGCAAGTAGTAGGTTTTTCCTGTTATATATGGAATTTTAATGAAACACTTGAGCTTATAAAACCTCTTAAAGAACAGGCACCCAATCTAAAGATAATATTAGGGGGACCTGAAGTAAGCACAATTTCAAAGAATGTATTAAAAGCCAATCCTTCTATAGATTACATTGTTCGTGGGGAGGGCGAAGAGACATTCAAAGAGCTAATAGAATGTTTTCTTAATGAAAACAATAAAATGGATAATATCGATGGTATTACATACAGAAAAAACGGGCGTATAAAATATAACCATAACAGAAGGCTTATAGAAAACTTAGATACAATACCATCAATTTTCCTGGATAAAAAACATAATTATGACGATTACGAATACATGCCATATCCTACATCAAGAGGATGTCCTTTCGGGTGCCGCTATTGTGCATGGGGTGCAAAAAAAATACGCTATATTTCTTATGAACGAATGGAAGCGGAAATAAAACAGTTATACGAAATGAAGTCTTTGAGTAATATTTACTTTGCTGATGCAGATATATTCATGGATAAAAACAGAGGAATAGCTTTATTGAATCTTCTGGAAAAATATCATAACGGCAGAATGCTATTCTTTTTCGATATTAATCCGGATTCTCTGGATCTTGATCTTATGAAGCATATGTCAAGGATGCATAGATACTGCTGCTATTCTTTTGGACTCCAGTCAACGAACAATGAAGTTCGAAAAGTTTTAAACCGTCCACCTATTGATACTGATATATTCAGACAGAAAATTTTGGATTTTATGAAAATATGTCCTGGCTTAAATATTAATATTGATTTCATTTACGGTTTACCGGGAGATACACCGGAAAGTTATAAAAAAACTATGGATTTTGCCCTTTCATTAAATCCAACTTCAATAAAAGCACTTCCTCTTTTACTCTTAACAGGTTCTGAATTTTTTGAGAAGAAAAAGAAATATAAAATATCATGTCACCGTAAGGTTCCAAGATTCGTAATTGAAACAGAGCATTTTTCCCGAAAAGAAGTTATAGAAGCCAGAAAGCTTTCTGGAAAAATAGGGATATTATATGCTCTTGATTATGTTAGAATCGGTTTATGGGAATTACATCAGAAAATTAATGGATCAAATACAGATGGTCTGCTCAGGCTTTACGAAGAATTTATTGATTATTTAGAGACTGGTATTGATTTACAGGAAGATAGACTGCCTATTGAAATAAGAGGTACCGGTATGGAGTATGTTTACTTATTTGGTTACGATAAAGCGGACGTAACTCTTTTGCAGGTATATTTAATGCGTTTTTTGAAAAAATATGAATAGTTATTAGGCATAAGAATTTAAAATAGTGGACGCTACAATATTTTTTAGCTAAAATAGGCATAAAACCTTTTTTATAAATTAGCTTAACATATGCATTTGATTGATAAGATTTAAAATGAGGTAAAGTGATGAGTAAAAATAAAAAAAAAGCTCCTACAGATGATGGTGTTGAATCAATGTCAGAGGCCGAACTAGGTGAAGTTGCTGGTGGAAGAATTGTTGAAGGTGCTGCTAGTGGTGCAGCTAATGGCGCAGTTAATGGTGCAGTGAGTGGTGGTCTAAAGGGTGCTGCAAAAGGGGCTATTGCTGTATTCATAGGTGCATTTAAAGGTGCAGCAAAGGGTGCAGCATCGGGTGCTGCAAAAGGCGCAGCAAAAGGCGCTCAGCGGGGTGCTGTACAGGGTGCTGTAGATGAAGTTACCAAAGATTGACGTTTGTTTTCGTAACTGATTAAGTAAAAACTAAATTATGACTGAATCCTGTATATCATGTCCTACAAGGCATTATACAGTAAATGAAACAATATACTAACTTATACGTTTCAATTGCTTAATCGTAAATTTGCATGCAACTTTTTCTTTTGTCATACAAGAAACTCTTTTACTTTCAAAAAAAATCATCTCATAAAAGGAGTTTATGGGAGTAGATATAACAAAAATTCAGGAAAATGTACCACTTAGTAAATCTTTACTTTGGGAATTGCGTAATTCAGCATACCAATCATCTACTTTTGAAGATCTTCTACAGATTCCACATGGGCCGACATCAGCACTTAACTATGTAGAATCAGTTGCTGAATTATCTTTAGCATTTATTCGTAATGGTTTGGCAAATGGAGATTTTGCTCCTAATGAACCGGTATATATTCTTGAAACTGGAAGCGGTACTTCAGTTTTTGCTCTGCGTTTTATCCGATACTTTAAATCAATTCTCAAATTGGTTGGTTTGACTGGACATATCAAGTTTTGTTATATTTGTACAGACGGCTCTCAAAAATTTATTGACAGTATTTCTGTTAAACCGGATTTTAAAGAATATGCAGATGCAGGAGAAGTAGATTTTGGTCACATTGATTTGGGAAATATTTTTCCAATGAAGCTTAAAAATTCCGGCTTTAACTTCGGTGCCACTTCTATTGATAACCCTATAATAGTTATATCCAACTATTTTTTCGACTGCATTCCCTATGATGTTTTTAATATAAAAAATAATAAGGTATTTGAAGTGCATGAATCTCTATATACCCCGAATGATAATTACTCAGATGGGTGTGTTAAGGATATACCTAAACTTGTGCCACGCTTTGAAGATCTTCCGGTTTCTTTCCCTCATTTTAATCACCCTGTTCTTGAGAAAATACTGGAGCAGTACGCAGAGGAATATGTAAATCTTACAATTTCTCTTTCGCTTAAATCCATTGAAATTATTGAAACTATCCGTGATTATTCCAATGGTAAGATGCTACATGTCAGCTCGGATATAAGTTCTCTCTGGACAGAGAAAGGCCCATCATGTACAACATTTCTGCCAGTAATGGAAAAAATCAGCTGGGCGCCTGTAAACCTCAATGCATTCCAACGATTTGCAGATCTAACTCATGCTTTTTCTTACAACATACAGACTGCATGCATCAACCCTTACAACAATTTTGAAACTTTAGTTCTGTTGCACGGGGCAGATATTAAAGCATATCCGGATGTTCGTTATCAACTTCATAAAATGAAGATCACTTCCTATCACAGTGCAGTCAGTTTGCGTGAGTGGTTAGGAAGTAATTATGAAAATCTCAATCCTGATGTCTTTCTGACAACACTTGATATTGTACGAAGCGACATAATCCTTATCGGAGATAATATACTACTTAAACTACAAGATTTTATTAGCAAAAATGAAGAATTCAGATCTCAGTACAATAGCAATAGGGTTATAAATATATTAGAGGATATATACAAAAATACACCTGGTTATTACCCTGGAGCAGACTGGATTAGGTTTATGATTGGTAACATTGCTACTTTTTTACACGAGTATCATCATTCTCTAAGATATTATAATGATTGTAATACAGAAAATCTTAGGAGTGAGAAGAATCAATGGGTTTTTCATTATAATAAAGGCATTGCTTTTATGAACCTGGGAGAATATGAAAAATCATTAGATGCATTTAATGAAGCTCACACAATTAACCCCAATGACTTAAAAACACTTGATCGTATTGTTTACGTGGGGCAACTCTTATAGAAATTTTAACGAATATAACAGAATTTGCTACATGGTGCTACTTGGGCAGGTGATTTGTTTTTGTACCTACCTTCAAATGCCACTTTAGAGTTGCCAATATATTATTTTTTGGAATTACTCTCTTTAACGCAATCAATTTTGTATACATTTTTTCCATCAACTACTTCTGTTTTTATTCCATGTACATGAAGAGAAAATGAAGGGAAAGAATTATCCAAATCTTCAATCATTTTCAAAAAATCGACTATGCTCTGAGTTTTTTCTGTTATCCTTTCTCCCGGCATTAAAATTGGAATGCCAGGCGGATATGGAACAACCATTGTCGCTACAATTCGTCCTTTCAGTTCACTTACAGGAACAAACTCTGTTTCACCTTTAATTAGTTTTGAATATGCTTCTGAAGGGAGTAATGCAAGTTCAGGTGCTACATTAAATAATGTGTTCATTATTGTAGGTAGTTTGTTTTTTTTGAAGAACGAATGCATATTGTGGCATAGATCTTTTACTGTCAGATTCTTATATACATTAGGGTATTTTTTTGTTAATTCGGGCAGAACTTCAGAAAGAGGCTTGTTGCTGTCATATGCATTTTTGAACTCCATTAATTTTGCAAGCATAGTTCCTGATTTCCCCCTGGTTATTCCCGGAGAAAAAAGAATTAGGTCAGCATAAAACCCTACTTTCTCGCTTAGGACTCCATTCTGCTTCAGATATGCTTCTACTACGGTCATAGGAATACCTGTTTCATCCATTGTACCATCGAAATTTAACCCAGGAGATAAAATTGAGACTTTCAAAGGGTCAAGCATTGCATATCCGGCAGGATATTTGTCAAATCCGTGCCAGTTGTTTTTCGGATCAAGAGTCCAGATTTTGGTAGAATTAATCAGCGTTTCATCGTCGACTTCATAAAAAGGCTTGCCATCAATTTTTTCAGGCTGCCATGGTTTGAAGAACCAGCTTTTTTTATCTTTTTCAGTTTGATACAGCACTGCCAGTTTTTTTCTGAAAGCTATACTTTCTTCTATTATTTGTTTTATCAAATAGTAACCGCTTGGTTTTTCCATCATTTTGCTGCAAATGTCAATTGAGGCTATGAGCGGAGTAAATGGAGAAGTCGATGCATGCATTAAAAATGCCTGATCAAATCGCTCCTTACTTATTTTATCTTTACTTCCATTTTTAACATGAAGCATTCCTCCTTGAGAAAATGCAGAAAGCAATTTATGGACAGAATGCCCTGCGAATACAGGTGGAACATCTTTCATGTCCTTATAACTTTCCATAGCATAACGATTTTTGTATAGAGGATAAAACTTGCCGTATGCATACCACGCTTCATCAAATAAAATATTGCTTACCTGACTAGCTAGTTCTTTTTTTAGAGATTTAACATTATAAATCAATCCGTCATAAGTCGGTGTAGTGATTACTGCAAGTGCTGGTTTTTTATTGGATACATCTTTCAGATAATGACTACTGTTAATTTTATTTTTAATGAATTCAGGGGTAAACTCATTCAAGTTTATAGGACATATCAACCCGTAATTATTTCTAGTGGGCATGAGGTATATTGGACGGCTGTCAGTAAGAATAGTTCCCTGAATAATTGATTTATGGCAGTTTCTGTCAAGTATTACTATATCATCTTTGCTAACTACTCCGGAAAAAATAATTCTGTTTGTAGTTGATGTACCGTTAAGAACATAGTAAGTATAATTAGCACCGAATATTTCAGCTGCTTTTTCTTCGGCTTCTCCCACTGCACCTGTATGCATAAGTGCATCACCCACAGTGCCGCTATTTGTATTTATATCTGCTCTGAATATGTTCTCACCGAAAAATTTAAAGAAAGCATACCCTGCAGGACTTTTCAGCAAAGCTGATCCGCCGCTATGCCCGGGGACAGCCCACGAATAAGTCTGATTATTTACATATTTTACTAGAGCTTTAAACATAGGAGGAAGAATCTGATCAAGATACGTGTCTGCAGCTCTTTTTATTACACCTGCATTAAAGACCGGGGTATCATCTGCTGACCATAAGTATCCATTGATCAGGCTGAAAGCTTCATCAGGGATTATATTTATATTCTCCTCATCAGTAATCAGGAAAATTGGAATTGCTGGATTTCTATCGTGAATGTATTTTAAGGATTCAAGTCCTTTGTCTACATCTTCTTTGTCTGTAAAAATGCTCATGTCAATGACAATAGCACTGATATCTTTCCTTGAATTAAAAAACCTAATAGAATCTTTCAATTTAGTAACAATAAAATATGAGTATCCAAAATTAGTTAATGCTTTTTTGATCATTGTTAAACAGTTTTTTTCTAGCTGATCATCTTTTTTAGGATCAGAAACAAACATTATAGGAAAATCTTTGTTTCTCAGAGAACAGATATCAGGAAAAGGATTAGGTCTAGTAGACATTACTGAAGCAAAAGAGTTGAAATAGAAACAGCATATAAAAAACAGTATTATTGCATATAAATATTTAAGATTTCTTCTATAAGAATAATTCATGAATAAGCATTCCTTTTATTAATTTAATATGTAATCAGAATCCGTGAGATAATTTTCGATTAAAAAATTCATTAGCGGATATTATCATTTTAAAGTATTTTTGGATCATTATCATTAAAAATCTGTACCTTTTTCAAAATCAGTCCGCTTTTTATTGTATTATGGCTCAAATGTTTGCAAGAATTAAAACTGCATCATCTATTTAGGATAACTTTTTGGCATTAGATTCTGGTATTATCGAAGATTTTTATCGACAAAGCAGGGAGGACAGTAATTATTCGTCTGACAACCGATAATGTCATTGTGGGGCAATTGTCTGATCAAATCCTAACTAATACTTTTTATAGATTCTTTATAAGCATCCAAAAATGTATCATATTTGAATATATCAGGTTCTTTGCTATCAGGTATATATTTAAATATTTCGCTGACTCTAACTTTCATTATTTTATAAACTTCTTCAATAAAATCATTAGAGGTAAAATCTTTGTTATTTTGTATATAATTAACTATTTTCTGTGCAGAATTTTCAAGTATTTCTTTTCGAGTGCAATATTTTTCAAATATCTGGTTTTGAGTAAATCCTATTTTAGAAATAACTGGTATTCCCAGTGCACCTAAAAGCGCTTCATTTAAATTATGAACCTGCTCCAAACCATCAATTCCAGTTGTAGCAATTGATACACCCAATTTACCTATCAAAGGCATACTATGGTAGTTCGAGCATAATCTATCCATAAATGTTTTCATCTGTCCAGAGACAGAATACGTATAAACCGGAGAGCCCCAAATGATAATATCAGCTTCAGATATTTTTTGTTTCAGCAAAGGCATATTATCTTTTTTATCAAGACCACATCTACCTGTTTTTATACATTCACCACATCCAGAACAAAATTCCAGCTTTATATCTCCGGCAGTTATGATTTCGGTTTTGATATCTTTAAATCTGTCATGAACTATATTAATTAATTCCTGACAGATTATAGATGTATTAGATTTTCCACTTTTTTTAGGACTACCTATAAACGCAAAAAGCTTTTTCATTTATAACTCCAGAGAATAAATCTTTGTGTTTTGTTAATTATAGATTAATTATATATGCGCATAGTTAAATAATCTATAATTAACAAACAGTCATCAAATGATAGCTTGCAAATAAACTCGTTTATGAGGATATAAGATTAATTTTCTGTATCAGGATGATTATCGATCTATACAGAAAATTAAGTTCTTTTTATAGCACTAAATACTGATATATTCTTCAAGCTGAGGAAGGTTGTCGCATATGCTGGTTCTAAGCATGTACTTATAGATTTAATATATTTAGTAAAAGGTAAATTTTCTTTTGCCCATAGGAAGTGTTTGGAATTATTCTGTATTAACCTTATAATTAACTTCAAAGTGAGTAATGATATAATCATTAAACATAACTATTAAATTATTCATCTATGAGCAATAAAAAAACAGGCTTTAATACTGATGTATCTTCTAACGAGGATAGGCAGACACATATGCTCGTACTAAGTATGCATCAATGGCTTATGTGGTTGGCTATTGTACTTATCCTCGCAGGGCTTTTAATCTGGGGCATATTCGGCTATATAACTCAAAGGACTACCGGGTCAGGACTTATTTTGCCAGCAAAATTTCAAATCGCAGTTGCCCAATCAAGGATGCAGGGAAATATAACTGATGTGCATGTAATGATTGGTGATAAAGTTAAAAAGGGAGATGTTATTGCGAATATAGTTTCTATTGCAGAAGAAGGGGAGATAAGTGAAACAGAGGTATATCTAAAAGCCTTAAAAGAGCAGCAGAAGAACTATCTAAAAGAGATTAAAGATCAGAGAGATTTATTAAAACAACATTCAGATAGTTTAGAGGAAACTTATGAGATAGAACAGGAAAGTCTTAGTGATTATAAAAAATTTATGGATATCTTCTTGAAAGATGCTAAGAAGCTGCGGGATAAAGGAGCTATTTCTAGACTACAGTTCAGAAATTATTTAAATGAACTTTACGAACTTAAGTCAGATTTATCTGCTTTGTCAGATAAACGTGCAAATAGCATTTTTGAACAAAGCAAATATGGTTATAACTGGATACAGGATACATACAGAATAAAGCTTTTAGTCCTTGAAAATGAGAATAAGCTGAAACTTTTGAAAAAGAAAAGAGCTGAAAGAAGTACAATACTTGCTCCAATAAACGGAATTGTAATTAAAGTATTTAAAGATATAGGGGATGTTGTCGACAGGGGAACAACATTTGCCACCATAGTTAACGAAGGAAGCAATGAATCAGTTGAATGTATAACATTAGTTCCTATTGCTGATGGTAAGAGAGTTAAACTTGGAATGGATGCTTATATCTCTCCAACTGTTGCAAAAAAAGAAATATATGGAACTATTACAGGAAAAGTAAAACAGGTATATGAATATCCACTATCAGTGGAAGACGTAAGTACCATGATTAATGATAGGGCAATTGCAAAAATTCTTTGCAAAGATGGCCCTGCGATAGCTGTGGAAGTTGCAATGGATAGAGATAAATCTACGATTTCAGGTTATAAGTGGACATCGAATAAAGGACCTGATTTTAAGCTTACTAACGGGACACTGTGTGTAGTGGATTTTGATGTAAAAAAACGCAGACCTATTACTCTGGTTATACCTTATATAAGAGAGTTTATAGGATATAGATATTAATTAATGGTTAATTATTAATTGATGATAATTAATATGGTTTTTAGAAAATGAATTTATGATTGAGAAGCTTACAAAGCCGATTTTTAAATCTAATAAAGTGAAAACTCCTACTCTGATTCAGATGGAGATTGTTGAATGTGCAGCTGCTTCATTAGGAATTGTTTTAGGATATTACGGAAGATATATTCCTTTGGAAAAACTTCGCTATGAGTGTGGTGTTTCCAGAGACGGGTCTAATGCTGCCGACCTTATTGCCGCAGCTAAAAAACAGGGAATGGAAGCTGCTGGTTTCAAAATCAGCAAAGAAACTTCTCTAGATAAACTGTTTTCCTATGAAATGCCTCTTATTCTATATTGGGAAAGGAATCATTTTCTTGTACTTGAAGGCGGAAATAGTAAAAAATTCTATATTAATGATCCTGCTTATGGCCCAAGAACAGTTAATGAAGATGAGTTTAAGGAAAAGTTTTCACAAATATTTATAAAATTGACTCCAAATGATAATTTTGTAAAAACTAAAAACCAGGATAATGTTTTAAAAAATATATTAAAGCGGGTTAAAAATTATAAAGGACATATAATTCTAGCGTTATGCTTGAGCTTGACTCTCATTATACCTGGAATTGTTCTTCCCGGAATGAGTAAAATTTTTATTGATGAAATATTGATAAAAAAAGAAATTCCATATCTTAATGGTTTTATTACTATAATGGCATTGGTTCTATTAAGTAAAATTGTAGTATGTTGGATATTAGAAACATTTCTAATGAATTTCAGTATGAAACTTTCTATAAATTCATGTTATGAATTTATATGGCACCTGCTTAAAGTACCAATGAACTTTTTTAGCCAGCGATCGATAGGGGATATTATTACTAGAATGGGTTCTGTTTACTCTATAGTAAGAATGATATCAGGTGGTGTAAGTACAAGCATTTTTGAAGTAATTCAGGTACTGGTATATTTAGGTGTTATGCTTCTGTATAATGTGAAACTTACTATATTAATTCTTGGTTTTACTGTAGTCAATGTTTTACTATTTTTTATTACCAAAAGAAGTAAAAGAGATGCCAGTATGAGAACTATGATGGCCGGTTCAAAGATAGTTGGCATTACTATGAATGGTATATCAAATATTGAATCATTAAAATGTTCCGGAAATGAAGGTGATTTCTTCAATAAGTGGTCTTCTCTTCAAGCTAAAGCAACTAATGCAGGCCAGCAGCAGACAATATTAAACTTAATCACAGACAATTTTTTAAGTTTCTGTGGGTCATTATCAGGTGCATGTCTTTTAGGGTTCGGTGCATATCTTATTATTGAAGGAGAGCTGTCTTTAGGCGGGTTAATAGGTTTTCAGTTGCTTGCCTCTCAGTTTAACGGTCCAATAAACGGATTAATCGGGTTTGGAGGGGAACTACAGCAGATAGCTGTTGAACTTAAGAGAATAGATGATGTGCTGGATTATCCTGTAGATTATAAACATGTTGAAAAGATTCCTGGTAATAAATCAGAGGGAGTAAACGAAGCCTCTCAGAATGCGAATTCACTGACTGCTCCAAAATTGAAAAGCAAAAGCATTTACAAGTTATCAGGTAAAATTGAGTTAAAAAATGTTACGTTCGGGTACAATAGATTAAAGCCGCCGCTTATTAATGATTTTAACCTAACAATGAACCCCGGTGACAGAGTTGCCCTTGTAGGTACTTCCGGCAGTGGAAAGAGTACAGTAGCAAAACTGATTTCAGGTCTGTTTTTCCCCTGGAAAGGTTCTGTTTTGCTTGATGATATGCCAATAGAACAGATCAAAGCTGAACTTTTGGCAAATTCACTCTCTATGGTAGATCAATCGCCCTTTTTCTTTAAAGATAGCATAAAGGGAAATCTCACATTATGGGATGACAGCATATCACATGACCTACTCAAAAAAGTTACAATAAATGCAGGTATTTATGAGGAAATTGTTTCAAGAAAAGATGCATTTGAGGGAGAAATTTATGAAGGAGGAGGAAATTTCAGCGGAGGTCAACTCCAGCGTATGGAAATTGCAAGATCTCTGATAAATAACCCCAGTATTCTGATACTTGATGAAGCTACTTCAGCTCTTGATCCAATTTATGAAAAATATATATATGAACGAATCTGGTCCTATGGATGTTCATTAGTAGTAATTGCTCATAGACTTAGTGCTGTTAGAGATTGCAACGAGATTATAGTTTTAGACAAAGGGAATATTGTAGAACGCGGAAATCACGAACTTTTAACATCAATGAAGGGATATTATTACGAACTTATTAAAAGTGAGTAGGTAGATAATAAATGTCTGAAAATTTAAAAAAATTAAAATCTGGCGACTCAATATATTTCGACAGAAGTGATGAGATTTTAACTGTTGAAAAAGGTTATGTGGACGTTTTTCTTGTTTGCTTAAATAAAAATATAATTGCCAATAAACAGATAGCTTTAGTCCGTTTTAAACAGGGAGATAAAATTTTTTGTTTTAATCTTTCGAATAATGCGGAGACTGGCAATAAAAGTAAGAATGATAAACAGGAATATTTATTCGAAATAATAGGACGCATCAATCAGGAAGCGGAATTATCTTCTGCTAAATATCAGAGTAATTCAGAATTTTACCACCAGATTCAGGAATCATTAAATAATTGGCTTAGAGCAATATTTTCTGTTGTTAATAAAGAGTCAGCTACTAATAATGTTAAATATGTGTCAAACTATGATTATGCTTTTGAAGCGGAAAGCACTATATCAAGTTATAGCTTTGGCTGGATAATGAATTCAGAGATTATTAAACAGTCTGAGGCAGATAAAACTTTTCTTTTTAAAGACAGCATTGAGGTTTTGCCTATTTGTAAAGAACTATATTACACAACAACAGCCGAAGGAGCTGTGGAGATATATGAAACTTATTCCGTTCTTGAGGAATACGGTTTTACAATAATCAAAGATATCATCAGTAGATTTTACAGCAAGCTTGATTCTCTATATATTCACTTTATGGAAGAAGAACAGATAAGATTTAATCAGCATATGGAAAATAAGATTGCTGATATGGCAAACTGCAAATCTCAGGCAGACTCTATAATGGAAGATGATGATATATTTAAATTGAAGTTTTCTTCTGATCATTCTTCCAGCCTGTTTGATACTATCTCTGCAGTCGGCAAACAGTTTAGTCTAAAAATTAAACAGACTAAAAGAAATTTTGACAGCTTTGATTCTATTGCTGACTTTATTATACATATAGGAAATGAAAACAATTTTTTTGTCAGGCAGGTGAAGCTTCCTGATGGTTGGTGGAAAAACCCCGGCCTGCCTTTTATCTGCATAGATAAAGATAGCTCTGAACCAATGGGAGTTATTTTAAAAAGAGGGAAATACTATTTTATAAACATAGGCGAACATAAAAAAGAAAAAGTCACAAAAGCAAATGCAGATAGAATACACTCTTATGCTTTTACTATGCATACTGTCTTAAATGAGGAAAAAGTGGGTCTTAAGGATTTTATGACACTTGCTTTACTTGGCAATAAATATAATCTATTTATAATGCTTCTTACCGGCACAATACTGGCTGTCCTTGGTACTCTTTTTCCTATAGCTACAAATATAATTATTTCTGAAGGGATATATTACTCAGATATAACTCTTACCATGAATATACTGATAGTATTGGTCTTTGCATCTATCGGAGCCATGTTTTTTGAGTCTGTATCAAGTCTTTGCATGACAAGAATTGATACAAGAGCAGGAACATTCCTGCAGGGAGCAATAGTGGACAGGCTTTTTAAAATGCCAATTAATTTTTTTAAAAAATACAGCTCTGGAGACCTTACTGACAGAGCATTTGGAGTAAGCAGCATACAAAATGCGTTAATCAGCGCAAACGTCAGCGCATTTCTTGGAGGCATTTTTATTGTGGTCAGCCTTATAATGATGCTTTATTATTCTCCTGATCTTGCACTTATAGGTGTAGTTATTGCAGTAATATCTTCATTGCTTGCATTGCTGTTTAGTGTTTTACAGTATAAATATATTAAAAAGGAAACGGAACTTGGTGGTGTAGTGAACGGCCTTGCTTTCCAAATTTTTAATGGTTTGGCTAAACTAAAGATAATGGATAGGGAAGCTTTAGGGCTTGCTAAATGGGGTGGCAAGTACTCCAGTCTTGCATCCAATTCTTATGAGAGTTCAAAATTCAATATAAAAATAGGAATCATTTCAGGTAGTTTCAGTATACTCACTACGATCATCATTTACTCTGTGGTTGGAGAGCAAATACAAGGTAAAAACCCTATAGGTGTTCCAGATTTTCTTGCTTTTATGGCGGCATTTGGTCAGTTTTCAGGTGCTCTCGGAAGTTTAGTAAATATTATAGGCACATTTATATCATTAAAACCAGTCTATAACCGACTCAAACCTATTTTAGAAACTGCTCCTGAAGTTACTAATGATTCAATACTTCACACCAAACTGTCTGGAAATATTGAAATGCACAACATTTCATTCAGGTACTCTGAAGATAATCCATTTATATTTCAAGAATTAAATATGAAAATTGAGCCTGGTGAATTTATTGCTATTGTAGGAGAATCAGGTTCTGGGAAATCAACTCTTACTAGAATTATTCTTGGAATTGAAAAACCAGAACAGGGATCAGTTTTTTTTGACGGATACAATATTGCAGATCTTAATATTCGTGAGTTAAGGCGTTCTATAGGGGTGGTTAACCAAAATGCTAAAATTATGTCTGGTTCCATTTATGAAAATATTACAGGTGGTGGGCAATACTCAAAAGATGATGCCTGGAAAGCTGCATATGTTGCCGGCTTATATGAAGATATAGAAGGTTTTCCAATGCAGATGGAAACTCTTATTTCAGAGAGTGGAGGGACTTTTTCAGGCGGTCAGATACAGCGTATTATTATTGCCAGGGCTCTTATTAAAAAACCTGACATTATACTTCTGGATGAAGCCACAAGTGCTCTTGATAATAAAACCCAGCAGATTATTACTGATAATCTTAATAACATGAAAGTTACAAGATTAGTTATTGCTCATAGGCTTTCAACAATAAAAAGTGCAGATAGGATATTTGTTTTAAAGGATGGTCGCTTTGCTGAAGTAGGTAATTATGATGAACTCATGCTTCAAAAAGGTATTTTTTATAACTTTGCCAAAAGACAGCTTATATAAAACCATAGCTAAAATATGCTGCTGATATTATTGAGACCAGTAATATCATCATTTTTGATTATAGATAAAAAAAGTAAGCACTGAAATCATATTACGCTATAATTTAGTTATAATCTATATTTTTTATGGAACTTTTATAATGAGAATAAGCAAGTTTTTTACAGCAGTTTTTTTGATTGTATTGTTGGCAGGCTGTACAGAGAAACCGGAAGGAGAAGTTACTAAACAGACACACCTTCAAATGCTTTCTGAATCATATCCTCCGTTAGTATTTTTAAAAGACGGCAAAATCGAAGGTATGTTTGCAGAAGTTGTTGACTCAATTGCTAAAACTTTAAAAATAAATACTGATATAATTATTCAGCCCTGGGATAAATCGTATGAAACTGCGCTTACCACTCCTAATATTGTAATTTTTCCTATAGTAAAAACTTCGATCAGAGAAAAGCGATTTTACTGGATAGAACCTCCATTAATAGATTTTACTGTTTATTTTTATGAAAGAAGTGGAAGAGACTTGATTATTAACAGTTTAAATGAAGCAAAAAAATACAAAATTGGTACAAACAGAGGATTTTATTCTGATGAAATCATGCGCAGGGAAGGGTTTAAGAACCTTGTAACATATGAAACACCAAAAGATAATATAAAAGCTTTGATGAACGGTGAGGTGGATTTGGTCGTGTTTACAGATTTTAGAGCAGAAATACTTATTAAAAAATCAGGATATTCATTAAGTGATATTCTGCCTGTTTACGAAGCAGGGAAAGGCGGTCTTTATATTGCAATTTCAAAAGGGACAGATAAACGTGTCACTGCTGAATGGGAAAAAGCATTTAAATATTTAAGACAGAAAAGAATTTTTTATAAAATTTATAAAAAATGGTTTATGGGTAATACACTTTACGATAATTAATACAAGAGAATAATATGATTTCTAGTTCATTGGCACCACATATTTTGGCCGTAATAGCTTTGTTTTTTATTGCGACAATATCTGCTTTGGGTTTAAAACGAATTAAGATTCCGTACACCATAGGACTTGTGATTATAGGTGTCATTATTGCTTATATCGTAAAAGATATTGAAGCTCTTGATGCTGTCCGTGATATACGGTTGTCTCATGATGTAATATTATATGTTCTTTTGCCAACATTAATATTTGAAGCTGCAACTACCATAGATGCTAAAATGCTGTTCAAAAACTTAATGCCGATATTGAATCTCTCCATTATAGGCTTTGTTATATCTACAGTAATTGTAGGATTTGTAGTTTTTCAGTTCACTCCTCTGCAGATTGGCACTGCTGTTTTGTTCGGTGCCTTAATATCAGCAACCGATCCAGTAGCAGTTGTTGCCTTATTTAAGGAAATCGGAGCACCTAAGCGACTCTGTATTCTTGTAGACGGGGAAAGTTTATTCAATGATGCTACAGCAATCGTATTATTCAACATAATTGTAATCAGCATAGTAAGCCATTTGAAGTTCAACTTAGAAAATGTACTTCATGGTATAGTAGAGTTTCTGATTGTCTTTTTTGGGGGGATATTGACTGGAATTATAATGGGCTACATTATAGTGCTGATTATAAAACTTTCAAAAAATGATTCTATAATTAATCTGGCTCTATCTACTGTTTTGGCGTATACGTCATTTATAGTTGCTGAATATTACTTTGAAGTATCAGGAGTTATGGCGGTGCTGGCTGCCGGTATTATGCTGAGCTGGCACGTATTAAATAATTTTACGGATCAAACTAAAAACCAGTTGCATAATTTTTGGGAGTATGCATCCTTTGTTTGCAATAGTTTTATATTCCTGCTGCTGGGCGTGGCTGAACTTCATATAATAGGTCTTATCGGTCATAGCAGAAGCATAATTATGTACATAATTATAGCTATTATTGCAGCAAGCCTGGCAAGATTACTAGTGGTATATTTTATTCCCAGGATTCTGCCTTTTAAAAATGAAAAAATTAATAATTCATATAAAGCTATTATTTTTTGGGGTGGATTAAGGGGAGCAGTTCCCCTGGCACTTGCCCTAAGCTTGTCAAGACATTTTGAGAACCAGCAGCTCATAGTGGAACTAACACTTGGTGTAGTGCTTTTTACACTAATAGTTCAGGGAACTACAATAAACCCTCTGATGAAGTTACTGCACATAAAACGAGATTAAATTCGGTTCATCGCATAATTTATCGTGTTTTTTAAATATGCGCCGGTTAAAAAATCCGAACAGAATAAAATCTCAATATCTAAACTGCAACTTCCTTTTTCTTCCAGGATTGAACCTTAGGTACAGGTAGGTTTTTACCCGCTTTCAGACGGATAGAATCCTCTCCCAGCATACTTTTTATTTTTCTCATTAAAGGCTTAGTAGTGCAGATGTTGAATTCATCTCCTGTTTCAATAAAGGCTTTCTCTCCTCCGGAACAGGTTACACAAATGACAGTAGATGTACTGCCGGATGAGTCCTTTAGAATATATTTTAATTTTTCAAGTGTATCATCTCTAGTACTGGCTTCATGAATATGGATATGCATTTCTTCAGTAAACTGTTCTGATGAATACTCCAGAGGCACTATTTTTTCTATAGTAATTTTTTTAGGATCACCTTCTTCTCTTGAATTAAGTATTCCTTCAATAAAAACCGGTTTGTTCTCCTCAAGTAAATCCTTATATTCTTCATAAGTCTGGCTAAATGCTACACACTCTATATTGCCTGTAAGATCTTCCAAATTCAGAATACAGAATTTATTACCGTTTCTTTTTATTATTTTAATTTGAAGATCAGTTATAATTCCTCCCAAACGAACACCAATATTATTAATTGGAGTAGAAGTGAGATCAACAATTGAGTGGCTGGAATAAAGTTTCATTTCTTCTGCAAACTCACCAAGCGGATGCCCGCTGACATAAAATCCCAGCAGTTCCTTTTCCGCCTGCAGTATTTCCTGCTCATGCAGTTCAGGTATATCAGGTACATTAATATTTTCTTTTACTGCATCGACTTCATCCTCTGTTCCAAAAAAGTCAAATAAGTGTCCCTGTCCGGCTTCTTTGTCTTTAGCAAATTGCTGAGCAATAATAATTACATCAGGTATTATTTCCAGTAACTGTGATCTATGATAGCCAAAAGAGTCAAAAGCTCCAGTTCTTATCAAACTTTCCACAACTCTTGATGTTAAAGAATTTCCTACACGTTCTGCCAGGTCCATCAAGTTTTTGAATTTACCGTCTTTTTCTCTTGATTCTATTATTACTTTAGATGCTGCTTCTCCAACACCTTTTATGGCAGCCAGTCCAAATCTAATATTTTCTTTATCAGCAGTAAAATTCAGGTTACTTATATTAACATCTGGTGCCAGTATATTTATCTGCATTTCTTTACATTCTTTAATGACGAAAGATAGTTTTTCTGCATTTTTTATTTCACTCGTAAGAACTGCAGTCATAAATTCCACAGGATAGTTTGCCTTCAGATAAGCTGTACGGTAAGCTAGGAAGGCATAAGCGGCACTGTGTGATTTATTAAATCCGTAACCGGCAAACATCTCTATTTTATCCCAAATTTTATTGGCTTTATCTTCATCGATATTGTTGTGCTTTGCACATCCTTCTGCAAATTTTTTCTTTTGAGCAGCAAGAACATCTGCTTTTTTCTTTCCAATAGCCCTTCTTAAGATATCAGCACCACCTAGTGAAAATCCTGCTAAGACTTGTACAACCTGCATTATCTGTTCCTGATAAAGCATGATACCGTAAGTTTCATTAAGTACAGGCTCCATTTTTGGATGGTCATATTCTACAGTTACCTTGCCTGATTTTCTGTTGATAAAATCTCCTATAAACTGCATAGGTCCAGGGCGGTACAATGCTATTAAGGCAATAATATCTTCAATTCTGTCTACCCCGAATTTCTTGCAAAGTTCTCGCATCCCTCCGGATTCAAGTTGGAAAACTGCAATGGTATCGCCTCTGTTCAACAATTTGAATGCATTTTCATCTTCAAGAGAAATTTTACTTATATCAATATGTGTTCCTCTAATTTCTTCGATTATATCAACAGCATCCTGAATGATAGTGAGAGTCCTCAAACCCAGAAAATCCATTTTTAACAGTCCTAAAGTCTCGCATGGAATAGCTGGAAACTGAGTAATAACTTCTTTATTTGACCCTCTGGCCAGGGGAACTAAATTACTTAAAGGCTGATCTCCGATTATAACACCCGCTGCATGGATGCTCATATTTCTGTTCAGGCCTTCAAGTGGTATAGAGTATTCGAATATTTCATTCACCCATTGCTGTTCCTCAAGCAACTTCTTCAATTCATTGTCTTTTTTGGAACTAAGCAGTGTTAACTTCGGGTCATTTGGCATTAGTTTTGTAATCATGTTTCTCTGGTCAAAAGTATAGCCTAAAGCCCTGCCTACATCTTTAATTACAGCTTTAGCTTTCAGTGTTCCGTAGGTTCCTATTTGCGCAACACTTGCATCCCCGTATTTTTGCCTGACATATTCTATGACTTCAATTCTTCTGCGCTCGCAGAAATCTATATCAAAATCAGGAGGACTTACACGTTCAGGGTTTAGGAATCTTTCAAAAAGTAGCTGATATTTCAGTGGGTCGATGTCTGTAATATGCGTCAGATAGGCGACTATACTTCCGGCGCCGCTTCCTCTGCCGGGTCCTACAGGTACTTTTGTTTCATATGCATATTTTAAAAAATCCCAAACCACCAGAAAGTAACTGCAGTATTTCGAGTTATCAATGACATTTAATTCATACTCCATTCTTTCAAGTATCTCCTTCTGGCTATCATCTGGAGATTCTATTTTTCTGGGATCAAATCCATATCTCTCTTTCATATTGTCAAGACAGATATTTCTCAGATATTCCTTCTCTGTTATATCTTCTTTAATTTCATAAACAGGATAATGGTTTACTTCAGGTACAAACGGTATTTTTACATTACACTTTTCTGCCACTTCCAATGTATTGCTTATTGCGTCGGGTGTCTCTTTGAATATTTCCAGCATTTCATCTCCGCTTTTGAAGTAAAATTCATCATTGGAGAATTTAAATCTTTTTTCATCATTAATTGTGGCATTTGTCTGAATACAGAGAAGAAGTTCATGTGATTTAGCGTGTTCACGTTTCAGATAATGAGCATCATTTGTAGCAACTGTCGGCAGATTGAATTCTTTTGAAAGTGAAAGCAGCTCACGGTTGACTATTTTCTGTTCTTCTAGTCCATGGTCCATCAGTTCCAAATAGAAATCACCTTTGTCAAAAAATCCTACATACTCCTGCAGAATCTCTTTAGCCTGTTTTACTTTTCCCTTTAATAAATTATTTGGTATTTCTCCCTGAAGACATGCAGATAATCCAATTAAACCATTTGAATATTCAGATAGAAGTTTTTTATCGATTCTGGGTTTATAATACATCCCTGATAAATTAGCTATTGAGTCTAATTTACAAAGATTTCTGTATCCCTCAAAATTCTTTGCCAGGAGAATGAGGTGAAAACCTCTGATATTAGGAACATTCTGATCTCTGTCATCGTATGTAGTTGGAGAAACATATACTTCACACCCTATTATTGGTTTAAGCGCATTGCTGTTGAGAGTCTGATAAAAATCAATTGCCCCACCCATTACACCGTGATCTGTCATAGCTATTGCAGGCATATTGTATTGATGAGCCAGCTTTACAAGATCATCCTTCTCTTTTTCTTTCTGATAAATGGAACATGCACCGTCAAGGAGGCTGTAATCAGTATGTACATGCAGGTGAACGAATTCAGTTTGACTCATATTTAAACCTGAAAATTAGAAATTTTTATTAATGGGAAAAATCATTATATTAATATAAAAATAGTTTATTAATTAATTATAAAAACTGAAGTTTCTATATTATTTCAGATATTTTATAAGAATATAGATAACGGTTCTTTCTTTTTGTTCTTTTAATCAATTAATAATATTTGTATGTATAAATAATAGCATTATGTTTTATCTTTTTATCTATATTTAACAATATGGGATGCGCTTTTAGGGACAAAATGTAGAACCTGTTTTGTTGAGGACGATTTTGAATAAATAATTTTAATTGATTCGAGAGGGGATATGAACAATATAATTACAGAAAAAACTGTAGGGGGAGCTCCAAAAGAAAAGGCTAAATCACCATGGGCATGGGTGCCTTCCACATATATAATGGAGGGGTTGCCTGACTCTATGATAATGATAGTTCTGGCTATTATGCTTAAGAATTTCGGTTATTCCAATATATTAATTACGTTTTACACAGGTGCACTTGTTTTTCCATGGGTAATCAAACCTTTATGGGCACCTTTTATTGATATTTTCAGAACAAAACGCTGGTGGCTGTATGTCATGGAAATTTCCATAGCTGGAGGTTTTGTCGCAATGGCAATCTCTCTTAAGTTTACTAATTTTTTTATTATCTGTATTTCTCTTTCATGGGTTATTGCTTTTATGGCATCCAGTCATGATATTGCTTGTGACGGATTTTATATTAAGCACCTTGCTCCGTCAAAACAGGCATTTTTTGTCGGTATACAGGGGGCTGGATATAATATTGGTAAAATTATTGCTACCGGAGGAATTGTTATACTGGCAGGAATATTGTTTGACCATTTAGGAAGTTATCATAGTGCCTGGTTTTTCTCCATGCTGGCTGTAGCAATAATATGCTGTTGTTTTGGATTCTATCATAAATTTATTCTTCCAAAAGAAACTAAAAGAGAAAAAAAATCAACTATTAAAGATATGGCAAAGGAATTCTTGATAGTCTATCTTGATTTTATAAGAATGAAAGATCTATGGCTGGCAATTCTTTTCCTATTTTTCTATAGGGTTGGCGAATCTATCGTTACTATAATACTTCCATTATTTTTCCTTAGTCCAATTTCAAAAGGAGGACTAGGATTGAGTGATCAATTTACAGGGGTTGCATATGGAACACTGGCACCTATAGCTATTGTATTAGGCAGTATACTTGGTGGTTATGTCATATATAGAAAAGGGTTTAAATATTGGATATGGACAATGCTCCTTCTGGAGAATATTCCACATTTACTCTATTATATGTTAGCTTATTATCATATATATAATCATGTAATAATAGCTTCATGTATTTTTGTAGAACAATTGAGCTTTAGTTTTGGCCTTTGTGCTTTTACAATGTTCCTTTTTTATATGGTAAGGAACAGTAAATATAAAACTGCACACTATGCTTTCTTTTCAGGAATAAAACAGATTGCTGTTATGGTGCCTGTAATGATTTCAGGATGGCTGCAGCATGTACTTGGGTATCAGAACTTATTCCTTTTTATACTAATTTTGATAATACCTGCAGGTATTGTTGTATTTTTTGTTAGAAACAAACTTGGAGATTATGGTAAAAAAGCTAGCACTACAGCTTAATTACGCAGTTTATTTCTCTGATATTTTAAGAAGATTATTATATATTCAATTTTATAATCTTCTTAGATTTTTATGATATTAAGATGCTCTTTACGAACATACTGTTAGAATTATATATAACTAATATTAATATTTTGGAGCATTATAAAAATGCATTTAACTAGAAATAAAGTCTGTCTGTTATTATTGATTTCAGCACTATCATTTTTTGTTTATTTTCCATCGTATGCAAAAGTATTATACTCGATAAATTTTTCTCAACCTTCTACTCAAGATGCCAGAAAATGGTTGACATCTCAAAAATATAACTTTGAAGCAGATGCCAAATATCCAAGTGAACTGGGCTTGTTATTTAAAAATAAAGCTTTAGTATTGGATGCGAAAACTCAACTTTTCGCTCTTATTATAAATAGAAGCCTTCATTTGAATAATGCTAAGACTATTAAGATAGAGTGGGGAGTAAATAAATTTCCAGTGGGTGCCAATTACGAGAAACATATAAACAACGAAGCTATTATGGTCTATGTGTATTTTGGAGATAAAAAGTTAAGCAGTGACAGCATTTTTATTCCTAACAGTCCTTATTTTATTGGCTTGTTTATTGGAAAAGAGGAAAAACTTAATACTCCCTTTATAGGTCGTCATTTTACACAGGGAGGACGTTTTATATGCTTGGCCAATCCTAAATTAGGTGAAACAATTACATCTGAGTATAACCTGGAGAAGGGATTTAAAGAGTCTTTTGGCAAAAAACTAGATGTACCATTTATTTCAGGCATAGCACTGGAGGTAGAGACAAGCAGTACTACTCCGTCAAAAGCATTTATTAAAAAAATAGAAATTTGTGATTGATTATATAATTTTGAATATTTATTATCGCATTGTATAACTAAACACTATGCTTTATTTTATGATAGATAAATAATTAATTCAAATTTTATTAATACTAAACAAGAAATACTATGCAATATATTTATGGAATAAATCCCTCGTTTGAAATTTTGTCAGCTTCTTCAAGAGAAGTTCGTGAAGCCTTTATTTTTAAAACCAAAAGCCCCAGAATGGCTAAACTTGAATCTCTTTTAGTAAAAAAAGATGTAAAAATTAACTATGTTGACAAAGGTGTGCTGATTAATTTAAGCGGTACTAAAAAACACCAGGGCGTAGTTCTTCATGTTTCTAACTACCCTTATGTTAATTATGATTCAATCATGAATACTGAGAAATTATTACTGCTTGATAATATTGAAGACCCGCATAATTTAGGTGCCATTATCAGAAGTGCTGAAGTTTTTGGCTTTCATTCTATTTTACTTGCCAAAAGAGGTACTCCGGAAATATACTCTTCTGTAGTAAAAGTTTCTGCTGGTGCTACAGAACATTTGAAGATTTGTAAAGAACTGAATGCAAATTCATATGTTAAGAAAGCCTTGGACAAAGGTTATACTGTTATTGCATTGGATGAAAATGGTAAAAGCACTCCTGAAGATATTAAAAAGGCAAAACCTGAAAAAATTCTTCTTGTTATAGGCGGAGAGGATAAATCAGTAGGGCAGTTTATAATTAATTCAGCACAGTATGTCTTAAGCTTTAAACAATATGGAAAAGTTAACTCCCTAAATGCTTCAGTTGCAGCTGGTGTAGGAATGTACATGATTTCTTCTTTGTAAGTTTAGAATGTATATTTGAGTAAAATTTTATAAAGGTATTTTTACATGTCGTCTATAGTTACAGAATCTAAGCTCTTTGGTGAAATGTTCGGGACATCAGAAATGCGTTCCATATTTACTGATGAATAGCGCTATCTTAATGTTGAATCAGCATTAGCTAAAGTTCAGGCTGAATTAAATAATAGCTAATACAAATAAAATATATTTTATTCAGATATTTAAGATTAAATTTATACAGTTAACCACTTTGTTCTTAAATACTGCAAGGTATACTTCACAAGGTTACTTTATAAAAGGACACTATTAATTTAATAAAGTGTCCTTTTATTATAACATAACTTTTTTTATATATATGTAGTAATTACTGTGGTATTATCAGCTGCGAACAGCCTTCGCAGAATCAAAATACGTATATATTTTATTGCCTAATAATAGTTTTTTAATTTTTAGATGTATTGTGTATTCAGTGAATCTTTTATCTATATCAGATCCGTTTGGATCAGTGGGCAGTGAAATTTTTAAACCTGTAGCATCTTTGCTTGGTGTAATTACTGAATTAACCACTATGTATTTATCCAATTGAATTCCGTTTTGCAAAGCTTCGTAAAGAATCCTTCCATCTCTATTTTTCATCTGTAACCCTAAAATATGTGCGATAGTTAAAGGTACATCAACATTACCAGTTGGTAAATTGTCAACAAAATGACTTTTAAAGCTTGGGCCATAGGCGATTAGAGTATTATGAACATCACGCGGACTGAAAGATCCATGCATCCCTCTGTCACTTCCATCACTGTTAAATTCTATTCCTTTCATTCCAAGGATTTCAGCATTTGCATTATATGAACTTCCAGCAATAATAGCAGGGTTTCTATGTATAGTATTATGCAGTTTTACTAAAGATAAAGGAAGTGTGCCTGATAATTGCCCGTAATATTTATCTACAAAGATCGCTCCGAACTGTTCTCTGCTTTGTAAAAATCTTACAAGTTTTTTTGCTAGTTTTTTGTTATGACTTGGTATATAGAAATATGTGCTACCTCCATTTTCTGCTACTATAACAGCATCTTTAGGAAGTACTTTCGGTACTTTATATGACGGAGTAGTATAATATTTTTCAACTACACTCTTTCTATGTCCGTTTTGATCAATCAGTTTTGAAGCTTTTTTTGCTATTTTTGTCTGATATATTCTTTTGCCGTCTGCTTTTATACCTGTTAAAACGGGATCATATTCAGATCCTAAACCATCGTATGCCTTAAATCCAGCCCTGCTCAATAAATCTGCAGGTCTAAAGTCTCCTGACACAGAGTAGCCATTCTTATTAATTTTTCCAATTTTTCCGTTAGTTATATTGCGCAAAGGGAATAAATTCAAAGGACCTGATACATTTGAATGCCCATGATCAGACACTACTATAATATCTGTATTTTTAAACATTCTATACTTTTTGAGTTTTGAAATCATCATGCCTAGTAACTGATCCTGGTTTTTCAACGCATTAAAATATGGCTTACTTCCAACGCCATAGTTATGTTCTGTTGTATCAGGATTTCGAAGCCATACTACAGATAATTGAGGTTTTTCTGCTGGTAGTACTTTGTCAAGATATGTTTTCATTAAATAGGTGTTCGGACGATTGTAAGGTGACTTTGTTGCAATTGCTGGATTTGTTGTTACTCCGTCTTTCATAACGACAACAGGATCAGATGATGTTGGATTATTATCATCTGGGCAACTGGTTTTTATTAATTTTAAATCACCTTTAGAATATGCATTTGGAGATAGTTTCGGTAGATCCCAATGTCCTTTTTGAAGTTCCCTGGCAAATTCGAGTGGATAAACATGTTTTTCATCAACAATGATTCCGTTCATTCCATTTTTTTCTTTATAATCCTGGAAAAATGCAGGCCCTGATTTACCTATTGCTGCTGTTTTAATACCTGCTTTATGAGCTTCTTCAAATAATGTACTTACAAGGACCAAAGGTGCCTGACGATTTAAATCTTCTAATAATTTATAATCTTCTGTAAAAACTGGCTGATTAAAGTCAAATTTTTTATTGTTGCTATCTACTCCATTTGCTTTTGGGTCCCACAGAGTATTTCCATAAAAACCTGTTTCCCCTGCGAAATCACCTGTAGCAAATGACGAAGCATTCATCATTGTAAAAGTAGGATAACTCGAATGATTATCTGTAAACTCAACACCTTTTTTCATTAAATGATAGAGGTTTGGAGTATTATTGAGTGATATCGAATCTGGTCTCAAGCCATCCCATACAAACATGACTACTCTAGGTTTATTATGCAATGCATTATTTTGTACTGGTGCATTTGCGTATATATTAACACCTGCATAACATAAAAGAAAAAGACTGAAAACAATTTTAACTACTTGCTCTCCGAATAGACCTTTTGATAAGATCTTTGATTTAATAAACATAAAATAATTTCTCCCATTTAGGATTTATATTGTTATTAAAATGCAGACATTGCATTTTCCTGATTGGGGTATTATTAATTTAATAAATAAAATAAGAAAATAGATTTCATGACAATTAATGAAATACTAATAAAATCCTAACGAAACACTAACATTCCATTAGAATATTAATAAATATACATAGAATAAATCTAAAATATGCAAGATTGAAATTAGTATAAATACTTGAAAGAGTTGGATTTGTTTCTTTTATTTGAAGTTCTTTTTATTCTATCTGAATGCAGTAATTTGTAATTATATTCTAAACTTTAGATTCATGTAAATAATGATTCTGATATTTGTATCTGTCAGTAAAATGGCTGAATAAAAAAACCAACAATTAACCATTATTTATAAATTTTTATATTTAGTTAAAAATGAATCAAAGTCATTATATTTTAGGTCAAACTTTATCGTATTGTTTTGTTTATTAAGTTTAAGCTTAACATCTAAATTTATATTTTGGAAAATATTATCGATATGGCTGTCATCAAGCTTTTGATCCTTTAAAACAGTCCTTACGTCATTTTCTATACAGTACTTCATAAGAGATGGA
>PVBE010293448.1_pt1 | contig 100520 bp, 84 predicted proteins | sample 1631181 | NCBI WGS metagenome assembly PVBE01 (sample SAMN08397723, study PRJNA350692) | Marine metagenome, whole genome shotgun sequencing project. | isolation source: water | place: Pacific Ocean | collected 2012-04
GCCTGTTCATTTCGAGCGCCGGACCCGCCATCATCATTGGTCGGAGGGGGTGAAGATGGCCGCGCCAGGCGGCGACATCATGCAGCTCTTCGAGGGACCCGACGAGTCGTCCCTCGATGCGGAGACCGCCGAAGAGGTCCGTCTCACGAAGGAGGCCTTCCGCGAGCTCGAGAAGCTCATCAAGAATATCGGCCTTTACGGGCGGCTGCACTCCAGCACCCACCGCTTCCGCGCGTCGTTGTTCACGGCCATCAGCGACATGCTCGCTGGCCGCGCCGCGGTGGAGATCGACGTCGGTCCGTACGAGTTCTCGGTCCACGACGTGTCCATCTACGAGAACCCGCACCCCGAAGACAACTTCATCTACAAGCTGTACATGGACGGGGTTCGCCACCTCGAGTTCCTGCCGGGGCTGACCCAACCCGAGATCGACGACCTGCTCGACGTCTTCCTGACCAATTGGGCCGACCCGAGCCTGTTCGAGGACGACATGGTGACGCTCATGTGGCAGCGCCACTTCGAGCACATCCGCTACGTCGTGATCGACAGCTTCAAGGAGGACATCAAGGAGGACGAGGCCTACCTGTACACGGTCGCGGGCGTAGTCGAACACGTGCGCATGGGCAGCCAGAACAGCCCCCCGCCCATCGACACCGGTCCGACCGGCAAAGGGGGCAAGGGCGGCAAGGGCGGCACGGGCATGGGCGGCACCGATGCGCGCCGTTCGGCCAAGGTGTCGAGCATCGGCGCCACGCTCAGCGACAGCGATCTCGCCAGCTTCGAGGAGACCCCGTTCGCGATGGACGAGGTCGAGTTCGAGATGCTCGCCGCGATGATCACCACCACCGGCCGCGAGACCCTCGAGAAGTTCATCGAGATCCTGTTCAAGGTGAACATGGTCGAGGAGACGTCCGAGGGTGAGCGCGCCCGGCGCGTCATCGGCGTCTTCGACCGCATCGCCGACCTCCTGCTCGACACCGGGCGCAGCGGTGATCTCGAGCGTTTCATGCGCAAGGTGCGCCGCCTGACGGGCCCCGACGGGGTGCACATCCCCGAGAATGTCGCCGCTATCGATTACATCTTCCGGCACTGGGCGGGCCCCGAGTACGTCGAGAAGGTCACCGTCGCGCTCGACGACGAGGAGTGTCCGGAGCTCCCGTCCATCCTCGCCATCTGCATGCTGCTCGACTCGGGCGCCGCGATTCACCTCGCGCGCCGCGTCGGCCACGTCACGGTGCCAGAGAACCGCGCGCGCTTGCTGGAGAAGCTGCCCCTGATCATCCGCGGTCAGGAGAAGGCCGTGGCCCGGCTGCTGCGCGAGGTCGACCAGCAGCACGCCCACGATCTGTTCAAGGTCCTGCGCCAGACCGCGGGTCCCGAGGACATGCTTGTCGCCGTCCGCTCCGCGCTCGGGAGCAAGGAGGGCGGCGTCCGCTTCGAGGGCCTGTCCGCGCTGCCGAACGCGCAGATCCCGGGCCACCTCGAGCTACTCTACAAGGCGCTCGCCGATCCGGTGAAGACGGTGCGCAGCAAGGCGCTGCACATGCTCGCTCGCGTCCGCGCCGAGCACGTCCACGAGCACATCTTGAAGGCCATCGACTCGAAGGAGTTCCAGGCCTACGACCTCGACGAGAAGCGGCGCTACTTCGCGGCCGCCTCATTGACCGGCAAGCCCAACGACCACTTCCTCGAGGTCTTCGCTTCGGGCGGGATGCTCTCCCGCAAAGTGCAGGACGAGATGCGGCATTGCGCCGCCGTCGGGCTCGCGATCCGCCTGTGCCGCGACGCGGTCCCTCTGTTCGACAAGGAGCTGAAGAAGCGGGTGAAGCACGAGCTCGTGGCCCAAGCGTGCGCGTGGGCCCTGCAGCACATGGGATGCGACCGCGACCAGCGCACACAGCAGATCTACGACATCTTCTTCCGCGGTGAACTCACCACGTCGGGGCCGGTGGTGCCGCGTGGTTGAGCAGACCGACGCGCTCGCAGGGGCCCTCGACTTCCTGCACGGGCTCGACGAGACCGAAGACCGCTTCGACCAGCTCGCGCGCAACCTCACGAACAACATCTTCGTCCTGATTCGCTCCGCGGGCATGCACGACCTCAACAACGAGGCGATGAAGCGGCCCTTCGACGCGATGACCAGCACCGTCAACGAGCTGGTGAAGACCTACAACGAGGAGGTGGCGCTCCAGATCGTCGACGGGAACTTCTTCGTCAACAAGCGCCTGGTGAAGCTCGACTTCAGCACCTTCCAGAACGCCCGCTACCTCAAGCGGATCTTCGACTACCTGGAGATCAACCAGTTCCTGGTCACGCAGGAGATCTCCGACGACGACGTACGCGCGTTCTTGACGGCGTTCCTGCGGGTGGTTCGCGACGACGAAGGCCCGATCGCCGACTACGCGCTCAACGGATTCCGGCTCCGGAAGATCAGCCAGGTGACCGAAGGCTTCGAGGAGCTGCGTCAGGAGGACGACCAGCGCGCGCATATCCTCAACCTCTACGCCGGCGGGCTGCTGATGCTGCGCCAGTTCACCAACGACCTGCGCAAAGGTCGGGCGCCGCGCCACGCCAAGGTCAAGCGGCTGTGCCTCGAGCTCATCGACGCCGCACCGTCGGTGCACAACCTGCTGCTCGCCCTGGTCCACCTCGAGACCTACAAGGGCAACCTCTTCTGCCACATGCTCAACACGGCCGTGCTCGCGATCGTGTTTGGGCAGCGGCTCGGGTTGACGCGGAAGCAGCTGCTCGACCTCGGCATGGCGGCTTTCCACCACGATCTCGGCTGGGCGCTCATGGGCACCCTCGAGTCGGAGGCTCAGGAGGGTCAGGAGGGTGAAGAGGACGATGTCGCGCTCACGATGGCGGGCATCAACTACATCCGCGACCACTCGCCCAAGGAGATGGACGAGCTGCGCGTGAAGGTCGCCCGGTCCCTGGTGCGCCTCGGGGGCTTCAACGAGCTGATCATCAACCGCCTCATCGTCGCCTACGAGTGCCAGATCCCCGAGGACGCGCCTGCGGTCGGCCTCTACTACGGAGAGATTGGCGCGAGCTTCATGACCCACGTCGTGCGCATGTCGAGCACCTACGACGAGCTCACGAGCGCGAGGGCGGACCGGCCGGCGCTGCTACCTGACCAGGCCATGAAGCTCATCCTCGACGACAGTGGTCAGACCTACGACACGTTCCTCGCCAAGTTGTTCGCCAACTGCCTCGGGAACTACCCGGTCGGCACCCTGGTCGAGCTCGACACCACCGAGATCGGGATGGTCGTCAATCTGCCGAAGGATCCGGTCGACTTTCACCGGCCTCAGGTGAAGCTGCTCATCGACCGGATGGGTCGACCGCTCAAGGATGGCGACGTCGTCGACCTGTCGGACACGTACCGCGGCGGCGGCCGCTACGTGCGTTCCGTGGAGCGCACCCTCGACAGCCGCCGATATGGTGTCAGCATCACCAAGTTCTTCTTCGGCTGAGTTGCGTGTGTTACGGCCCGTTGTAGAGTCGTGCCGCACGCGGAGGGAGTAGCCATGGACCTGGCCGAGCGCTTCAACGAAGCCAGCGAAGCCCTCTCGGCTCGCGGTCACCGGGTCGTCGTGCGACGCGCCCGCAGCCTGGTCAGCGCCGGGTCGACCGCCGACGCCGCGGCCTTCCTCGCAGACGCCGGCGAGCGCATGCGTGACGCCTCGCTCGTCGGACTCGCGGACGCGCTCCGCGGTTGGATGGAAGACGGGGGCGATGTCGAGGCGCTCGTGGCGGGCGCCGGCTGGACCGCTGGCGTCGACGCCGAGTCCGCGGTGTCCCGCGACATCGGGCGCACCGTCGAGGCGCAGCAGGTGAGCACGCTCGTGGCGCAGATGCGTCCCCAGACCGTCGCCGCGCCCGCGCCCACGGCCCGGGTCCACGCGGAGATGTCTCCATCAGAGATGCCCCCGCTGCCGTCGCGGCCCCAGGTCAGCGCGCCGGACTCCAGCGAGCCTGCGCGCTCCGCGGCGGTCGTCGAAGCACCGAGCCGGCTTCAGGAGCGGAAGCTCAACCTGTCGGAGCCGACGCCGCAGAAGGCCCCGGCGGAGACGTTCGGCGACGCCCTCGCGGACGCGCCGCCCGCGGTCGAGGTCTCCTCGCCGCCGCCCTCGCTGGAGGTGGTCGACGAGGCGGCGATCGACTCTGGAGTGCTGCCGGCCGCAGAGGTGCCTGCCGAGGCGCCGGGCCAGGTGCGCCAGCCCGCGCCGTCCGACGCGATCATGCGCACGGGCTTCGAGAACCTGCCCCAGCTCGACGCGCCGCCGTCCCTCGCCGTGAAGACGCCCGAGAAGGACAAGACGGGTGGAAATGGCGCGGCCTACGCGCTGCTGGTCGTCACCCTCGCAGCGGCCGCCGTCGCCTATTGGTTCATGTTCCTGAAGCCCGCGGGCTAGAGCAGGATCCTGCGCAGGCGCTCATTGGCGTCGCGCGGCGTGTCCTCCTCGCCGCCGACCGCGGCGAGGTAGTAGGCCTCTCCGTCCAGCTCGACGTTCCAGACCCGCAGGGGTGCACCGCGCGTCATCAGCGCGAGCATGCCGTCGTGTCGGGTCGGGTCGTGCGCCACCAGCGGCGCGATGGCCGCGACCGCCTCGGTGTCGACTTCGTTGTCCGTCGCGACCACGAGCAGGCCGTCTCGGTCTGCGAGCACGACGCGTTCATGGTCTCGCCGCTGCGCGAGTGCCTTCAAATACAACCGAGCCGCATCGGCCGGCTGGTCGCTTCGCTCCATCCGCCGCTCTTCGAGCATGGCTGGGCTCCTGGATGCGTGTGTCGTCCAGGTAGGATGATGTGGGTGTTTGTGCGCGAGGGCAAGAACTCGCGCTCGACGCGTCAGGGCTCGCGGCAGAGCGTGAAGCAGTTTGGCGTCTCGCGGTCGAGCTTGTACGCCCGGCCGATCGTGACGTGGTCGCTCACGCGGCGCAGGAAGTCGTGCATGAACCCGTACACGAGGCGGGTGACGCCGCGGTCGTTGGGCTGGATGGCGGGCCAGGTCGCGGGCTTGTCCGGGGGCACGCGGTAGTAATCGACCACCACCTCACCGCGCGAGTCTCCGTCAGTGGTCCGGCAGATGAAGTAGCCCGGGCCGACCGCCGCCCGGCTGACGCCCTCGTTATAGCCCCACAACACCGTGTCGTCCTGGCCCTGCGGCGGGCGGCAGAAGCGCTTCTCGAAGAGGCGGAACGCCGGCAGCGTGTTGCGTCCGTAGTGGCGCACCGTCTCGAGCGGGCCGCGGTCCGGCGGGACGATGTCGTCGAGCTGCACCGGGCGGCCGCGCGCGAGCGACCACAACCGGCGCTGCTCCTTCGGGCCCAACCCGCGTGACTGCTCGACCCGCGTCTCGTGGTCGAGGCCGTCGAGGTGCGCGGCGATTGCGTCGATGTCGGCGTCCGACGACGTGACCAGCGCTGCGAGATCCATGCGTGCCTCCGATTTCGCGTTGTGCGCAGGGTAACGGGCACCGCGGCCGAGGTCACCCGGCCAGCACCTCACTGAGCGCGGCGAACTCCGACGCCACGCAGTCGTGGAGGGAGCCGAAGCCCAGCCGCTCGAGGTCCGGGATCGCGTGCCAGGTGTAGGTCTCGATCTCGAGGTGGGCGCACTCGCCGGCTGCGCGCACAGCCGCCTCCCAGTCGTCTCGGGTCGTCCCCAAATGCGCGTCACCGCGCCACCAGATCGGAACGTGGAAGTGGGTCCGCCATGCGTCGGCGGCCAGCCACTCGGCCGACGGGTCATGCAGCTCGGGCAGGTCGAGCGCGCGCAGCAGTCCGCCACCCTGCGCGCGTCCCACGCTCTGGTGCAGATAGCGCGGCTCGTCGAAGCCGAGCAGCGCCGCGCGTGCCTCGGGGTCCGTCGGTCTGCCCAGATGAAGGGCGCTGCTCACCTGGATCTTCCCGACCGTCACCGACGCGTCGGCCAACGCCGCGAGGCTCGCCGCGGCATCCTCGAAGTGCACCGCCTGATGGCAGCAGTCATAGCAGAGCCCGAGGTGCTCGGCCGCGTTTGCCCCGAGCGGATGCACGTACCGCTCGAAGAACCGGATCGCGTCGGCCGTTGTCTCGAGCGTCGTCCACGGCTCGGGTTCGAGGCACAGCCGGATGCGCACGCCGGTTCGGTCGGCGAGGTTGGCGAGCGCCTCCGCTGCGCGACCGAGGCCCGCCGCGATCTCCTGGCGGGCTTCTGCGTTCGATGTGTTGGGACCGAAGCCGCCGGCGACCGTGCTGATCGTGCGCTCGGTCGGCCCGGGCAGGCCCGCGAGGACCTCCGCGAGGCGGCGGGTGTAGTCGATCCGTTCGGGCCGGCGCCAATCCGGGGCGTAGACATCCGCCTTCACCGAAGCTGCGGCGAAGTCACCGTATGGGAAGCCGTTGACCGTGAAGATATAGAGGTCGAGTTCGGTGAGGAGGTCAGCGAGCCGCGCTCGTTGCGAGGCGTCACGCCACAGCGTCGAGGTGGCCTCATGACCGAGCCGCAACCCGGTCCCGAATGGCGCATCCGGCGAGACCCGCGCCTTCACGGCGACCACGTCGCGGCGTAGGGCCGTCTCGATCTCGGCGAGCGATTCGCCCGGGTGCACATTCGTGCAATAGGCCAGGTGGTGCCGACCCGTGCGCATCGCCCGATGCTACACTCCGCCCTTGCCCGCGACACGCACCATTGTGCTCGGACCGGCGCAGATCGCCGAGATCGCGAACGCCGTCGACACGCTGATGCCGTGGCTCTCCCGCTCCAGGTTCCGCATGCTGCCCAACGGCAACCTCGAGTTTGCCGAGGCCGAGCCCGCGGAGGCCGTGAAGTTGCTGCGCGCCCGCGTCGACGAGGCCTTGCCCGACGATGTGCGCGACGAGATCGGGCGCAGCAGCGGCCTGGGTTGGAACGTCTTCTTCGGCCACGTCGTCACCTGGTGGCTGCCGCTTCGTGAGCGCGTGGGCTTCCTGCGCGCGCTCGTCGACCGGGCGGACGTCCATCGCGTCGACCTGCGTCTCTACTGGAACGAGGGCCAGCACATCCCTCCTCAGCGTCTGCGCCTGGGAGTCGAGACCCTCTGGTGGGGTGGGGCGTTGGGCGCGGTCGCCGGCTTCCTCTCGAGCCGCATCTGGCGCACCGATTGGGTCCTGTCGATGTTGCTGCTCGGCGGGGGCGTCGTCGCGGGCCGGCTCTTTCAGCGCGTCGGCGTCAAGCGGGTCTGCGGTGATGCGCTGTGCCGCCAGCCGCTGGGGCGCGCTGCGACCTGCGCCTCGTGTGGCGCGAACGCGAAGTGACCCCGACGGGCGACATCCGAGCGTCGCTGCTCGCCTGGTACGACGAGCATCACCGAGACCTCCCCTGGCGGCGCGAGCCGACTCCGTGGCGGGTCTGGGTCTCAGAGGTGATGTTGCAGCAGACCCGCGTCGAGTCGGTGGTCGGCTACTTCGAGCGCTTCGTGGCGCGCTTCCCGGATCCGAGCACCCTCGCGCGCGCGCCGCTGGACGACGTGCTGACGCTCTGGGCCGGTCTCGGCTACTACGCCCGCGCCCGTCACCTGCATCGCGCCGCGCAGCAGGTCGTCGAACGGCACGACGGTGAGGTACCCGCCGACCCCGACGCGTTCGGCGCCTTGCGGGGGGTCGGCCCGTACACGCGGGGCGCGGTCCAATCGATCGCGTTCGGGCATCGCGAGCCGGTGCTCGATGGCAACGTCGAGCGCGTCCTCTGCCGCCTCGACCGCATCCAGGACGACCCGCGCGGGTCGGCCCCGCGGCGTGCGTTGTGGGCGAGGGCCGCGGAGCTCGTCCCTGAAGTGCGCGCAGGCGACTTCAACCAGGCGCTGATGGAGCTCGGCGCGGTGGTGTGCACGCCGCGCGCGCCCGATTGCGACGACTGCCCGGTCGCGCTCCACTGCCGCGCGCGCCGGTCCGGTGACGCGGCGCAGCTGCCACGCAAGCCGCGCCGCAATCAGCGCCGCGCCGTGGACGTCGTGAGCGGTCTCGCCCACAGCGAGGAAGGCGCGGTGTGGCTCGTCCGCCGGCCCGAAGACGGGCTCTTGGGCGGACTCTGGGAACTCCCGTCGGTGGAGGGGTCGTCCGCCCCGGGTGACCTCGCTCAGCTGGGCCTGTTCGCCCACGGCGAGGCGACGGTGGTGCGCCACGTCTTCACCCACCTCGAGTGGACGCTCCACACCTACGCGGCCCACGGGACCCCGCGCACTGACGCGACGTTGCGCGCCGTGGACGAGGACGCCCTCGGCGACATCGCGCTGACGGGACCGGCGTTGAAGGCGTTGCGAGCGAGCGGCGTGCGCGCGCCGCGACGAAGAGGGGCGGGGTCGGGACCTACACGAGCTCGGACATCTCGTCCTTGATCTCCTGGGCGTGCTGGACGACCTCGTCCCACTTGTCCTCTTTGAAGCCGACGGCCTCGAAGCTCGCGGCCGCCGGAGGTCCTCCGGGCGGGCTCGGATAGAACGTCGGACCGATGTGCTCGACGATGCGCGTGGAGAGGTTGCACAGGTGCATCAGCCGCTTCGTGCGGGGGTCGATTGAGTCGTCCGCGAAGGCCGCGGGATCGTGATGGCGGCCCGCGACCGTGATGAACATCTCGCCCATATTCCACTTCGCCAGCAGGCTCGAGCCGAAGAGCGGGTGGTAGTCGCGGATGACCTCGAGCACCTCCTCCATCGACAGCACCTGGTTGGACTGCCGCATGAAGATCTCGGCGAAGATGCGCAGCAGGAACGGCTCTCCGGAGTTGTGGAGCAGCGCCAGCAGGTAGGTCTCGTCGAGGTCGCGGTCGCCATCGAGCTCGCGGCCGAGCTCGCGGGTGAGGTTCGCGGCCACGAGGTGCCCCTGCCACATGGAGCGGAAGACCTGTTTGAAGGCCGGGGTGCGGAACGCGAACATCCCGCGGAACGCGGCTGTTTGCGCGATGCTCGCGATGGTTCGGTTGCCGAGGCGGGTGATCGCGCTCTTCAGGTCGGTGATCCGCCCGCGCCCGCCGTACGTGATGGTGTTGGCCGTCGAGATGATCCGCGCCGCGATCGACGGATCCTTCTCGAGCACCTTCAACACCTGCTCCGAGTCGGCGGTGATGTCGGCCAGCACCCGGCGCAGCTCGAGCACGACCGACGGCACCTCGGGTAGCGCGATGTTGCCGTGCCGGATCTTCTCGACAAGGTCGCGCACGAGGGCCCGCGCGTGCATCTTCGGCGTCCCGCTGACCGTCGCCTGGGCGAGGCGCCGCGTCTCCCGGGCCACGCGCTTGAGCGCGTTGACCACCGAGCCGCGGTCAGCCGGCTTGTCGATCCAGTCGACACACCCGTAGCGCAGCGCGAAGACCACGTCGCTCTTCGAGCCGTTCGAGGTGATTACCACGACCGGGAGCGGGACCTCGCGGCGGCGCAACTCGGCCAGCAGGTGACCACCACGCATCGCCGGCGACTTGATGTCGACGAAGAGCGCAGTCGGACCACGGTCTACAATTCGCAGGACCTCGCGAGGGCTCGTCGTACGTACGGCCCTCAACCCGAGCTGTTCGACGATCTCGGAGAGGTCCGCGGCCGAAGAAGGATCGGGGTCTGCGACGATTACTGTGTGGCGCGACACTGGCTGAATCTAAGTCGCGCGAAACTTGACCGCAATCAAACCGCCTTCGGGGTCGAATTCGCCTCGATCTCATCGAGCCGATCGCAGGCGGCGAAGTGCGTGCCGCCGAGCGCGCGGAGCGCAGGCACCGCGCGGGTGCAGTCGTCCGTCGCGTGTGGGCAACGCGTGTGAAAGTGACACCCAGACGGTGGGTCGATGGGAGTAGGGACATCCCCTGTCAGTGCGATGCGTTCGCGCTTCCCACCCGGCCGCGCTGTCGGGACGGCGCTGAGGAGCGCGCGCGTGTACGGGTGTCGGGCGTCGGAGAAGATCTCGTCGGACGAGCCGATCTCGACGATGCGGCCCAGGTACATCACGCAGACGACGTCGCAGAGATGGCGCACCACCGCGAGGTCGTGGGCGATAAAGAGGTAGCTCAGCCCCAGCTCGGTGCGCAGGTCGGCGAGCAGGTTCAGGATCTGCGCCTGGACGGAGACGTCGAGCGCGCTCACCGGCTCGTCGCAGACGATGAAGCGCGGCCGCGGCGCCAGCGCGCGCGCGATGCCGATGCGTTGCCGCTGACCGCCGCTGAACTCGTGCGGGTAGCGGTTGATGTAATCCGGGTCGAGGCCCACGCGCTCGAGCAGGCCCTGGACGTGCTGACGCAGCGCGCTCTTTCCGGAGGCCACACCATGCAGCTCGAGCGGCTCGGCGAGGGTCTCGTACACGGTTCGCCGCGGGTTCAGGCTGCTGAAGGGGTCCTGGAAGATGATCTGCATCTGCTGGCGGAACGGCCGCAGCGCGGACCGCGGCAGCGTGTGCAGGGCTTGCCCGTCGAAGTGGATCTCGCCGGCGGTCGGCTCGATGAGTCGCAGGATGCAGCGCCCGGCCGTGGTCTTCCCGCAGCCGCTCTCGCCGACGAGCCCCACGGCCTGACCTTCGGCGACCTCGAGATCGATCCCGTCGACCGCCTTCACCTGGCCGACGACTTTCGGGATGAGGCCGCGCCGGATGGGGAAGTGCTTCGTGAGACCGCGGACACGAACCAGGGGTTCGGCCTCCGTCAAAGCGCGCCTACGCCACCGTCGGCCGCCGAAGCGGTCGTGTGTGCATCGGCCGACTTCTTGCCGGGTCGGTCGACTACGCGCACACGCGCGCCGCTCTCGAGGCCGCGGTGTCCGAAGACCACCAGCTGGTCGCCCACGGCGAGCGGCTCGAGCACCTCGACCTCGTCGCGGTCCGCGAAACCGAGCTTCAGCGGGACCTTGTCTGCCTTGCCATCGGCGACGCGGAACGCATACGGCCGGTCCTCGTCGTAGACCACCGCTCGCTTTGGCACGAGCACCGCGTCGGGGTGCGTGTCGACGATGATGCGCGCGCGAACGTACATGCCGGGTCGCAGCTTGGGCCCGCCACCCTCCGAGGCGCCCTCGCCGAGCGCGACCACCACCTTCACGGTGCCGCTGCGGGGATCGACGGTGGGCGCGACGCGGCTCACGGTGCCACCGACGCGCGCGTCGCCCAGCCCCTCGGCCGAGATCTCGACGGTCATGTTCTCGTGCAGGCGCAACAGGTGCCGCTCGGGGACCCGCAGATGGGCCTCCAACTCGGAGAGGTCGGCGAGGTCGAAGAGGGGCGCGCCCATGGTGACCGCTTCACCGGGTTGCACGTGACGCCTCACTACGACGCCCGCGAGCGGCGCGACGACCCTGGCCAGTCCTCGTTCGGCGAGCAGGCGCTCGACCTCCGCGGACGCCTGGCTCGCCTGGAACGCCGCGTCCTTCACCGTCTGCTTCGGCACCAGGCCCTGTTTGTTCTGCTCACGTACGCTGGCGAGGTCGGCCTTCGCTTTTGCCTTCGCCGAGCGTGCCTTCGCGAGGATGCCTGCAAACGTCGGCCGATCGATCCGCGCGAGGCGCTGTGAAGCGGTGACCTGCGCCCCTTCGTCGACCGAGACCGCGGTGATCGTCCCGGTCGCGCGCGCCCGCACCGTCACCCGGTTGCGTGCCTCGACGGTCGCTGTGCCTTCGATGCCATCCCGGACCAGTCCACGGCGTGCGCGGACCGCCTCGACCGGCGAGAGAGAGGCGTCCTCGACGCCGGCGTCGGCTGCGTCTTCCTCCTCGGGCTTTCCGCCACACGCGAGCGTGACGAGCGCGAGTCCGATCATGGGGAGCCAGCGTCTCACGGGGGGCGCAGTCTAGCGCGGCGGGCCGGGCGACGCGAGCCGCGCCGGGTGCTACGCTACCGCCGATGATTCCCGCCGATGAGCTTACGCTGGCGCTCGCGGCGCACCGCGAGGGCCTCGTCGATGAGGCCGCGCTCGCCGACCTCGCCTTCTCGTTGGGCGCCTCCTCAGGCGAGACCACCATCGAGCGTCTGCTGCTTCGTCGAGGCGTCGCGGCCGAGACCATCGCCCGGCTGCGCGAGAGCCTCGACACGAGAACGCTGGGATACGACGAGCATCCCGCGCTGTCCGGCACCAACCCGCCGCCCGGACAGCAGGAGGACGGCGAGTGGCGCGCGCTCCTCTCGATGGGCCAGGACGGCGTGCGCTTCACCCAGCGCTACAGCGTCGGTGACGAGCTGGGTCGCGGCGGCGTCGGGCGGGTGCTCATCGCCGAGGACCGGCTGATGGGCCGCGCGGTCGCGGTGAAGACGCTCCACGAAGGGCACGCCCACGAGGTCCACGTCCGTCGCTTCTTCGCCGAGGCGCAGACCACCGCCCAGCTCGAGCACCCGAATGTGGTGCCGGTCTACGACATGGGTTCGCTGCCCGAGGGCGCACCGTTCTTCAGCATGAAGTGGGTCCGCGGGCGCGAGCTGTCGCAGCTCGTCGCGGACTACGACGGCGTCGACCGGCAGGCGCGTTACCGCTTGCTCCAGATCTTCCAGCAGGTCTGCATGGCCGTGGACTACGCCCACGCGAAGGGCGTCGTGCACCGCGACCTCAAGCCCGAAAACATCATGGTCGGAGACTTCGGCGAGGTGCTGGTCATGGACTGGGGGGTCGCGAAGACGCACGTCGCCCTCAGCGTCGACGGCGACTTCACGGAGAACTCGGTCGACGTCTCGATCGCGGACGGCGAGGCGCGCCCGATGACCATCGAGGGGTCGGTGGTCGGCACCCCCGGCTACATGCCGCCCGAGCAGGCGATGGGCGACATCGACGCCATCGACGCGCGCTCGGATGTGTGGGCGCTCGGGGCGATCCTCTACGAGATGCTCACCGGGCAGCGCACCTACACCGGCAACAGCGCGTTCTCGGTGCTGATCGCGACGGCCAGCGAGGACCTCGTGCCGCCGCGCGAGCGCGCGCCAGAGCGGGAGATTCCTGGCGACCTCGAGGAGATCTGCCTGCGCGCGTTGCGAAAGGAGCAGGCGGAACGCTACCCGACGGCGCGCGCGCTGCACGACGACGTCGAGCGCTACCTGGCCGGCACCCGCGAGCGCGAGCGACGCCAGGCGCAAGCAGACGATCTGGTGCGTGACGGGGAAGAGTCGCTCTGGTTTCGGCGGATGGTCGCCGAGGAGCTCGATGAGCTGCGCGGTCGACTGGCGGCGTTGCCTCCGCTTTCCGGTCAGGAGCCGATCGAGGAGAAGCGCGCCCGTTGGGAGGTCGAGACCCGCCACGAGGAGGTGGTGGCTGCGCAGCAGAGCGCCTTTGCGTCGGCCGAGTCGAAGTTCCTGCGCGCCACCGAGCTGATGCCCCGCCATCGCGACGCCGTGCGTCACCTCAGCGACATGCATTGGCACCGCTACCTGGAAGCGCGCGCGGCCAACGACCATCGCGCCGCGACCGAGCATCTGAAGGTGGTCGGGCGCTACGCCGACCGCGGAACCGCCCGACTCGCGACCCAGGTGCCGCTCACGCTCGTCACCGAGCCGCCTGGCGCGAGCGTGGTGTTGTATCGCTACACAGAGCGCGACCGGGTGCTGGTCCCGTCGGTCGCGCGCCCGCTCGGGGTGACGCCGCTCGAGGGCGTGCGCGTCCCGACCGGGCGGCAGCTCCTCGAGGTGACCCTCCCCGGGCGTCCTGCGGTCCGGCTCCCGGTGATGGTCTGGCAGGGCGACCGACTCCAATTCGACCTGCGCATCCCGACCGCGGCGGAGCTGGGGGAGGACTTCGTCTACGTCCCCGGCGGTCCTTATATGCGCGGCAACGACCGGGGCGCGGTGCTCGCCGCCGAGCCGGGCGAGGTCGAGGTGGCGCCCTTCGCCATCGGACGCCACCCGGTCACGTGCGCGCAGTACTTCGTCTTCCTCAACACGCTCGACCCCGACGAGGCCATCGCGCGCGCCCCGCGAGAGAGCGGAGTGCCGGTCGTGATGCCCGGCGACGACGACGTCTACCGCCTGCCCGTGATGGACAAGGATGGGGACGAGTGGCAGGCCGACTGGCCCGTGCAATGCGTCAGCTACGAGGACGCGTGCGCCTACGCCAATTGGTACAGCGCACACTTCGGAGCCCGCTGCAGGTTGCCGACCGAGGATGAGTGGGAGAAGGCGGCGCGCGGCACCGACGGGCGGATCTTCCCGTGGGGCGACCACTTCGATCCGTCGTTCTGCGCCGTGCGCGGCAGCGTGCCTGGCGACGACATGCCCAAACCCGTCGGGCTCTTCCAGACCGACGTCTCACCCTATGGCGTGTGCGATCTCGCGGGCGGCGTGCGGGAGTGGACGCAAGGTTGGTTCGAGCGTGACGAGCTGCGCACCATCCGCGGCGGCGCGTTCAATCACTACGCCTTCTTGTGTCGCGCAGCGAGCCGCTACGGCGCCCACCCACGTCGCACCCAATGGGCGATCGGCTTCAGGCTCGTGAAGGCCCTCTGATCAGCGCCAGTCTCGATTTGAATGGGCGGTCAGCTTTCAGCGGTCAGCCCTCAGCCACGCGGCTGAAAGCTGACCGCTGAAAGCTGACTGCCCCGTGCCAGGCCTGATCAGGCGCGCCGGGATCGCCTGCGCAGCCCGATGAGCAGGAGCGCCACGAAGGCGATGGCGCCGGAACCCGGGCCGTCGTTGGCCGCGCTGCACCCGCAATCATCGTCGCTGCCGGTGTCCTCGTCGGGCGCTTCGACGGTGAAGGTCCACGGGTCGGTGTAGCCGCAGGTGTTCCCATTCCCGTCGACCGACTGGACCCGCCAGGTGTAGACGGCGCCCTCGAAGACGTCGTTCTCGACGTTGCGCGCGCCGGTAGTCACCTCGAAGGTGGAGCAGGCGTCACCGCGGCAGAGCTCGAGGTCGTAGACGACGTCGCCACCCTCCGGGTCGAGCACCTCGCTCCAGTCGAGCAGCAGGTTCTTCTTTGCGAGCTTTGAGTTGTCCGCCGGGGCGACGTGCATCGGAGTGCCGGGGCACGCATCCTCCGACGAGACCGTGAAGTCTGCGTCGACCACGTCCGAGTTCGCCTCGCCGTCCGTGGCGTAGACCTCGACCTGGTACTTGGAGTCCTCCTCGAGCGGTGTCTCGGGGACCCAGATGCCCTGGCCATTCTCGTCCTCTTCGATGTCCTCGCTCTCGACCACCACGTCGCCGAGCTCGTTGCCGAGCTTCACCCGAACCTTGAAGTGGTAGTAGAGCGTGTCGCCCACATCGAGGTCGGTGCTGCCCTCCGCGATGAACTCCGGGGTCAGCGAAGTGACCGTGCTGCGGTTCTCCGGCGCGACGAGTACGGGGGTGTCGGGCGGCTGGTTCTCGGTGTCGATGGTGAAGGTCCAGCGCTCGCTCGGCTCCGACGCCACGGCCGGCCCATCCACCGAGACCACATCCCATTGGAAGGTCCCGTTCTCGATGAGGTCCTCGGTCGGGTTGAAGCGCACGACGTCGCCGTCGAGCTCACCCTCGCCCGTCGTGAACGGCGTGTCGGCCCGGTAGATGCGGAACCGGTAGATGAGCGTGTCGCAGATGCCGTCCGGATCCACCGAAGGCAGCACCTCGAGGGTCGGCCGCACGTCGCTGACGGCGCTCCCGTCCTCCGGGGCTCGCGCGGTCGGCGGGCTCGGCGGCGAGTTGGTCGCGTTCGTCCGGAACCAACGCGGGTCGGTCTGCGGCGTCATCACGAAGGTCGGCACCTCGGGCGGGATGGCGGCGTTCTCGACCCGCGCGCCCCCAACCCAGAAGTAGACCTGGTCCTCGAAGAGCAGCCCCGCTTCGGGGGTCCAAGTCGTTCCGCCCATCTCGGGCTGCGGGACCCAGCCGCTGTCCGCGACCACGTTCACGCAATCCGAGTCGGAGCAGACCAGGAATTGCAGCGTGATGGGTCGCTCGAGCTCGTCCTCGACGCGTGACAGTTCGAACGTCGGGGCCAACGTGTCGGTGCACGCCTCGTCATCGGGACCGAGCGGGTCGGGGACCAGAGGGCCCTCGTAGACCCAGGGGTTGGTGCCCTCTTCCTCTTCCTGCCAGTTCTGGCGCCCGTCCTCGTCGGGGTCTTCCGTGCCGTCCGCCTGGTTCGTCGGGTCGAGGCACCGCGGCGGATCCATGTCGTTGCAGGTGTTGCGCTCCCACGTGTCGCAGAGGTCGTCGACATCGTCGTCGATGCAGCCAACGTCGACCTCGAATTGCACGCACGCGCGGCCGCCGTCACCGTCCTCGACGCACGCGTTCAGCTCGATGGGTGAGTCCAGGTAATTCTGGAAGTTCGGGATCCACCCGATGATGCCGGTGTTGCGGTCCATCTCGATGCCTGCCGGCGGGTTCTGGAGCTCGAAGAGGAGCGGGTCGTTGGCCGGTTCGCCGTCGGGGTTGGCCGGGTCGGTGGCCGGGATGCCGACGTTGTACTGACTGCCCTCGAGCGCCGGGATCGGGTCGAATTCCGGGATCGATGGCTCGACATTCGTGACGACCAGCTCGGCGTCGACGCAGGCCCGCCCGCCGTCCTCGTCACGCGCGCAGGCGCACACCCGGGAGCGGTCGAGCCCGTCGAGCGCCCTCCGCTCTACGCGCACGTCGCCGCCCTCGTCCGGCTCCTCGGCTCCGATGTCTGCGTCTTCCACCGCCGGCATCACGTCGCCGCCGCAGGGCGTGTCGAAGTAGAGGTCGACGAAGGTGGCGTCGATCACGCCCTCCGCCTCTTCGGTGTTGACCTCGAACCTGACCAGCTCGCCCTCGGCGACCGGTGAGTTCACGACCAGGTCCACCGACGGCGCCGCGTTCTCGATGATGATCTCATCGGTCAGGTCGATCAGGTTCGAGCCGTCGTCGACAAGGACCTGGATGATGTAGCGCCCCTCGTCCGGGTAGCGATAGCGCCCGATCTCGTCGGGCGAGTTCTCGATCTCGTAGTCAGGCTCCTCGCCGGGCACGAAGTCGAAATCGAAGAAGAAGCGCAGCTCGTCGTTGCCGGGATCGTCGACGACGGCTCTGACCGCGACCAAGGCGCCCTCCTGCTGTGGCGTGTCGAACTCGAGCGAGAGTCCTGGCGCAACGTTGCGGACGAGCACCCGCGCGGTGGCGACCACCTCACCGCCGTCGCCGTCTCTCACGCGGCAGCTGATGTTGAACGTGCCCTGGTCGTCGAAGGAGGCGTTCTGGCACGCCTCCGCGCCCAGCTGGTCGTATTCGCCGTTGCCGGTGAGGTCCCAGTCGTAGCTGAGGTTGTCGTCGCCGGGATCTTCCGCCGGACAGCACACCTCGAAGACGGCGCCCTCGTCGACCACCCCTGGCGCCACGACCTCCGCAGTCGGCGCGGCGTTGTTGACCGTCACCACGGTGGTGTCGACCCGCAATCCGCCGTCGTCGTCGCGCACGCGCACGCCCACCGTGTGCTCGCCCTGCTGGTCGAAGACCGTGCCCGCGAAGCTGTCGGCCTGGTCGACGATGTCGAAGGCACCATCGTTGTCGAAGTCGAATGAGTACGTGAGCTCGTCTTCGCCGGCGTCCACTGCTTCGACGTCGATGACGACCTCCTCGCCCTCGAATGCCGGTCCGCTATTTGTCACCACGACGATGACGGGACGGTCGTTGTTGATCGCCAGGTTGTGGTCTCGGAAGCTCGACAGGCCCTGGTCGTCGGTCACGCGCACTCGCAGTGCGACGAGGGCGTCGTCCGGAAAGACGACGGTGATCTCGGCGAGCTCGACACCCTCGCGGTCGTACTCGCCGTCGCCGTCGATGTCGTACTCATAGGTGATCTCGTCGCGACCCGGGTCGTTGGCCTGAACCTGGATGAGGATCTCGGCGCCCTCCAGCGCGATGTTGGGGGCCGCGATCCCCCGCACCGTGGGCGCGACGTTGACGACCTCGACCGCGAAGGCGCGAATCACCTCTCCGCCTTCGTCGTCACGGACGCGCACCCGGGCGTTGTAGTTCCCGTCGTCGAAGTACCGGTGCTCGAACGGCGGTGTGTCCAGGCCGATGTCCTCGAACTCGCCGTCACCGTCCCAGTCGAAATCGAAGAGGAGCTCGTCCTCGCCGGGATCGTTGACCAGCACCTGCACTTCCAGGACCGACCCTTCGTCAATTGGCTGGTTGGCGTTGACGCCCTCGATGACCGGGATGACGTTGCGGATGGTGACGCGCGCTGCATCGACGTCGATCTCGCCCGCGCCGTCGGTCACCTGCACGCGCACGATTCGCGGCCCGTCGTCGGGGAAGATCACCACCGCGTTGGAACCCTCGGCGTCGTCGAATTCGCCATCGTCGTCGAGGTCCCACAAGTATGTGAGGGCCCCCAGCTCCGGGTCGTATCCGGACGCGGCGAGCTGCACCTGCGAGCCTTCGTCGGCCGCGTACGGCCCGCCTGCGTCGGCGACCGGCGTGCCGAGGCCCGGCTCGATGTCGAAGTTGCGGACCGCTCGGCGGTCGTCGTCGCTGAGACCGAAGAGCGCGTCGACGTCGCGCACGCGCACGAGGTTCGAGGTCTCGTCGATGGCTGCGAGTCGGGCGTTCTCGTGGATGACCAGTGTGAGGAACGCCACGGTCTGACCCGGCGCCACCACCACGTCGTCGAAGTCCCACGCGAGCGACGTCGGGCGCGCCTCGTTCGGGTAGCCCATGCCGAAGCGCGCCGGCTGGTTGCGAGCACCAGCGCCCTGGACGAGGACGCCGACCGCTCCGAGGCCGCCATTCGCATTGTCGTCGTCGACGACGGCCCAGCGGTCGGTCGGTTCGATCGTCGCGTCGTCGCTGTGGGTACGCCACACGCGCATGCCGTTGGCGAGCACCCCGCCGCCCGCCTGCGCACCGAACCGCACCGAGACGGTGATCTGCGCGCCGGTGTTGTTCGTCAGCGAGTCGAAGAAGCGGATGAACCCGTTGGCGAGGTCGCCACCCGCGCTCGGGATGAAGACCTTCCGCCGGACATCCAGACCGGCGAGTTGCTGCACGCCCATCCGGTATTGCAGCCCGTTGAGCTCCTCACCGCGGTCGCCGTTCGGCGCGCTGTAGAGGTCGCCCGCGCCACACGCGGTCGTGCAGTCGGCGCATTCACGGACGCAGAGCGTGCCCCACCCGGCGAACGCAGCGGGCGCCGAGAGCGCGCCGGTGCTGGCTTCCGCCGAATTGTAGGTCGTGCCATTTGGTGTCTGGCGCTCGAAGCTCCACGCCGTCGCTGCAGACAGCACAAAAACCGCGATGATACAGCCGCGCATAACAGCCCCGAGTCAGCCTGAGTACAACCTGCGGAGCTTAACATAGGGCCCAGGATCCCCCGCCAATTCTGCCTTTGCGGGCGCCGGGAGACCCTTCGAAATGTTGCGGCCCGGCCGGGGGTGTCGGCCGGGCCGCATTCTCGAGTCGTGCGACCCGCAGGCGCGGGTCTGGTGGGGTCAATCACACGCTGACTTCGAGGAGCGCTCGCCCCGTTTCGTGGAGTTCGTGCTCACCCAGAACATCGCCGAATTCAGCGAAATCCTGAGAGCGCGAGCCACCCCGCGTGGGTGGTCTGCGGAGAAAGAACCGTGATTCCAACGAGATGGCCGCGACTGTCGGCTGCAGTTTTTCTACAGTTCGCCCGGTTGCGGTCGATGTCCTGATTGGGCCCTTTGCGCCCCACCCCTCACAGACCGACCGCGACCGCCAGATCGAGCGCGCATTGGGCCAGCACGCGGCCCTGCTTGCGCTCGTGGGTCGCCTGCTGTGCGGCGAGCGCGTCCCGGCGCGCCTGCAGCTTGAGCCGGCGCCCGCTGTGGGCGGCTCGGGTCCGGACCAGCTCGGCTTCGAGCTCGGCGCGGCGCGTCACGACGTCGCCTCGGCGCGCGGCGAGGATCTCGAGCTCACCGAGGACGCGGGCACGCTCGCGCTCGCCCTCTTCGCCTTCGATGTCGTTCTTCAGGTGCTCGGCGACGCGCTCGATGTACTCCTGTGAGAGGACCGCCTGCACGCTCGCGGTGGACAGCGCGTCCCCACCGACGAAGTCGGCGAGCAGCTCCGACGAGCCCGCTCCGATCTGCTCGAGTCGGGCGCGCAGGTCACGCTCCTCGTTGCGCAGCGCACGGATCTTGTCGGCCAGCTCTTCGTCCTCGCGCACCGCGGCGACGAGCTCCTCGTCACGTCCGCTGAGCTCGGGCAGCTCCGACAGCTGGTCGCGCACCAGGGCGAGCTCGGTTCCGACGTCGTCGAGCTGCTTCCGCAGGGCGTCGAGCTCGTCGAAGCTATCGGCCAGCGCTTTCGGGCCCGGCCGCTCGACCCACCGGCGCAGCGCCTCTTCGCGCAGCGCGCGCTCTACGCCGGCGAGGTCGATCCGCGGCGTCTCCTGGGTCTGCAGGAACGTCCCGATCGGGATGTTCACCACCGTCATCGACGCGTCGGAGCCCTCCTCGAACGGGCGCAGCGCCTCGGAGAGCGAGGCCGACGACGGGTAGCGTTGCGTTGGCTCCTTGGCGAGGCAGCGCAGCACGATCCTCTCGAGATCGACCGGTATGTCGCGATTGAACTGACGAAGCCGCGGCGGTGGCGTGAAGCAGTGATGCTCGGCCAGCTCGCCGGGACCGCGTCCGGAGAAGGGGAGCCGCCCGGTGAGGCCCTCGAAGAGGATCACGCCCACCGCGTACAGGTCCGTGGCCGGCGAGATCGTCAGATCCATCGCGATCTCGGGGGACAGGTACTCGGGGGTGCCGAGGACCACGCCGCGCACGGTGTGCACCAGCGAATGAGGTTGCGAGCCGAGCAGCTTCGCGATGCCGAAGTCGAGCATCTTCACGAAGTCCTCGTCACCGTCCTGGCGCACGAGGAAGACATTGTCGGGCTTGATGTCGCGGTGAATGATGTCGAGCTCGTGGGCCTGGTGGAGCGCCGAGAGCATCTGCCGCACGATGTGCAGCATGCGCGGGACCGACATCGGCGAATGGATGGTCATCAGCGTCGAGAGCGGCTCGCCCTCGAGGAACTCCATCGCGATGTAGGGCAGGCGGTCGGGGGTGCGGCCCCAGCTCTCGACCTTGACCACGTTCTCATGCTCGATGCGCTCGATCGCGCGCGCCTCCTGCTCGAGGCGTTTGTCGGCGTCGATATTCGCCGGCAGGTCGCCGTGCAGAATCTTGATGGCGGCCGACTTCCCGCTCAGCGGCGCGCGTCCTAAGTAGACCGTGCTCATGCCGCCGCGGCCCAAGCGACGCTCGAGCACGTACTCGCCGATCTGCTGTCCGATGCGGGCGTCGGTGGCCAAGGATCCCCTACCGGAGGAGTCGCGCGACGCCGTCGTCGCTGCGAGCCCAGACGGGGCCGTCGGGTGCGATGACGATGTCGTGGACCGCGTCGCCCGGCAGGCCGTCGACGAAGCCGTACTGCGTGAAGTCGCCCTGGCCGGTGCCGACCGCGAGGCCCAGATCGGTCGCGACGAAGATGCGCCCGTCGGGGTGGAGGGCCACGGCGTTGATCCGGTTGAGCGCCAGCCCACTGCGCACGTCGAACTCGGCCACCAGGCCGCCGTCGTCGCGCCTGAACAGGCCGTCGGCTGTACCGATCCAGGCCGTCCCGTCCGCCGCCACCGCGACCGAGAGGACGTCGATGTTGCGCAGCGCGTCGCGCCCGACCAGCTCGAATTCCATCGTCCCGCGGTCGTAGATGGCCAGGCCCGCGGCGGTGCCCGCGTAGAGCCGGCCGTCTGGGCCCACGTCGATGGAGCGAACGTCGTTCGAGGGCAGCCCGCGCGCTTCGTTGAGCGGCATCACGTTGCCCTGGTCGATCAAGACCACACCCGTCGCGGCGGCGACCCAGACCGTGGACGCCCCGATGGCGACGATGTCGCGCAGGTCGCCTTCGCCCAGGGCGCGGATGGTGTCGAGGTCGATCGGCGACCACTGAGCGTCGCCCACGCGGCGCGCGAGGCCGGCCCCGGGCACGATGCACCAGAGCGAGGCTTCGCCTTCCGCGATGTCGCAACGCGATGGGGCGGGCATGTTCGGCGGGAGCGCGAACGACGTGAGCTCGCCTGCGGGACCGATGCTGAAGCCGGCCGAGCCGCCGCGCACATTGGCGGAGAAGAGCGGGCGCCCGGTGTGGTCGATGGTGAGCCACGCGCCGTCCGCGGCGCTCGGCAGGCCGACGCCTGACAGGTCGCTCGACACGACACCGCCCCCGTCGAGCACGGTGAGGCCGCCTGGTGACTCCGCGTCGCCGCAGTAGCTGAAGAAGATCTCGCCGGAGCGGTACTCCATCGTCGCCCCGCCGCGACCGGCAGAACGCGTGATCCCGTTGTCCGACAGGAAGACGTTCGCGACCGACGCGTCCTCCGCCGGAGCGTCGAGCGGGCGGCGCACCACCGAGCCGAACTCCTGCGTGCGGCTTGCCGGGAACGACATCCACAGGTACGTGCCGTCGAAAGCGAGGGCGCGCGCGAGGTCCGAGCCGACGCTCTGCGGCCACGCGAAGTTGGCCCGGTTCAGAGACGACCAGCGGCCCTCGGGGTCGCGCACGGCCACGCCGGCCGGGGTGCCTGCGAAGACGTAACCGCCGCCAGCCACCGCGTCTTGAATGCGGGCATCCGGGAGGCGGTTTTGGGCGCGGGTGATCGGCGCCTCGAAGTTCTGCGTGTTCTCGTTGAAGTTGGTGAGACCGAGCTCCGCGCCGGCCCAGAGACGCTCGCCGTCGTGGGCCAACACCGTCACGCTGTCGGCGAGGAAGTTGTTGCCGACCGCCTCCTGGTTGAAGGTGCGCCAGGCCCCCTCGGCGTCGAGGCGCGCGATGCCGGCGCCGTCGGTCGCGACCCAGACGTCGCCCGGCAGGCCCTCGATGACATCCGTGATCGGCGCGTCCGGCACGTCGGCGTTCTCATCGCCGACCAGGTACTGAGCGACGGGGACCGCGTCGGCGGCGTTGAGCACCCCGATGCCGTTCTCGGTGGCGATCCAGACCTGCTCACCGACCGGGCGGATGACCGTGACGCGGCCAGCCGGCACGCCCTCTGCGACCGCCGCCACGACGCCATCCGGAGTCTGGCGGAGCACGCCGGTCTCGGTGCCAATCCAGATCACCTCGCCGGTGCGAACCGAGTGGGTGATGCAGCCGCCGCCCATCTCGGCGGCGACCGGGATCTGCGCGAAGTAGCCGTCGACCGCGACGATGCCGCCGTTGGTCGCAGCCCATCGCGGCGCGTCCGCTGCGCCGTCCAGATCGCGGACCTGCGGCCCGGGCAACACGCCAGCACCGGCCTCGAAGAGGCGCTCGCCTGCGTCGAGCCGGCGGACACCCTCGGGCGTCCCAAAGTAGAACGCGCCGCGCGCGGCCGGAGCGACGGCGTGCGCCTCGAAATCGGTGAAGGACGCGATGATCGCGTCGTCCGGGCCCAGGTGGATCGCGCCGTTGTCGGCCGCCAGCCAGACGCCGTCCGCGCCGTCGCTCGTCACCGCGTTGAACGCGCCGACATCGGGCAGGCCGGGGATGGCCATCGCGGGCATGCCATCGGTGAAGCGCACCACGCCGCCGGCGGTGGCGGCCCACAGACGCTCCGTGGCGTCGAGGTAGAGGCCGCGGACGTCGCTATTCGGGAGCTCGGCGCTGAAGAAGTTCCACCCGTTGTTGGCGTGCAGGTTGAGGCCCTCGTCGGAGCTGAGCCACACGCCGGTCGAGGAGATCACGAGGTCGCGCAGATTGCCGCGCGGGCCGCCGCCCACATCGCCCTCGCGCTGGGCGAAGACGAACCCGTCGGGGCGCAGGACCGCGAGCCCGCGGTCGGTGGCCATCCAGGTGCGGCCATCGCCGTCGCGCGCCGAGGCAGCGACGCGGTTGCCGACCAGGCGGTCGGCGTTGGTCAGGACCTGCACCTCTTCGCCCGCGGCGATCAGCGCGCCGCCGACCGTTCCGCCGATGACGCCGTCGTCGGTGCGGTACACCGACAGCCCCTCGCGGGTGTAGCCGAGGTTCGCGAACGCGGGGGCGCAGGGGTCGATCGCCTGGTCCGGGTTGAACGCGCGTGGGCAGTTGTCCATGTCGTTCGGAACCGCGTCGCCGTCGTAGTCCGCGGCGCAGGCGTCGCCGACGCCATCCGGCTCGGCGTCGGCCTGGTCGGCGTTGCTCGTCCCCGGGCAGTTGTCGCGGTAGTCGAGGATGCCGTCGCCGTCGTCGTCCGGGTCGCAGGCGTTGCCGGCGCCGTCCATGTCGGAGTCGACCGCGATGCGCGACGGGTGCAGCGGGCAGAGGTCGGCGCCGTCGGGGACGCCGTCGCCGTCGGTGTCGGGCCGCGTCGGGTCGGTGCCGCGCATCTACTCGGTGGCCACGTCGAGGCTGTCGCCGTCGGCGTCGTCGTCACAGGCGTCGCCCTGGTCGTCGCGGTCGAGGTCGAGCTGCTCGGGATTCGCGAGCCCCGGACAGTTGTCGATGTCGGCGTTGGCGCCGTCACCGTCGTCGTCGGGGTCGCAGGCGTCGCCCTCCCCGTCCATGTCGAAGTCTGCCTGGTCGGGGTTGGGGACCATCGGACAGTTGTCCTGACCGTCCGGGATGCCGTCGGCGTCGGCGTCTTCACCGCCCCCGATGTCCGGCATCGGGCCGCCGTCGCCCATGTCGGGCGGCACGACGCGGTCCGAGCCGCCCATGTCGTTGGCCCCGCCGGAGTCGATGAATGTGACGCCGCTGTCGCCGACCTGGGTGGCCCCTTCGAACTGGTCGAAGTCGAGGGTGCAGGCGGTGGCGGCGAGCGCCACGCCCAGCACGAGTAGACGCGCCATCAGAAGCCCCCCTGCACGCCGATGAACGCGCCGTTGTCGTCCACCTGCACCGATGTGCGCAGCTCGCCGCTCACGCCCGGCGCGCTGTCGCCCAGCAGCCACCATGCGACGCCGCCGGCGATGGCGGCTACGCCGACGCCGTAGAGCACGTTGCTCATCAGGGTGAGGGTGTTGCCCTGGTCAATGTCTTCCTGCGCGATCGTCGGCTGCGTGGGGTCTTCGTCGTACAGCTTCTGCTTCTCGCTGAGCTGGTCGTGGAGGTCCTGAGCGGACAGGCCCGCGAAGACCCCACCGCCGATGGCTGCAACGCCGACGCCCATCGTGACCCAGGGCCAGATGCCGCCGCCGCCGCCGAGAGACAAGCCTCCGCCGCCGCCGCCTCCGCCACCGATGTCGCCGCCGCCGCTCTCGCCGTCGAGGCTCACGCTGATGCGCTGCTCCTTGCCTGCGGCCACCTCGATCTGCCGCGTCTGGTCGACGAAGCCCGGCTTGGAGACCGTGATCTCGTGTGGCCCCGCGGGCAGGCGAAGCGCCTTGGGCAACGGGGCGCGCCCGACCGTACGGCCGTCGACGGCGACGCTCGCACCCTTCTCGGACACGATCACGAGGACCGAGCCGACCTGGCCGCTCGGGATGAGGCGGACATTGACCTGCGCGGCCGAGCCCTCGCGCAGCTGGATGGTTCGCTTCGCCGTCTCGTGTCCGTCGAGCTCTGCGATGATCGTGTACGAGCCCGGGAGCAGCTTGAACTCAACGGGCGCGGCGCCCATCGCGCCCTTCGACTTGTCGTCGACGAAGATGATGGCGCCGGGCGGTGAGCTGGTCACGCTGACCTGCTCGTAGCGGCCGGCGAGCAGCTCCTTGAGCTTCGCGATCTGCCGAACCACGGCGGGGCGGCGCGAAGCGTTCGGGACCGCTTCGATGTACCGCTGGTAGAAGCTGACGGCCTCCGCGGTCTTGCCGGCTTTGTCGTAGCAGAGCCCGATGTTGTAGAGCAGGTTCCCGCGCGGTTCGATTTCGAACGCTTCCTGAAAGAGCACGGCGGCTTCGTCGAAGTTGCCGGCTTGGAACGCGGAGGTGGCCTTGGCCTTGACCTCGGCATAGTCCTGCGCGGAGACGGGGGCGGCGGTCAGCGCGACGAGCAAGGTCGCGAGAGCGAATCGGAGCAGCATCAGCGCCTCTTTGTCGGGCGTTGAAAGGACGCGGGTCGAACGCCGCATCCTATGCGCTACTTGAGGCTGAACTCCAGTTCGACGACCCCGATCGAGAGCACGTCGCCGTCCTTCAGGAACTGCTTTTGGATGCGTTGTCCGTTGACCAGGACGCCGTTCGTGCTGCCGAAGTCCGCCAGTTCGAAGCGGTTGTCCTCGACCTTGATGCCGGCGTGGCGCTTCGAGACCGATGGATCGGTGAGCACCACATCGTTGCTGTCGGCCGAGCCGATGTTGCACAGCGACGTCTTGATGAAGAACGCGACGCCATTGGACGGACCGGCGGATCGCACCGTGAGGCGGCCCTTATGCGGGAGCTGCTCGCAGAACTGACAGCTCTTCCAGTCGATCGGGATCGCCTTGCCACAGCCCTGGCACTGACGGGTGGCGGGGCCGGTGGCGACGACCTCGGGCTCGCGACTGCTGCCGATCAGCTCGATCGTCTTTCGGCCGACGAAGACGAGCAGGACGAGACCGACGACTGCGCCGAGGCCGCCGAGCAGCCAGGTGAGAAAGTGGCTCTCGCGCTCGGGGACCCGGACGATGCGGGGGTTCGGGCTGTCGTAGTCGCGCCCACCGTGGTTGACGCGCAGCTTGAAGGTGACCTCCTTGGCGTCCTCGAAGTCGGTGGTGAGGAGCTCGATCACGTGCTGGTCGAGCAGCTCAGAAGTGAAGTGGTCGAGCAGGTTGGCGATTTGCTCGGCAGTCTCTGCGCTGCGGTAGGTGCCGCCGGTCTTGTAGGCGAGCTGCTTGGCGGTCTCGAGCTTCTCGGGGTCGTCGATGCCGAAGCCGATGGCGCAGATGCGGACGTTGCGCTCCTCGGCGAGCCGGAGGATGCGCTTGATGGCTTCGGTGCGCTCCTTCGCCTTCTCGTCGAATTGCGTGAACCCGTCGGTGATGGCGATGACCACGCGGTTGGGGCCGACGCGGTCGAAGGTGCGCGGGAAGATGGTCAGCGCCTTGTCGATGGCGTCGAGCAGATGCGGTGACAGGCCGCCGGGCTTGCGCTCCCCGATCCACTCGACCGCCTCGTTATGCGCCGGGGTGAGGCTGCCGGAGCTCTCGATGCGGTCGCCGTAGGTCACCACGGCGGAGCGGTCGGCGGGCCGAAGGGCGTTGAGCATATCCTCCGCGCCCTTGCGCGCGTAGTTGAACGCCGAGGTGTCCGAGCCGAAGGGTCCATAGGCGGCGACGACGGGCACCACCGAGACGCCCTGCTTCGAGTCGCGAAGGAGCTCGACCTTCAGCTCGCCGGTCTCGCGCTTGGCCTCACCGTCGAAGAAGACCTCCCACGACTTGGCGTCGACCACCTGCACCGGCTTGCGGCGCTGGTCGAGCAAGGTGGCGAAGAAGCGGAAGGAGCCCTTGGCCGCCATCGACGCGTCGACGGCGTCGAGGCGCACATTGGTGGTGCCCTTCGAAGGTGCGGGCTGCGCGAACGCGATGCCGCAACCGAGGAGCGTGGCGATAGGGAGGAGGCGTCTCATGACCCGGGCCGATCTTGTGTAGAGGGCTACGGCGGGATCTTCAACCCGGGTCGTTCACTGAACGCCGTCGCGAGGGCGTCGCGGGCGCGGCGCAGGTGGGCCGCAGGCCCGCCGTTCGGTGGCGCACCCCCGGAGGGGCGGGTGAAGGCGTACCGAGAGGTACGTCGAGCCCAGACACGAGGAGGTACGCCATCGAGCGCCCGTCCGCGGCGGCCGCAGCAGGCGTTCGGTGAACAGCCCGGGTTCACTGGATCAGTAGAGCGCCTTGAACCTGAACTCGGTGCGACCGAAGCGAACGCTGTCGTTGTCGATCAGTTCTTCGCGGTCGATCTTCTTCTCGTTGACGAAGCTGCCATTGGTCGACTCGTGGTCGCGCAGCTCGTAGCGGCCGTCCTCGAAGCGGATGGCGGCGTGCTTGGACGAGAGGTACTCGTCGGTGACGACGATGTCGTTATCCGCGGCGGCGCCGATGCTGTTGGTCCCCTCGAAGAGGCGGAAATCCATGCCCTTCTGCGAGCCCTGCATGACCACGATCCAGCCGACGACCGACCGCTGGGGTCCTTTCAGGGCCTCGAGATCGATGGCGACGGTCTTGTTGACAGGCACCATCCCCCCGGGCCCCGGACCCGCGGGCACGGCCGGCGCGGAGGGCACGGCTGCGACCGGAACCTCCGCAGGCGGGCCGCCGAGATCTGCGCCGCAATAGGGGCACGCCGCCCAGCTGGGATCGATCTCGGCCGTGCAGCCGGGGCACGCCGCAGCGCCTTCAGCGCCGCCCTCCTTGCCTCCGAATGGCCACCATCCCATCTTCTTCTTCTTCTTCGCTTGGGCCGCTGCCGGGTCTGCGCCGCCCTTCGCCTTCTTGGCTGCGCCGGACGCGGCTCCTTGTGCGGCGCCCATGGCCTTGCGCTTCGCCGCGAAGGTCTTCTGGTTGACCTTCGCGTCGACGCGCCCTTTGAGGACGTCTCGGGGGTCGCGGAACATTTCGAGGACGATTCTCCCATTTTTTTCCGTTCTTTGCGCAACAACACCTCGGGCCGGCCGAAGGATCTCTCGTATCCACCACGGGTGAGGCCGGCCATGGGCGGGTTTCTGGGAGCGGTCGTCTCAGGCGGCTCGATGGACGGTGAAGTGCTGTACGGGCTCGAGGCCCGGGGCGCGAGATTCATCGACGTGTCGATGTGCGGCGCCGACTTGCGAAACGCCGATCTACGGGGCGCGTGGCTCGTCCGCTGCGACCTTCGAGCGGCCGATCTGCGGGGCGCGAAGGGGCGGCCGGAGGTGGTCGATTGCGCGCTGCGCGGCGCGCGGCTGCCCGCGGATTGGGGGGGCCAGCCCGAGCGGCACCTGAGCGGGGGCCAGCCCGAGCGGCGCCTGAGCGGGGGCCAGCCCGAGCGGCGCCTGAGCGGGGATCACTTCGGCTGATAGAACCAGTAGCGGAACATGTTGATGTCGCGGTCGGCGGTGAGCAGCACCTGCTTGAGGTGAATCGACTCGGTGCTGATGTGCTGGGCCGGGATCACGAAGGGCCAGTTGCGCCAGCGGTACTTCCGGTCGTCGCCCTTGCAGTCGAGGATGCGGTCGAGGCGCTGGTTGTTGACGTGCACCTCGGCCTGATAGTCGCCGTGCACGTAGTCCATGCGGCGGATCATCACGAGGTCCTGGTGGGGCGTGAGGTTCTTGATCCGGAACTCACACCAGCCGCCCTCGTGGGCGATGCCCTTGTCCTCGATGACCGTGCCGTCGGGGTAGCGCAGCTTCTGACGGGTCCGGTAGGTGTCCTTCGCCTCGCGAATCGCGAAGTCGTGGGCGCTCTCGCTGTCGCCGTCGAGCACGTCGATCATGTCGACGAGCTTCCACTCCTTGCCGTCGACGATGAGGGTCTCGGCGAACGGCTCGGAGCGCACCTTGATGTCTTCGAAGGCGATGCTGCCCTCGAGGATGGCGCCGCTGACCGCGGCGCCCTCCATCGCCTGGACGGTGATCTCCTCGGGGCGGACCACGTCGAGCAGCGCGGTGAGCGCCTCGCAGGCCTTCATCTGGTAGGTGATGACGTTCTCGAGGCCCTCGTCGGTGCGGCGGCGCTCGCCCACGAGGCCGCGCAGGATCTCGATGTTCTTCTTGAACGCACGGAACTCGTCGGCGGAGGAGAGCTCGGGGACGCGGCCGTCGACCTCGTCGACGAGCTCGCCTTCGAGGTCGGTGACGGTGAGCAGCAGGTCCCAGATGTTCGCGTGGTCCACGAACGCCGTCTTGAGCAGCATCTCGAGGGTGAGCACGGCGTGGAAGGCGTCGCCCGCGGCGAGGATCTTCTTCACCCGGGCGAGGTGCGAGAGCACGCGCTTCTGCTCGGTGATGACCTCGCTGAGGCGCCACATCAGCATCGGCGGCAACCGGGCGCCCGCGACCCCCGCGTGCCGGACGAAGCGCAGATCGATCTCGTTCTCCTTCGGGTTGAACGGGTCGCGCGCGTCGGTGATGCGCTTGGCGTCCTTGGTCAGGTGGACGCGGCTGACCTCGACCTCGGTGGTGGGCTCGGAGTTGGTGAACTCGAGCTTGTACCCCTCCTCGATGCGCGCGTGGCCCTGGTAGTCGGGGTTGCGCTTGTTGACGCGGAAGTCGACGTGCTCTTCGACGTAGCGCAGGACCAGGTAGATGGTCTGAGGCAGCTTGAAGTCGCCGCGGTCGATGGTGCGGATCTGCTTCTCGGGCACCAGGATGTCGTTGCCTTCACCGTCGATGGCGTAGCCGGCGCCCACCTCGACCGAGAGGTCGCCGCGCCCGCGGCTGTTGACCCGCAGCTGGTCGGCGTGGCCGGGGACGACGCCGGGCGCGTGGAAGTAGCGGTTGTGCAGCTTCCGCTTCTCGACGTGGTAGCGGACCGATTCGTTCCAGTCGTCTTCAGTCGTGAAGAATCCCTGGAAGAAGTGGATGCGCTGGAAGTGGTTTTCGCTCATTCGTCGTCTTCCTCGGGATCGGGTGCGACTGAGACGCCGGTGATGACGCCGTCGGCCTCGATGCCGACGCTGCCGAGGCCGATCTGGAACCCACGCAGGTCGGGATCGGCCGGAGCGGCGGCAAAGGTGAGGTAGTAAGCGGTGTGCGCCGGCTTCTCCATGCGGATGATGCGGTGCAGCTTGTGCAGCGTCTCGTCGGAGGTGTCGTCGAACTGGGCGGGGACCTCGACGATGCAGCAATGCGAGGTGTTGACCCGCGGAATGACCAGGCTGTCGACGCCGATGCGGACCTCGCCGATGCAGAAGCCGCGGAAGGGCCACTCGTTCTCGCGAAGGAGCGGCTCGACGTCGGTGAAGATGCTCAGGAACATCTTCAGCCCGCGCACGGTGCCGCGCATCGCGTAGATGCTCAGCGCCTGCTGGATGAGGCGCCGCTGCTTGGCCTCCGGCCAGTCCTGCTCGATCGCCAGGGCCACCCAGCTGGCGAGCCAGGGCAGATACTCTGGCGGCGCCTCGAGCGGATCGAAGTACAGGTGCAACGAGTCGATGTGGCGCTGCAGGTCGGCGAAGAGGTGGTCGAAGATCCAGAGGAACTCGCGCAGCTGGTGACCACCGGAGCGGTCGGCCTTCTGGTAGACCTGCGGCAGGTGGTGCAGCAGGCTCCTGCGCGAGACGACCAGCTCGACCGGCTCGTCGAGGGCGACGAGCGCCCCCGGCGCCGGGGTCTGGCGGATGGTCTCGTCCTCGGGCCGGTAGGCTTCTTCATAGCGCAAGCGCACGCGCTCCGGCTCGAAGCCGGCGTTGCGCAGCATCAACCCGGCGTTCGCCAGCGAGATGCCGACCACGTCGGGCATCCGGACCGTCCTCCGGACGCGCTCGCGCGGGGCCCGCATCAGGCGGTCCCCTTGAGCAGCGCGCGGGGAAGCCCGCCTGCTGCGGGCGACGAAGCATCCCCGGGGCGCGGCGCCCGCGGCGCTCCGCTGGTCCTCGTCGCACCACCAGTGCGCCTGCGGCCATCGTCGACCACGGCCACCACGCCCCGGGGCGCCTCGTCGCCCTCGCGACGGCGCGCTTTCCCACACGCTGCTCGGAAGCCCTCGTTCAGATGAACTGCTCCCGGGCCTTCTCGTGGACGGTGACGTGGACGAGGTACACGAGCTCGTCGGGGGCGAGCTTCACCTGGTCCACCTCCTGGCGGCGGTCCTCGTCGAAGAGCTTGATGCGGTCGACGATGTCGACGCCGTCGACGTCTTCGACCACGTGGTGCAGGTCGAGCTTCAGCACGTTGCGGCCGAAGTCCCAGCCGTTGCCGTCGCGGCCGCCCACCAGCGGATGGAGGAAGCGGCGGAGGCGGTCTTCGACGTCGGCCTTCATGCGCTCGAACTCGCCCGAGGTGGCGCGGATGATCCACACCTCGAGGCTGACCTCGACGTAGCGTGGGCGCACGACGTGGACGAGGGTCGTCAGCAAGCGGCGGCCGTCGAGGAAGTGCTTCACGCGGCGCAGAAGCTCGGTCGAAGGCACCAGCTTTTGGGCCAGATCGAGGCGGCGGTCGTCCTGCTTGGGGACCACGACGACGCTCACCTCGCCCTCGCGGCCGATGGTGTTGAGGCAACGCGCGCGGGCGATGCCGTTGGAGGCCTGCATCGCGAGCCACTCGAAGTCGCTGCCGGTGACGGCGCGGTCGCGGCTCTTGATGACGTGGGGTCCGCGGGCCTTCGCCTCGTCGACCGACTCCTGGTCGCTGCCGCCAGCGGCCGGGAACGGGTTGTTGACCGACTCGATGTGCGCGATCGACTTCCGCATGGCGATCACGACGCCGTGGTTGACGTTGCCGCGGGTGCCGCCGCCGATGCTGTAGGCGTCAGCGACGACGTTGGCGCTGTCGGCCGGCGGGATCAGGCCCTTGCGGCCGTCGCCAAAGCGCACCGTGCCGTCGACGCGGTCGACGATGTAATGCCGGGACCGGGCGTGTGACTCGTAGAAGGAGTCGACCTCGAGCCAGCGAACCCAATAGCCGCTGCGGCCCGTCTTCTCGACGGCGTTCTCCCCGAGCGCGGCGAGCTCGTCGCCCTCGGGGGCCTCCTTCTCGCGGACGCGCAGAGCTTGCTCCTCCAGCAGGGGCCCCTGCACGAAACGGAAGATCTGGTTGGGCGTGCCGTCGGAGCTGCCGAGGACCTCGTCGCGGACGGTGGTCTGGTGATAGGCGTCGACCGAGTCGAGCAGCACGTGGGTGATGCGCGGCATCTGATGGTAGCCGCCCATCTCGAGTCGCGCGCGCATCCAATAATGCGCCTCGCCGAAGCGCTTGCAGCGTTTGTGGTCGGTGGGCCCGGTGAACTCGAGGAAGCCGCTCTCCGTGAAAGCGCGGGTGCCGTCGGTGGCGGCGAGGTCGACCCAGGACTTGCCGTTCCAGAACTCCCACACGACGCGCTGCTCGGCGGCCAGGGCGCGGTCGCGCTCTGCGTAGTAGTCGGCGAGGTACTCGATGTGGCGACGGTCGGCCTCGAGCGAGGTCTTCTCGCTCATCCGGAAGTAGAGGCGCGTGGGCTCGTTCGGGAACGACTTCTCGAAGCCGAGGTAGAGCGCGGGGCTGTCCTCGGTCGACGGCTCGAAGGCCTGGAACGTCTTCAGCGAGGTGCGCGCGGTCGTCGAGTGGTCGAAGTACGCGAAGTCGTTGAAGGTCAGCACGCTCGATATCGGGTGCTCCTCCTCGGAGTACCGGAACGTGATGTTGCGCACCCAGGGCGGCCGCAGCGGGCGCTCGTCCCGCCAGATCCAGCGATCGCCGTCGAGCTCGTATTGACCGTGGACGCCGTAGTCCCCGCCCTCGATGCGGGCGCGCAGCCAGGGGCCGGGCTCGTTCTGGATCTCGACCTCGCCCAACGCCTTCGGGCGCCGGAAGCGAATCTCGCCCGACGTGGTGAACGCCGCGGTGCCGTCGATGAAGTCGACCGAGCGGCCCGACTTCGAGCCTTCGGGGGTGGTGCGGCCGAGCAAGCGCCACTTCTTCCCGTCGTGGAACTCCCAGACGATGGACAGCTCTTCGCTGGGCTGCGGCGGGTGGTGCTGGCGCGGGTCGGCGAGCTGCACCTCGACGCGCACGACCGACCCGGCCTGCGCAGGCATCGCGCTCGGCAGGATGTAGAGGGCCTGGTCGAGGCGCGGCTCCTTGCCGAACGGGGCCCACGCGCGCTGAAAGTCGACGGTGAGGAAGACCTGGCTGTCGAGGTTCACGTACGCGGCGGCGGGCTCGAGTCCCTCGCCGAGCACCTCGACGCGCGCGAGCACGGAGTCGACCACCGTCTCGTGGGGGTCTGGGGGCGCCTCGACGAGTCGCCCGCGGATCCAGGGCGCGGTGATGCCGTTGACCTCGGTGGGCTCGATCGAGTCGATGCCCTCGAAGGCGATGGCGCCGGGCTCGACCTCGGCGAGGGAGCGGCTGAGCTGGCGCCAGCGACGGCCGTTCCAGTACTCCCACTCGAGGAGGTCGACCATCTGCAGCGAGCCGGCGGACGAGACGCGTACGACGAGCATCGAGTCTTCACCGACCTGCTCGAATCGTTCGTCACCGATGTAGAGGCTGCGCTCGATGTGGTTGACCCCGCCGAAGACCTCGAAGCCCTCGTCGCGGCGTCCGTCCACGAACGGCGTGTGGTCGGCGAACTCGTCTGAGACCTGGGTGAAGCAGCGGGCGAGCGTGTTCCCCGTGACCAGCAGATCGGAGGCGGTCTCGAAGACCACCGGCTCGTCACGTCCGGATTGAACGGTCGAGACCGGGGCCGAGGCCTTGATCCAGGTGGCCGGCGCGCCGGCGACCAGCGAGAAGGTGAGCAGCGTGTGGGCCGGCTGGGGCGCCTGCAGCTTGACGCCGAGCAGGTTCAGAAAGGCGATGAAGTTCTTGTCGGTGACCTTGTTGAGCCGATAGACGGCCATCTCGGTCATCCACGCGAACAGCTCGATCAGCGTGATGCCCGGGTCGGACGGATTGAAGTTCGTCCAATCGGGGCAGTACTGCGGGATCAGTCGGAGAGCCTCCTCGACGATGTCCGCGTGTTTGCGGTCGTCGAGGTTGGGGACCGGGATCATCGCTTCATGCCTCTTCCTCCCGCCGTAGGAAGAACGGGTAGACCAGGTTGAAGTGCGAGTTGGTCGCACGCACGGCGTACGACACCTCAATCAGAATTGCGTGCTCCGCGCTGGGGTCCGAGCGGGCGTCCACCTTCACGTCGTCGATGCGCGGCTCCCACTTCAGGAGCGACTCGCGCGTGTAGAACGCGACGAGGTTGTGGGTGTGCGCGTTGTTCGGCGCGAAGATGTAGTCGTGAACGCGGCACCCGAACTCCGGGCGGTAGAGCCGCTCGCCAGGCGCGGTGCCGAGGATGATGCGGATGCACTCCTCGATGTTGTCCTCGTACGCCGACAGCGTGATGCCGCCGCCGCCGTCGATGCGCAGCGGGTGGGCGATGCCCCGGCCGAGGAAGCTGCGTTCGCCGTTGCTCAACCGAGCCGCCCTTCGAAGCCTTCGCTGCAGACCGCGCAGACGACCCGGAAGTGGGGCGGCTGCACGGTGATGCCGTCGTCGAGGGCCTCGCTGCAGAAGGGGCAGCGCAGGCCCGTGCGGCGTCCGTTGTAGATCGCCTCGACGATGGGCATCCAGACTCCCAGCCCTTCTTCGTCGCCGCCGGAGGGGAGTCGCCACTCCCACGGCTCGCCTCGGCGCTCCGGAGCGGGCTCGGAAGGTTCGGTGGTGACGACGGCGGGCGCGGGATCGGGCGCGGCCTCGACGGGGGCCGTCTCCGGTGCTGGCGGCGCGTCGCGCTTCGAAAGCAGCCGGTCGGCCTCGGCGTAGAGCGCGTCGTCTCGCCCGTGAGCCAGGCGCCCCTCAAAGCCCATCGAGCAGTCCGGGCAGCGCATGCGTACGTGGCCACCCGGCTCGAGCGACGCCTCGAGCGTGCCGTCGCCACATTTCGGGCAGACGTGACCGCCCAGCCGCCCGTTGGCGACGGCCTCGGCGATCTCGTACCAGTCGATGTAATCCGCTTCGCTCACGCGAGCGGGGAGACTACCACCCGCAGCGCGCAGCCGTGAACCGCGTGGTGTACCCCTCGCCCACGTCGACCTTCGACGTGAAGCGGTGAGTGACGGACTCGACGAAATACTTCCCCGAGTAGCGCTTCCCGATCAGCTTCAGCTCGACGTTTGCGCCCGGGTGCACCAGGGGGTGGCCCTGAATTTCGACGTCGGCGCGGATGAAGGTCCGCGCGTATTCGTTGAGCTTGGTGCGCGCGATTTTGTCGGCCTCTTCCTGGCTGAAGACCTTGTAGTCGACGAGCTGACGGTCGGGCTCGCCCCACTTGTCGGTGACCTCTTCGACGCCCGAGGCGGTGTCGCCCATCTTGTCGTAGAGCTGCGAGGCGGCGGCAACGCCGATGATTTCGCGCTTCTGGGTGGGGTCCCACCCCCGCACGGTGACCTCGCTGACGACCCGCGCGAGCGATTGGCGGCCGTCGAATTTCCGAAGGTAGGTCTCCTCGGGGACCTTCGGCTTCTCGTACGCCGCCACGACCACGGCGTCGCTCGCCACGTCGGGCGTGCGGAAGCGCAGCTGCTTCGGGTCGTCGAGGTGGCGGATGTGCAGATCGAAGTCGAGCCAGCCCGCGATGCCGCGCGCGAAGTCGAGGTCGGTCTGGTTGTGCTGGATCACGTAGTCGCGGACGAACGCCGTGTCTTCGGCGTCGACGGAGAGTCCCCAGTCCTGACCGGCCGTGGAGACGATGTCCGAGAACTTCTGGTCGAGGAAGGTGCGGGTCTTCCGGCCGCGCGTAAGCCGGTGCAGGTAGTCGAAGGCCTGCACGATGAAGCTGCGCGGGGAGTTCTCGAAGACGCGCTGACGCGTGCCGACGACCTCGCCTTCGAAGATCTTTATCTTCCCGGTCGCGTCGTGCCGCTCGGAGTCGGGGTCTTCCGCGTAGCCGATGAAGACCTCGATGACGCTGCCCGGCTTGAACAGGTCGTGGCTGTCGTAGCGCCCGACGGCCTTGCCGGTCTGGTCGGCGTTGGCGTTGTTGTTGAAAGTCAGCTCGGCGCTGCCCGGCGCCGTGCGGCGCAGGTCGACCGTGATGGACTGGAGCGCGCTGTCGTCCTCCGACGAGAGCTCGGCGCCGTCCACCTTCACCAGGTACTGCGGGACCTTCTTCGACATGTCAGCTCAGGATCGGCGGGATGACGAGCTTCAGCCCCGGCTCGAGGCGGAAGGGGTCGTCGATGCCGTTGGCGTCTGCGATGCGGCGCCACTCGGCGGGGTCGTCGTATTCCGAACCCGCGATGCTCTGCAGCGTCTCGCCGCGGCGGACCGCGTGCAGCTTCGCGTGGTCGGGGCTCTGCAGCTTCTTCTCCTCGGCCTGCTCCGAGGCGGTCTTCGCCTCACGCATCGACAGCGTGCAGGTGGCCCGCACGGGAGTGCCGTCCTCGAGGAACATGGTGAACCGGTGGTTGAGTGACTCGACCACCCCCTTGAACGTCAGCTTGCCCCAGGTGACGAGCACCATCGGCGGCCGGTGCAGCGTGGCGTCGATGAGCGCCAGCGTGTGCAGTTTGTCGGTGTGGTCGCGGACGTTCGACTTCGCCTCGTAGGTGTCGAAGAAGAGCTCGAGCGCGAGCGTCTCGCCCTGACCGGTGGTGAACTGCATCTCCGGGGCATCGAGGCCCGAGCTGGCGTGGGGGTTCCACGGCACGCTCTTGGAGATCGTGTACTCCTTCGGGTTGAACAGCGCGGTGATGGCCTGGTTCGCTTTCGCGCCATCGACCGCTTGCAGCGTGAGCTTGCTCAGTCCCATTCGTCCTCTCCTACACGCTGAGCGTCGAATTCGAGCCATTGCCCGAGCTGGTCGATTACGTCGCGCGCCACCTTGTCGACTTCCTCGGGGCTCATCGAGGGGTCGATCTGGCTCGCGAGCCGGTGGCGGGCTTCTTCACCCGTCTCGGCTTTTCGTGAGGGCCGCTGGCCCGGGGTAGAGCGCAGCGCCGTCTCCGAAGCGGGCTTGTTGCCCGTCTCGACGAGCAGGCGCGACGCGCGCGTCGATGGCTTGCTGACCGATTGCGGGCCGCGGTCACCGAAAATGCGTCCGGGCGTCGCCGGGGCCGGGGCGTTGCCGCGTTGCGGCTCGGCGCCGCTCGCGGCCACCAGCTGCCGATGCGCCTCCGACGTGCTGGTCGGGCGCGCCTCCGGCGAAGACGACGCCGCGTGCGCCAGGGCCCGCTCGACGTTGGCCGGCGCCTGCCGACGGCTGCGTGAGCGCGAGGGCGCTGGCGCCGGCGCCGGCGTGGCACGGAGCAGCTCGGCGACCTCGGCCGTCGTCTCGACGACTTCGCGGACCGCAGCAGCTGCGGCCGGCTCGAGCGGGTCGGCGGCGCGCGCCTCGACCCGGTGGACGAGGTGCTCCGCGGCCAGGCCGGTCGCGCCGGGCATGCTGGGCTCGGCGGCCGTCGGCACGCGGGCCTGCGACGGCGTCCAACCGGAGGTGAGCTGGCCCAGCGGTTTCGGAGCGCGCACCGCCGTGCGCGGCGTCCGGGCTCGCGTGACGTGGGACGTCTTGCTGCGCACGTCCGCCGTGGCCGAAGATCCGGCAGGCGCGGCGACGCGGACCAGAGCCCCGGTCTCGCCGGTCACCATCGCGGGCCCTCGAGGCGTCCGCGGCGACAGCATGCGCTCCTCGGCGCCTGGCACCGTCGCTGGCGGCAGCGTGAGCGAGGTCATCGTGGACTCGAAATGCTCGCCGGGCCCGGCCGGCACGGGCCGCGGGCTCGGCGAGGCGCCGGCGCGAGCAGGCTCGGTGGACGCATGCGCCGCGCTCGCCCGTGGGCGCCACGGCGCAACGAGGGTGCCCGCCTCGGCCCAGGTGCTCGCTGCGCCGGGACCGCGCGGTGTGCGCGCCTCCGCGAACTGTTCGACGCCGCCCGCGGTCAGCAGGGGGGCGGCTTGCAGAGTCCGACCCGCGCTCCGTCGCGCGCTGGGCGGCGTGCTCGGCCGCGTGCTCGTCGTGAAGCCCCGGCGGTGGGCGAAGCGCTCGGCCGCGACCGCCGCGCCCGCGACAGGCATCGGCCGGAATCGCCGCGGCGCCACGAAGACGTGCGGTGCGTCGGGTCCCGCCGGCACACGCATCTGTGGGCGCTGACCCGGCGGAGCGGATGGTTGCGCTGCGCTGATGCCGAACGCGCGCAGCACCGCGCCGATCGGTGAGGGGGCCGCAGCGCTCGACGCTCGGTGCGCCGGCTCGGCGGGGCCGCGCACCGGGTCCGGCGACGGGCGTGATGCCGCCTGCGTACGCGCCAACGAGATCTGCGTCTGGTCGGCCGCGAGCGGTGCGTATGCGCGATCGGGACCCGCTGCGCGAACCGGGGGCTGCGTAGCGGATTCGTCGGTCCCCGCGACGGCGCGGGGGATCATGCGTCTCAGCGGGTCGGCTGGGTTCTCTTCGGGCGCGGACGGCGCCGGGCGCCACGGCGCCACGAGGTCGCCGGTCGGCGCGGTAGAAGCGAGCGCACCTCGGTGCGCGGTCATGGGACCGCTCGCGGTCGAACGGGACGGGCCACTCGGGGTCACCAGCGCGGCGCGGGCGCTGGCGATCGACGCGACCAGCGTGGTCGCGGTGTGGCCCACGGCGCCCGCGATCGGCGGCTGCGCCGAGATGCCGGGGACCGAGAACGATGGGCGCGCCGCCGAGCCGGATGCCGGTGCTGCGGTGGCCGGTCGAGTCGCCGCGGTTGGGGACCACGGCGCGTTGACCATCGGCGTTGCCGGTTGGCTCGTGGCGGGCGTAGTCGCCGCGCGTTCATCGGGTGCGCGGGTCCGAGCGGTCGGCGTGGCGGTCCGGACCAGGGTCTGCGGCACGTCGCTCGCGGCCATCTGTGGTCGCGTTGGCGTCGGGCCGAGCAGCGCCGGCAGCGTCGCCGCGGGCAGCATCGGCGAATGACGTCGCGGGTCGCCCGGTGGCAGCGAAGCCGACGCGAAGGTCAGGGTGCGTTCCGCGCGCACCGCGAGCGCTTCGGCAAAGCCGGGCGCGACGCCCATCGCTACGAGCGCCTGGTTCGTCTCGCGTCGTACGGCCTGACCCCGCCGGGCTCCGAGCGAAGGCTGCCACGGGGCCGAGTCCTGCGTTCGAGGTGGCGCAGCCGGCGGCGGGGCGGTCGGTGCGCGCCGCGTGGGCGTCGGTCGCGGCGTCGGCTCGGCGCGCCTCGGCGTCGCCGGGCGCACCAGCGGCAGCGGGCTGCGCGCGGTGGGCTCGACCCTGCGCGGCGCGAGCTCACGCGTGGCCTTCATCGCGTGGGTCGACGTGGCTAGCGGGCGCCGCGGCCGGACCAGCGCCGCGGTCGGGTCGGCGCCAGCTCGCACCAGGGTCGGCGGACGGGGCGGAAAGGGCGCGGCGGTCGATGCGGCCGATGCAGTCGATGCGGTCGTGCGGGTGGCGGCGGCGCGAGTGAACGGGTCCGCGCCGCGGGCGGCTGGCGGCGCCTCGATCGTCGCGGGCGGGGCTGCGATTCCCTCGGGCCGCGCTCGGGTGGCGGCCGGGCGCTGGGCCAGGACCGGCACCATCGGGACATCAGCGCTGCGGTGCCAGGCGGCTGGGCGGCGCGTGCGCGCGCCGAGCTGGGCGGCGGCCGGCGAAGGCGCTTCGTCGGGGACGAGCCACACGTCGACCGGGGCGGCCGGTGCAGGGTCGATTCGAGACTCGATCGCGTCAGCCATCGCCTCGGCCTGGTCGGCGACCGGCGCGAGGCCCCCGGTATGTGACCAGTCACGCGCGGGGCCAGGGTCGGCGACCACGGCTCGGCGCTTGCCGGAGACGATCTCGGCGCGCGCGTCCTGGAAGCGGAGCAGGTCGGCTTCGACCGCGCCCGCGTTCCCCATCGCCGCCGGATACGGGCTCAGCCGGGTCGCCTCGGGTGTCGTTGGGCGCCAGCGCTCGCGGGGCGTCGGTCGCGTGGGGCGCCGCGAGCCAACCGTGACGGGGCGCGTGGCGCGGCGGCGACGGGCCGGACGCGGCCGCCCGACCTGGTGGCTGCGCATGCCCGTGACGTGGGCGACGGGGTCGACCGGGTAGACCCACGGGCGGTCCGAGACCGTGTCGAAGTCGGCCTGCTCGTAGCCGCTGGCCATCGGCCAGTCACGGCTCACCGCGCCGAGGTCGCTGCCGGAGAAGACGTCGATCCCGCCGTCGAGCGCGGTGGGCAGCACCCAGCGGTCGGCGACGGTGTCGGCCAGCGGGCGCGGCGTACCGAAAGCGCCCAACCCGAAGGAGTCGTAACGATTCCCCATGCGGCCCGCGAATCGCTCGAGGCGACCGCCGAGGTCACTGCCGTGGTCGGCGACCACGTCTCGGGCGAGGGCCTCTGCCATCAGGCGCGCGCCAGCCCTTCATGGGCGATCTCGACCGACTCGACCGCGATGTCGGTCGCGCCGCCATCGAGCTCGGGCCCCTCCCACTTCACGGGCCATGCGCGGGTGAAGTTCCAGCGCGCGAGCTCGGCGCCGGCGTCGTCGAGGAGCACGATGCTGCCGTTCTTCCGGCCCACCTTGTCGGGGGCGCGGGTGAAGCCGACGTGCCAGTCCTCGAGCGCGAAGGCCTTGATGTAACCGACCTTGAGCGTGAGGTTCGGGTAGCTGCCCTGGGCCGGCAGCTTGTGAAAGCGGTCGTTGATACCGCCTTCCTGGTACGTGAGCACCTCGAGCTCGTGGCTCAAGCCGCTCACCGATTGGAAGTGGGCCACCGCCAGGCCGTCGATCTCGACCATGAAGCGGAATTTGCCGAAGGGTCGCGTGTCGGCCACTCGCTATTCCTCGTCGCTCTGTGCCTGGTCTTCGAGTCTCTGCGAGAGGCGGAAGACGATGAATTCGACCGGGCGGGTCACCGCAATGCCGATGCGGCTGACCAGCATACCGCGGTCGACGTCGCCGGGGGGATTCGTCTCTGCGTCGCATTGCACGAAGAAGGCGTCCTCGGGGGTGTCGCCGACCAGCATCCCCCGCTCGCGCAGGGTCGCCAGGAAGGCCACGACGAGCCGCGAGACACGTTTCCACAGGCCGGGTCCGTTGGACTCGAAGACAGCCCATTGGGTGCCGGCTTCGATCGCGGCGGCGATGCTGCTGACTACGCGGCGCACGTTCAAGTAGCGCCACTCGGGGTTGCTCGAGCAGGTGCGCGCGCCCCAGATGCGGAGGCCGCGGGCACCAAAGGCACGGGTGCAGTTGATCCCGGCCTCGTTGAGCATCGCGAGGTGCGCGTCCTGCAACAGGATGTCGAGGTCGACGATGCCCTCGACCACCTCGTTCGCCGGGGCCTTGTGGACCCCGTACTCCTTGTCGCTGCGCGCGATCACGCCCGCAACGTGACCGCACGGTGGCACCGAGCGGCGGCGGCCTCCGTCGAGCACGACGAGCCAGGGGAAGTAGAGCGCGGCGTACGGCGAGTCGAATTGGCGGCGCCAACGCAGCGTCTCCTGGAAGTCGACGTCGGGCGGCGGGTCGAGCAGTGCCACGCGCATCCCGGAGCGCTCGCAGACGGTGATCGCCGCGTCCTGGACCGCTTCGACGTCGCGCAAGCTACGGAAACGCTGGCTGCGCTGGTACGCCCACATCAAGTCCGGCATCACCAGCAGGTCGCCCTGCTCGTGGGTGATCAGGCCGGTCAGCCCGCGCCGGTCGCCGGGGCCGCGGTCGTGACCGATGAAGTCGTCCGGACCGAGGTCATCGAGGCCGTCCGCGCCGCCCTGCAGGGCGACCGAGGAGACCTCCATCGGGCGCGCTTGCCCCGGATCGGTGCGCGGCCTCAGCGCGACGATTCGTACCAGGCGGCTCTGCTCGGCGACGACCCGTTCGACGTAGCGTGGGCTCGCGCCGTTCAAAGCCACGTGGGCGAACGTCTCCGATCGGTCCAGGTCGGCGACCGTCAGGGAGAAGTCGTGAGCGCCGAGGTAGCTCGGGGCCGCGGAGGCGAAGTCGTAGATCAGCGGATGACGCAGCGAGACGGACTTGCGGTCGACCGCCTGAACGACCGTCCATTGCTCGTTCTCGCCGTCGTAGAGCCGAACCCGGGTGCCCGCGGCGAGGCCGTGTGTGCTCTTGACCTGGAGCGAGCGCTCTCCGGCCATCGCGTCGCGGGTCAGGATCGTGCGGACCTCGTCGTGCGCCTGGAGCGTGACCCGGATGTGGTTGCCCCAGGTGCCGGCGTCCTGTGCCGAGACGCGCAGCGTCGGCGCGCCACCGCGGTCGAGCAACTCGAGGGAGGCGGCCGTGGCGCGCTCCTCCCCCTCTTCGCCGGAGACGCGCGCCACCCGAAGCACGAAGCACGACTCGCCGCCGTTGTCGAAGAAGCCGCGGACGGCCGCGCCCAGGTAGCTCCCGGAGACCCACTCCCCGAAGACCTCGGTGAAGCGCGCCCGGTTGTGGATGCGTACGGGGCGGTCGAGCGGTCCTCGGCGCGTGACGCCCAGGAAGATGGGCACACCGGATGGGGCCAGCGAGAGCGGCGGAACGCGTTGCTCGGCCGGTTCGAAATAGACGCCGGGTGCGCGGACCTCGGGCATCGAGGGACCTTCGGTTGGCTAGAGCACCGTCACCGTCGCATCACGGGAGCGGAGCTGTGGATCAACGACGCGACTCGTTGATCTCCTTGTTGATGGACGAGATCTCTTTGATCCAGAGCTGCCGCTCGCGGTGCTCCATCGAGAGGATGTCGTCCATCGACCAATGGAAGTGGTAGGCGATGTAGGCTACCTCCTGGAAGATGCGCTCCAGGGGGTAGCTCACGATTCCCCCAGGTCCACTCCCAGGTCGAGTTCGTAGCCGTGACCGCAAGCCGGGCAGGTCGTATTGACCTTCGCCGAGCCCTCCTCGTTGATGCGCCGGTAGAACTCCTGCAGATACGCGAGATCTGAGGAGAACATGCCCTCGATGACGCTGGGGTTCATGCTCGAGAGCGAGCCCAGCTTCGAGATGACCCGCGACAGAAGGATGATGACCAGGTACGCCCTGTTCTGCTGGACGCGATAGTCCTGCAGGGGCGTGATCTCGTCCTTCGCGGTCGCGAGGCGCATTACGCCTTCACGGTGGAGGTTGCCGTCTTTGTCGACGAACCCCTTCGGTAGAGTGAAGGGGAACTCCGTCTGAAACGCCATGTGAGACCTATTCTGTCGTTACGCCGTCGGCAGCGGAGCGATCAGGCCGCGCCCGGGACGCGCTCCCAGCGCTCGATGACGAACTCGAGCTCTTCGACAGCAACGTCGGTGCCCTTGCCGTCCAGGCTGAAGCCCTTCCACTTGCAGGGCCATGCCTCGAAGAAGTTGTAGCGCATGACCTCGTCGCCGGCGTCGTTGCAGAGGATGATCGAGCCGCTCTTGCGCTGGACCTTCCCCTCCATCACGTGCTTGCGCCACTCCCACAGATCCTCTGTGTTCACGTAGCCGCGCTTCAGCGTGATGTTGCTGTACTTCGTCCGGCCGGGGCGCTTGCGCAGCACCTTGTCGTCGCCGTCCTGGTACTCGATGACCTCGGTCTCGCTGTCGAGGCCTTCGACGTTCTTGAACGCACCCTGCGTCACGCCGTCGATCTCGACCTTGAAGTTGAATTGCCCGATGTGGTCATGACCACGCCGGTTGTCTCCGAAACCCATGGCTTCGCTCCATTCATGGCGCCGGCCCCAGACCGGCGCAGTTCATCAAAACAGTTTCTGGCTTACTCCGAGACGTCGCCGCCGGTCGGCATTTGGCCGATCCGGAATATAACGAACTCGGCCGGCTTCGTCGGGCACATCCCGATTTCGACGATGAGCTGGCCGGCGTCGATGACCTCCGGCGGGTTCGTCTCAGCGTCGCATTTGACGTAGAAGGCCTGGTCCGGCGTCTCGCCGAACAGGGCCCCGTCGCGCCACACCCGGAGCAGGAAAGCCGTGAGGTTGCGCGATACGCGCTTCCACAGGTCCTGGTCGTTCGGCTCGAAGACGACCCACTGCGTGCCACCTTCGATTGACTGCTCGACCATGTTGAACAGACGGCGCACGTTCAGGTAGCGCCACTCGGGATCGCTGCTGATCGTCCGAGCCCCCCAAACGCGAATGCCGCGGTTCGGGAACTCGCGGATGCAGTTGATCCCGCGCGGGTTGAGCAGGTCCTGCTCGCCCTTGGTGATGTTGTACTTGAGGCCCAAAGCGCCGCGGACGATCTCGTTGGCGGGGGCCTTGTGCACGCCGCGCTCGGCGTCGGAGCGGGCGTAAACGCCGGCCATGTGACCCGAAGGCGGCACGTAGATGTTGCCCTCGTTGGGGTCGTAGACCTCGATCCACGGGAAGTAGTAGGCGCCGTACTTCGAGTCGCGCGGCTTGCCGAGCTTGTCGACGCCGCCGCTCTCGATGGTCTCGGGCGAATCGAGGATGGCGAACCGGTAGCGCATCTTCTCGCAGTGGGTCAGGACCGCGTCCTGGATGGCCGGGTCGGTCTGACCGGGCGCCACCACGATGTTGATGGCCTCGACCTCCTCGAAGGCGTGCAAGCCCGCGCGGGCGCCAGGGCCCTTGTCGTAGCCGATGAAACGCGCAGGCTTCTTGTCGACCGCGCCCGTGCCTACGTTCAAGATGAAGCAGCGCGCACCGCCGTTGTTGAAGAAGCCGTAAACGGCGTGGGCGAGGTGCCCCGAATCGGTGAAGTCACCGAAGTTCTTCGTGAACGTCGTCCAGTTCGGACAGAAGACGGGCTCGTTGACCGGGCCCTTCTTGCATTCGCCGAGGAAGCCGACGGTGCTGGTGCCCACTGCCTCGATGGGCTTGCTGGCGCCGGGGACCTCCTCCACGTAAACGCCAGGCGACAGATACTCAGCCATCTCTTCTCTCTCCTACGTGAGACCAACTTCGAGGCGCCGCTCGTCCACCGGGTGGATGTCGGGCGTACGCCTGGGTGATTCGAGACGCAACCGGGCGGTGTAACCGACCGCCGGGCGCAGGTGCTCGCCGAAGCCGCGCCACATCGACATCAGGAACTCAACAGAGAGCTCTTCGACGGGGCGCAGCGGAATGCGTTCTTCGGGGTCGAAGGCGTCGCCGTCCAGGACTTCGCCTTCGAGTATCGGATGGGCCATGAGCGCGCGCATGGCGGCACCGAGCAGCTCTTGCTGTTCGGCGTCTTCGTCGGCCCAGCTGCTGATGAGGTAGTCGAGGTTCACCAGGACGGGTGGGTCCTGATAGAACTCGCGTACCGAGCCGCCGGGCTCGACGGTCACGACCAGCATCGGTAGATCTTCACGGCGCCGTGTGCGTACACCTACTCGATACAGGTAGACGCCGAGAGCAGGGAGCCTGGTGAACTTTTCGCGCAATGGCGGGCCGGTCACGACCTGGATGCCCCGCCCCACGATGTCACGTACGCCGTCCTCGAGCGCCGTGGCCACGGCCTCGGATGTCTGCCGGAAGATGCGATGCTGGACGCTGCGCAAGGTCCGGGCAGTGTGCAGCACGCCAAGCGGCGCGGCAAGCGTGCAATCGGGGCCATCCTTGACGCTCGCTACATCGCTTTGCTAGGCCCTGAAGTGGTGACACGCACACTCCTCTTTTCTGCGCTCCTCGCGCTCGGCGCATGCAACGTCGGCGACAAGGGCGACAGCGCCTCTGGCAAGGACTGGGAACAGGCCGGGGCGCAGGAGCTGTACCTCGACAAGCTCACGGACGACTACCTGGACTTCCGCGAAGGCGACAACACCGACTGGAAGTTCTTCAAGGTCAGGAGCCGCGGGCTGCTCGAGCTCACTGTCTACTGGGACAACAAGAACGTGGGCTCGACCGTCAACGTGCGCGACCGCTTCGGCGTGCTGAAGTCCTCGCGGGCCCATTCGTCGGAGCTCGAGAAGGACCAGATCGACATGCGGGTGGAGCCGGGCACCTACTTCGTCGAGTTCAAGACCGCGAAGGGCGCGAGCGTCTACACGGTCGAGGCGTCGTTCCAGGCGTTCGATTACAAGCCGAGCGACGACATCGCACCCGAGGCGGTCCCGGTCGGTGGCGACTTGCTCGGTGACCCGCTCCCTGACCCCGAGCCGCTCGCCGAGCGTCCGCGGCACAGGCGTCGTCGCGGCGGGGGTCGCCCGGCGCCTCGTGCACGCCCGGCGCGGAACTCGATCGGCGCTACGATTACGCGCGTCGTGTCCAGCAAGGGCGGGAGCGTCATCTACCTGAACCGCGGCAGCGAACACGGTCTTCAGGTCGGTCAGACGGGGAACATCATCATGGTCGGCGGGAAGAAGAAGCTGCCGAAGGGCGCCGTACGCATCCGCAAGGTGCGCTCGCGCTCGGCGGAGGCGACCACCAAGGCGCGGCCCGGCAACATCGCCGACCACCGCACCGTGCGCATCTGGGTGGAAGAGTGAGAAGCGCGTTTCTCCTCCTGCTCGCCAGTGCGTCGATGTGGGCGTGCGGTTCCGTCGGCAGCTCCGTCGATGGCAACAGCGGCGGCGACGAGCTGCGCGACCGCGCCAACGGCTTCTTCCTTGAGCGCGGGAGCGTGACCGACCGGCTCGATGGCGACGACGGCGACAACACCGATTGGAAGTATGTCGACGTCCACGACCCCGGGCGCGTCACGATCAACGTCGTCGTCGACACGCCGGAGCAGCTCAGAGGCGGACGCATCACGCTGCACGACGAGTTCGGCGAGCGGCTCGACCGGCGCCTGATCACGTCGGACCGCACCGGCTACGAATTCGCCACCGAGGTCGAGAAGGTCCCCAACAAGTACTTCATCCGCGTGCACACGGCGGAGGGCACTTCGGCGTACTCCATCGGTGCCCGGCTCTCCTACGCGCCAAAGCCCCCGCCTCCGCAGCCCGTCGCCGCGCCGGCCCCGCCGCCCGAGCCCGTGGTCGCGCGGCCGCGTGCACGAAAGCGTCGCAAGGCGAGGCGTCGCGCGGCCCCGAAGCCGAAGCCGAAGCCGAAGCCGGCGGCGGCACCCACGCGCGTTCGGGGCAGGATCGTGCGCATGATCCCGGGCGCGGGCTACGTGAAGCTGACCATCCGGCTCCCAGCGGGCGCGACCATCCCGAAGAGCGCGCGCGGCACGGTGATCAAGAATGGAGAGGCGCAGGGCTGGGGGGTGAGCGTCCTCAGCGTCAACGGCAACAAGGTCACGGCCAAGGTGAAGCAATCCGCCGGTCACTTCACCGGCAAGCTCGCGGTGGTCTTCAACGTCCGCTGAGGGGCCGCGTGGGAACGACCCACGCGCGCGGCGCGAACCCGGAGGTCGTTTCTGCGCGGACCCAGGTGCCGGGTGGACGCTGACGGTCGACCCCGGCAGTGATGGCCAGCGCCTCGACCGTTTCATCGCCGCCCGACTCCCCCGTGTTTCCCGTGCCCGCGCGTCCCGGCTGGAGGTGGTCGACCTCGACGACCCGAAGCGATCGCTGCGCAAGTCCACGCGCGTGCGGGCCGGGCAGCGCCTTTTCGCGCGCCGCCCGGTGCCGGATCCCGACGTCGAGCTGCCGGAGCCGTCGGTGCTCTTCGAGGACGACGACCTGCTGGTCCTCGACAAGCCGCCGGGCCTGGCGATCCATCCAACGGCGACGCGGTTTCGCGCGACGGTGACGCATTGGCTCGCGGGCCGCGCGCGTCCCGTGCACCGGCTCGACGTCGAGACCTCGGGGGTCCTGGTGTGTGCGCGTGGGGCCGAGGTGGAGCGGGCGCTCATCGGCCTGTTCACCACGCGCGCGGTCCGGAAGACGTACCTCGCGCTCGTCGAGGGGACACCGGACCCACCGGATTGGACTGACTCCACCCCCCTCGGGTTCGACCCGGGCGCGGCGATCCACTTCCGGATGGCTCGCGGAGACCTGCCCGCGCAGACCCGCTTCGAGACCCTCCGAGGCGCGGGCCCATACACGCTGCTGCAGGCGACGCCGCTCACCGGGCGCCAGCACCAGATTCGCGTGCACCTGGCGATGGCGGGCCACCCGGTGGTCGGGGACAAGCTCTACATCGACGAGGCCATCTTCCTCGCCCACACCGGGGATGGGCTCACCGACGTCCAGCGCGCGCGGCTGGTCCATCCACGCCACGCGCTGCACGCGGCTTCCATCGACTTCGAGTGGAACGGTCCGCGCCGTTTCGAGTCCGCGCTTCCGCCGGATCTCGCCCAGTTAGCAAATGTGTAGTTGGCAAATAAGCTTATTTGCTGACGTTTAGACATCTCACGGTGAGTGATCATGCGGGCGGGTGAGATCAGGGGGGTGGGATGGCGCCGCCCGTGGGGTCTGCGCCGGCGGCCTGTCCGGCGGCCTGATCCCCCGCGTTCATCTGCTGCATCATCTTCATCATCTGCAGCTGCTGGCGCATCTTCTCTTTCTCTGCAGCCGCGGCCTCGGCCTGCTTCTTCTCGGCGTCCTTTTCCTTCTTCTTCTTGTCTGCGTCCTTGTTCTTGGCCGCGACCTCCGCTTCGTCGTCCACCCAGGCCGTTTTCTTCGGCACGCCGTGTACGACGACGACGTCGAATTGGCTGGGCCACGAGATGGTGCGGGTGTGGACCAGGCCGAGCTTGAGCAGGCGGCGGATGCGCTCGCCCTGCTGCTCGAAGCCGGGCTTCGTATAGATGTAGTTGTTGTGGCGCGGGTTGCGGTCGTTGGCGACCGACGCGTTGATGCCCGCGACGGCGAGCTCGGCCTTGTAGCGCTGCACGCTCGCCAGGCCCTTCGAGCCGGCGCCGTTGAGCAGCTGCACGGTCGCGGTTCCGGTCAGATCCTTGAACGCGTCGAGGCGTCGCAGGCGGCGAAAGGCCTTGTCCTTCACGGCCTTGTGGACGAGCTGCCGGGCGAGGTCGCTGTTGATGGCGCGCATGCGCACGAGCATCTCGACCGCCGCCCGCGGCCGCTTCATCTTCGAGTAGCAGCGCGCCGCGAGGTACAGCGGCGGGGCCCAGGTGGGGTCGGAGTCGGCGGCGATGAGGAACTCGCTGACGGCGACGGCGTATTGGCGCTTCGCCTCGTAGCGGCGGCCTTCCTTGTAGGCGCGCTCGGCTTCGCGCCGGTCGGGGGCGCGCTCGGCCGCTGCAGACGGGCCGGGCGCGGGCTCCTCGTCGGGCGAGAAGCTCATGCCCTCGTCGCGCGGCGGAGGCCTGCGACGGCGACGGGCCCGACCGTCGTCGATGACCGGGACCTCTTCGGCCGCGGGCCCTCTCGGCACGGCGCGGGTCTCGGTGCGCAGCTTGCTCGGGCGCACGCCGAGGCGCTTCATCGCCGACAACGCCATCGTCGCGTCGCGCTTCTCACCCTCCTGGTAGAGCTTGTCGAGAGCCTCGTGGACGACCGCGCGCTCGTCGTCGTCGACGGCCGTCACGTCCCGGTACATCTCGAAGGTCATCACGCAATCGCGAATGCGCTCGACCGCAGTGGTACGCCACGAACGGAAGACCTGCTCGCAGTCTCCCTTGCGACGATCCCACTGCGAATCGGCCAGGGAGACGTTCGTCAGCAGCAGCAGAAAACACGCGACACGCATACCTGAGTCGGTAGCACTCGGGTTCCGTGCTTGGCAACTGAGGCTTCGTTCTGCTAACACGGCGGCCCGTGGTCAACCACGACGCGGACAGCACCCCGCTGGCGCCCCGGCGGGTGGTCGCAGTGATCCCCGCGCGCACCGGTTCCCGACGGCTCCCCGACAAGCCGCTGAAGCTCATTGGAGGCGAACCCCTGGTCTGCCGCGTCCTGCGCCTGGTCCGTGAATGCGCCGAGATCGACGAGGTCCTGGTGGCCACCGACGACCTGCGCGTCGCTCGCCTGGTGCGCGAGGCGGGGGGCCGCGTGGTGTTCGACGACGCCGATTGCAGCTGCGGCACTGAGCGCGTGGCGCGGGCCGTCACGAAGACCGACGCGGAGATCGTGTTGAACGTGCAGGTCGACCAGGCATTCGTAGCGCCGTCCGCGCTCGAGGCACTGATCGCGCGGCTCCGCGAGGGTGAGGACATCGCGACCCTGGCCGCTCCGCTCTCGGTCGAGCGCGACTACGACCCGAACGCGGTCAAGGTGCTGCGCAGCCCAAACGACCGACGCGCCTGCGGCTTCTGGCGGACCCCGAAGGGCCACGCGGCCCGACTGCACGTCGGCGTCTATGGGTTTCGCCGGCACGCGCTGGACGCGGTCGCGCAGTTGCCACGCAGCGCCCGGGCCGCCGAGGCGGACCTCGAGCAGCTCACCTGGATGGACGCCGATTGGCCGATCTCCGTCGTTCACGTTCCCAATCCGACCTTCAGCATCGACACCCCTGAAGACCTCGCCGTCGCGCAGGAGCGCCTCCAATGAAGCACCGCACCACCAAGCACATCTTCGTCACCGGCGGCGTCGCCTCCTCGATCGGAAAAGGCATCGTCGCAGCCTCGGTCGGCGCCCTGCTCGAGGCCCGTGGACTGACGGTCACGCACATCAAGCTCGACCCCTATGTGAACGTCGATCCGGGCACGATGAACCCGTTCCAGCACGGTGAAGTCTTCGTCACCGACGACGGCGCCGAGACCGACCTCGACCTCGGTCATTACGAGCGCTTCACGTCCACGACGATGTCACAGGCCAACAACGTCACCACCGGGCGCATCTATGCGACGGTCATCGAGAAGGAGCGCAGAGGCGACTATCTCGGCGGCACGGTGCAGGTCATCCCGCACATCACCGACGAGATAAAGTCCTTCGTGCTGCGCGGCGCGAAGGACGTCGACGTCTGCATCACGGAGATCGGCGGCACGGTCGGCGACATCGAGTCGCTGCCGTTCCTCGAAGCCCTGCGGCAGCTGAAGATCGAGCTCGGCCGCGGCAACGCGATCAACGTCTTCGTGACCCTGGTGCCGTTCATCCCGGCGGCCGGTGAGTTGAAGACGAAGCCGACGCAACACGCCGTGGCGCGCATGCGCGAGATCGGGATGCAGCCGGAGGTCATCGTCGCCCGTTGCGATCGGCCGATCGCCAAGGAGCTGAAGGAGAAGATCGGCCTGTTCTGCAACGTCGACCCCGACGCGGTCATCACCGGCCAGGACGTGCGCAGCATCTACGAGGTCCCCCTCAACTTCCATCGCCAGGGTGTGGACCAGCTGATCATCGAGTACCTCGGCATGTGGGCCCCGAAGCCCCAGCTGGCGCGCTGGGAGGAGATCGTCCGCAAGGTCGAGGGCGCCACCCGCCGCGTGACCATCGCGATCGTCGGCAAGTACGTGGACCTCGTCGACGCCTACAAGTCGCTGCACGAAGCCCTGCTTCACGGCGGCATGGCGCATGGGGCGAAGGTCAGCCTGCGCTACATCGACAGCGAGGAGATCGAGGAGAAGGGCGCCGCGCCGCTGCTCGATGGGGTAGACGGCGTGCTCGTCCCGGGCGGGTTCGGCAGCCGCGGCATCGAGGGGAAGATCTCCGCGGTCCGCTACGCCCGCGAGAACGGGCTGCCCTTCTTCGGGATCTGCCTCGGGTTGCAGGTGGCGGTCATCGAGTACGCGCGCCACGTCTGCGGTCTGGAGCGGGCCAACTCGGTGGAGTTCGACGAGGACACGCCGCACCCCGTGATCCACTTGATGGCCCACCAGCACAAGGTGACGCGAAAGGGCGGCTCGATGCGCTTGGGCGCCTACCCTTGCGTGCTCGGGGAGGGCAGCCTCTCGGCGTCGACCTACGGCGCTGACGAGATCAGCGAGCGCCACCGCCACCGCTACGAGGTCAACAACGCCTACCGCGGTCAGATGGCGGAGGGCGGGCTGCGCTTCTCGGGTCTGTCGCCCGACGAGGAGCTCGTCGAGATGATCGAGCTGCCCGGCCACCCGTGGTACGTCGGCTGCCAGTTCCACCCGGAATTCAAGTCGCGCCCCTACGCTGCCCACCCGCTCTTCGCAGCGTTCGTGGCCGCGTCGCTGAAGGGCCGCGACGCGTGACGCGATTCGTCGCCGGACCCTGCGTCATCGAGGACGAGGCGACGACCTTCACCGCCGCTGCTGCGCTCGCCAGGATCGCGGCAGACGCGGGCATAGAGCTCTTCTTCAAGGCGAGCTTCGACAAAGCAAATCGCAGCAGCCTCGGCGCGTTCCGAGGTCCGGGGCTCGCCGAAGGGCTGCGCATCCTCGCCGCCGTCAAGGAGCGCTTCGGTCTGCGCCTGCTGACGGACGTGCACGAGCCCGCCCAGTGCGGACCGGTCGCGGAGGTGTGCGACGTCCTGCAGATCCCGGCGTTTCTGTGCCGCCAGACCGACCTCGTGGTCGAGGCGGCCGCCACCGGACGCGTGGTGAACATCAAGCGCGGGCAGTTCCTCGACCCGCGGAAGGCGCACCTCCTGGTCGAGAAGGCCGGCGGCCGCGCCTGGCTGACCGAGCGTGGCACCGCCTTCGGCCACGGCGACCTCGTCCTCGACCCGCGAAGCCTGGTCTGGATGCGCGCGGCGGGCGTACCCGTCCTCTACGACTGCACCCACACGGTGCAATGGCCCGGCGCGCCCGGCGCGGTCACCGGCGGCCATCGCGAGCTCATCCTGCCGCTCGCTCGGGCGGCTGCAGCGGTGGGTGTGGACGGCTACTACGCGGAGGTTCACCCCGAGCCCGCCACGGCCCGCTCCGACGCCGCCACCCAGCTCACGCCCGCGGCCTTCGGCGAGCTCGTGTGCCAGGTCCTCGCCGTCGAAGGCGCCCACCCCCGCGCAACTTGACTCAACGGGTGAGTCGCCGCGGCTTTCTGCGCAGAAAGACGCGACCCCTCCGCCACGGCGCGGCCTTTCTCGTCCTGCGCGTCGCCGTGGCCGTCCTGCGTGTGCTCCCTTTACGCCTCGCCCTCGCGCTCGGCGCGGGGTTTGCCCGCTGCGTCGGGCCCGTCTTCCGCCGCGACAGCCGGACGATGCGCCGGCAGCTCACGGTGCTGGCCGACCCGCCGCCTGTTGGTGACTGCTGGGCGGACCTCGGACGTCGCGTCGTCGAGCTCGCCTGCGCGCGACGATTGCTGGCCGACGTCCGCATCCACGGCGAGGGCCTCGGGGAAGCAGACCGGCCCTGTGGGGTGCTCGTCGCGACCGTCCATCTCGGCAATTGGGAGCTGATGGCCGCCGCGCTCGCCGCCCGCGGCCATGCGGTGCACGCCATCGCTGCGTTGCCCCAGACCGGGCCGCTCTTCCGCTGGCTCGGCGCCGAACGTGCGGCCCTCGGCGTGCACACCCACCCGCCCGGTGGCGGCGCGCGTGAAGCGGTGCGGATTCTGCGCGATGGCGGGGCGGTCGCGCTCTTCGTCGACCTCGCGACGCGCGAGCGCAGCTGCGAGGTGACCCTCTTCGGACGACCGACGCGAATGCCGCGCACCCTCGAACGGCTGCGCGAGATGACCGGGGCGGACGTCGTGTTCGCCTGGACGTTCCGAGACGCGCAGGGGCGCCACCACGTTCACCTCGAGGCTGTCGACGACCCTTCACCAGCCGCGTTGGCCGCGCGAGTCGAAGCCGTTGTTCAGGCACATTCGTTGCAATGGGTGTGGCTGCACGACCGCTGGCCAGCGTAACGTCGCAGTGTGCGGTTGCTGCTCATCCCCCTCGCGTTCCTGCTCGTCGCCGCCGACGAGGCGCCGCTCGACGTGCGCGCGGACCGGATGGAGCTGCTCCAGAAGAAAGGGCTCGTCCGCTTCGAGGGCCACGTGGTCGCCACCCAGGACGACTTGACGTTGCGCTGCACCTCCCTGGTCGCTCGAAGCCGGAAGGACGGTGAGGTCGCCGAGATGACCGCGACCGGCGAGGTCGTCGTCGAGGCCGAAGGGTTGCGGGCCACCGCAGCCAAGGCCCGCTGGAGCAAAGCCGAAGGCACCCTCGTCTTCACCGGCAACCCCCGCGTCGTCCGCGGCGATGACGTCCTGTCCGGCGAGCGCATCGTGCTGTGGCCCAAGCAGGGTCGGGTCGTCATCGAACGCGCGCACGGCCGGCTGGGTCGGGTGCCGCGCATCGCCGACCTCGACCGGCGCGCGGCCCGGGCACCGCAGTGAGCGTCCTCTCCGCGGTCGGTCTCCATCGTCGCTTCGGGCGCCGCGTCGCCGTCCACGACCTCTCGTTGCGCGTCGAGCCCGGCGAGGTCGTCGGCCTGCTGGGGCCGAATGGCGCGGGGAAGACCACCGCGTTCCGCATGCTCGCCGGCCTGCTGCCGCTCCACGCGGGCCAGGTTCGGCTCGACGATGTCGACATCACCCGGTGGCCGCTCTGGCGCCGCGCCCGCCGGGGCCTCGGCTACCTGCCGCAGCGTCCGACGGTCTTCCGCCGCCTCTCTGTGCGCGACAACCTCGCCGTGGCCAACGACGACCCCGCGCGGCGCGCCACATTGCTCGACACCTTCGGCCTGCGCGATCTCGCAGACGACCGGGGCGCCACGCTCAGCGGCGGTGAGCGTCGCCGCGTCGAGATCGCGCGCGCCTTCGCGGCCGACCCGCGGATCCTGCTGGTCGACGAGCCATTCGCCGCCCTCGATCCGAAAAGCGCCGCCACGGTGGCCGAGCACCTCCGCCTCATGGCAGACGCGGGTGTCGGCGTTCTGCTCACCGACCACGACGCGCGCCAGACCTTGGTTGCATGCGATCGCGTCTATATAGTGGACCGCGGCGTGCTACTGCTCGAGGGCACGCCCGACGAAGTCGCTGCCGATCCCCGCGTGAGAGACGCGTATCTCGGCGACGACTTCGTCAGCACTGCAAAGGGAGCCTGAAAGCCGCATGTCGCTCAACCTGAGGCTCGAGCTCAAGATGAGCCAGCAGCTGGTGATGACACCGCAGCTGCAACAGGCCATCAAGCTCCTCCAGCTCTCCCGAACCGACCTCATCGACGCCGTCCGTGACGAGCTCATGGAGAATCCGCTGCTCGAGGAGCAGTCGGAGATCGCCGCGAGCGAAGTCCAGGTCCAGACCGTCGAGGACCTTCAGAAGAAGGAGAAGATCGAGGAGACCAAGGATGTCGCCGCCGAGAGCACCGTCGAAGAATCCCAGCAGCAGATCGACTGGGAGGCGTACTTCGAGAACTACTCTTCGCCCCTCCCTGGCACCGGTCCCCAGCGCCTGCGAGACGACGACCTGCCCGGCTACGAGGCCACGCTCACCCGGACGGAGACCCTCTTCGACCACCTGATGTGGCAGCTCCAGGTCAGCGACTTCGCCGACCAGGAGAAGCGTGTCGGCGCCGCCATCGTCGGCAACATCGACGACAGCGGGTATCTCCGTGGCGTCTCGCTCGGCGACCTCGCGGTGCAGCTCGACCAGGACCTCGAATACGTCGAGGAGATCCTCGAGCTCATCCAGAAGAAGTTCGACCCGATGGGCGTCGGCGCCCGAAGCCTGAGCGAGTGCCTGCTCATCCAGGCGCGCTTCCACGAGCTCGGCGCGATCGTCGAAGACATCGCCCGCGACCACATCGACAACCTCGAGAAGAAGAATTACCAGGCCATCGCGCGCGAGATGGAGATCGAGCTCGAGGAGGTCATCGAGGCCGCCAAGCTGATCAGTCAGCTCGAACCGCGCCCCGGCCGCCCGTTCTCCGGCGAGGAGCCGCGCTACATCACGCCCGACATCTACATCAAGAAGATCGACGGCGAGCTGCGGGCCGTGCTCAACGAAGACGGCATGCCGCGCCTGCGCATCAGCAACTTCTACCGCAACGCGCTCGCCGGAAACTCCAGCTCCGAAACCAAGAAGTACGTCACCGAGCGGCTCAACTCCGCGGCCTGGCTCATCCGCAGCATCCAGCAGCGGCAGAAGACGATCGTCAAGGTCACCGAGAGCATCATCAAGTTCCAGCGCACCTTCTTCGAGAAGGGCGTCGAGCATCTCAAGCCGCTCATCCTGCGCGACGTCGCCGAAGACATCGGCATGCACGAGTCGACGGTCAGTCGCGTGACGACCAACAAGTACGTGCACACCCCGCAGGGCATCTACGAGCTGAAGTACTTCTTCAACTCGTCGATCCAGGGTGCGGGCGGCGACAACCTCGCCAGCGAAGCGGTGAAGTCAAAGATTCGTGTCCTGGTGAGCAAGGAAGACCAGAAGAAGCCGTTCAGCGACCAGAAGATTGTCGAGCTGCTGAAGACCGACGGCGTGAAGATCGCGCGCCGAACCGTGGCCAAGTACCGCGAGGCCATGGGCATCCTGCCGAGTTCCAAGCGCAAGAATCTGTTCTAGTGCGTATCTCCGAACTCCTGAGTCCAGCCGCCATCGAGGCCGACCTCGGCGCTTCGAACAAGCCCGGGGTCCTGCGCGAGCTCGTGGGCCTCGTGTTGAAGGTCCACCCCGACCTCGACCCCAACCAGCTCGTCGAGACGCTGCTTCGCCGCGAGAAGCTTCAGAGCACCGGCATCGGCGACGGGGTCGCCATCCCGCACGGGAAGACTGACGCCGTCCCGAAGATCGTCGCCTGCGTCGGTCGCAGCGGTCGCGGCGTCGACTTCCAGAGCCTCGACGGCATGCCCACCCACCTCTTCTTCACCCTGCTCGTGCCCGACTCTCAGCACGGCCTCCACCTCAAGGCCCTCGCCCGCGTCTCGCGGCTGCTCAAGGAGAGCAGTGTCCGCCAGGCGTTGCTCGACGCCGAAGACGCCGACGGCATCTACAAAGTCCTGATGGACGAGGACCAGAAGCTCTAGGGCGGTTCGCCTTGAAGGACTCCGAGGTCACGGTCGGCGAGTTCCTGGCGCAGCTGTGCGCCGACGGTCGCTTCAAGCACGTCGCCGGCCTCGCCGCCTTCGAGCGCGTCATCGCCCAGCGCACGGTGCAGCGACTCGGCGTGGACGTCGTCGGCTACGTCGAGCACATGGAGACCGACCGGGTGCAGCTGCTCGGCAACTCCGAGTCGGGCTACCTCGCGACCCTCGAGCAAGAGACCCGCGCCGGCCGTCTCGCCGAGATCACCCGCCTCGGAGTGCCGGTCCTCGTGATCACCGCCGGCCGCACGCCTTCGCCCGAGCTCTACACCCTGGCCGAGGACCACCGCTTCGCCCTGGTCGTCACCGAGCTGCCCTCTGCAGAGGCGACCGCGCTGGTCAATCGCGAGCTGCACCACTTCCTCGCCCCGCGGCAGACGCAGCACGGCGTCCTGGTCGACGTACACGGCGTCGGCGTCCTGCTCCTCGGCAAGGCCGGGATCGGCAAATCCGAGATCGGCCTCGAGCTCGTCTCTCGCGGCCATCGCCTCGTCGCCGACGATCTCGTCATCCTCGAGCAGCGCGCCCCCGACCGCGTGGTCGGCGCCTGCCCCGAGATCACCCGGCACCACATGGAGATTCGCGGGCTCGGCATCGTGAACATCAAGGATCTCTTCGGCGCCGCCGCGGTTCGCGACCGCAAACGCATCGAGATAGCCGTCGAGATGGTCCCATGGGATCCGAACGACGACTTCGATCGCCTCGGCCTCGAGGACCGCCGCATCGAGCTCGCGGGCGTCCGCGTCAAGCACATCCGACTCCCGGTCCGCCCCGGAAAGTCCCTCGCGCTAATCATCGAGGTCGCCGCGCGCAACTCTCTGCTACAAGTGCAGGGCACCTATTCCGCCCAGGCCTTCGTCGAGCGCGTCGGCCGTCATATAGCGGAGAAGAGCGCCCGGGAGGCGGAGGATGGCCGCGCGAAGTGAACCGCTGCAGCTCGAGGTCGTCACGGGCCTGAGTGGCTCGGGCATCTCGACGGCCATCGACGCGCTCGAAGACCTCGGCCGTTTCTGCGTCGACAACCTTCCGCCGCCCCTGATCCCCAAGCTCATCGACCTCGCCCGCGGCTCCAGCGCCTTCGACCAGCTCGCCATCGGGCTCGACGCGCGCAACGTCCGTCGCGCCGACGAGGTCGTCGAGATGCTCGACCAGCTCTCCGAGGCAGGGGTCCAGGTCCGCATCATCTTCCTCGAGGCCAGCGAGGGTGTGCTGCTCAGGCGTTTCAGCGTCTCGCGCCGCCGCCACCCGCTCGCCAAGGGCGGGCTGCCGCTTCCCGACGCCATCCTGCTCGAGCGCCAGACGCTGCGTCCGTTCCGCGAGCGGGCTCACCGGATCGTCGACACCTCCGACCTCAACGTGCACGAGGCGAAGCGGGCGGTACGCGACTTCGCCACCGGCAGCGCGCCGGTCCCGGGCTTGGAATTGTCGGTCCTCAGCTTCGGGTTCCGGCACGGCGTGCCCACGCACGCGGACGTCGTGTGGGATGTGCGCTTCCTGCCGAATCCGCACTTCATCCCGCACCTGCAGCCGCACTCCGGTCGTGAGGCGCCCGTGCGCGACTACGTCCTCGGCAACGAAGCGACCCGCCGCTTCCTCGACCACTTCCTGCCGCTCCTCGACGAGGTGCTCCCCGCATACGAGCGCGAAGGGAAGAGCTACCTCACGGTCGCGATCGGCTGCACGGGTGGTCGACACCGCTCGGTGGCCATCTCCGAGCGGGTCGCTCAGCACCTGCGCGAGGGCGGCCGGGACGCCAAGGTGCGTCATCGCGATGTGGAGCGCGGCGGATGATCGGCGTCGTCATCTGCTCCCACCACACGCTCGCCAGCGCGCTCGTCGAGACCGTCCAGGGCATTGTCGGTGAATTCGAGGCGCTCACGGCCGTCGGCGTAGAGTACGGCGACCCGCCCGACGCCACCCTCGACCGCATTCGCGCGGCGATAGCCGAAGTGGACATGGGCGACGGCGTCGTGCTGCTGTGCGACATGTTCGGCGGGACCCCGTCGAATCTGAGCCTGTCGTTTCTGAGCGACGAGCTCGAGGTGGTGACTGGCGTGAATCTGCCCATGCTGCTGAAGCTCTTCACGGCCCGCCAGCGAGGTCCGCTGGGCGAGATCGCCAACAGCATCTGTGACGACGCCCGCGACAACATCCTCGTCGCGGGAGAGCTGCTCCGGGGTGTGAAGAAGTGACGCCGCTCTACCGCATCGACAACCGTCTCGTGCACGGTCAGATCATGGCGACGTGGCTGCCGCACCTGCACGCCAAGCACATCCTCATCGTGAGCGACATCGTCCCGACCAACGACCTGCAGATGCAGATCTTCCGGATGGCGATCCCGCACGAGATCGCCTTCGACGCTCTCCCGATCCGCGAGGCGGCGCGCTGGCTCGACGCCAAGAAGTACGGGCGCGAGCCGACGATCGTCTTGCTCGAGACGATCCGCGACGCAGCGGCGCTCTTCGACGCGGGCCACTGCTTCAGCCACCTCAACATCGGCAACGTCCATCACGGGCCGGGCCGCGAGTCCTTCACCAACGCCGTCTACCTCGGCGAAGACGACTTCACGACCTTGCGGGCCCTCAACGACCGCGGCGTGCACATCGAGATCCGCAGCCTGCCCTCGGAGACCCCGATCGATCTCCGAGCGGTCATGCAGGAGCGGCGTTAGATATGGAGCCGGCGGCCCTCGCCGCCGACCTCGCCGTCGTCTCCGCGGTCGGCGGCCTGCTCGCGCTCGAGCGGCGCGGCGCCTTCCAGTTGATGCTGTCGCAGCCCATCGTCGCCGTGCCCTTGCTGGGCTTCATTCTGGGCGATGTCGCGACCGGCGTCTGGCTCGGCTCGCTCCTTCAACTGCTGTGGATGTCGGCCGTCCTCTTCGGCGCAAACGTCCCACCCAACGAGACGCTCGCGTCAGTCTCCATCGCCGGCATGGTGCTGCTCTACGGCCGCTACTTCGGGGCGCCCGATCCGCCGGTCTGGACGGTGGCCATCCTGCTCGGCGCGCCCCTGAGCCTGGTCGGCCGCAGCCTCGAGATCCGGCTCGACCGGTCCAATCGCGCCCTGGCCGAACGTGCGGACGAAGCGGCCAAGGCCGGGCTGCCTGCGGCGCTCTCGGCCCTCCCGCCCCTGGGATTGCTGCGCTCGCTGTTGGCAAACGCGGCCGTGGTCTTGATGGCGGTCACCGCGGGCGTGATCGTGCTCGCTCTATTGCAACCGCTCGCCGGTCGCCAGGTCTCTTACGCGCTCTCCGTCGTCGGCTTCTATGTCGTGCCGGCCGTCGGGCTCGCGGTCGCGCTCTCGACGGTTCGCCGGCGGCGAGCCCTGGCGGTGGCGGCGCTGTCCTACGTCGCTCTCGTTGCGACTTTCCACCCGGGGTGGGGCTGATGGCGACGTCGTCCGTCAGCCGAGGGAAGGCGGCCTGTGGGACCCGCCCGATCACCGGGTGGACGCTGCTGCGCGTGCTCTGGCGCAGCTTCTTCTTCCTCGCCGCGCACAACTACGAGCGCATGCAGAACGTCGGGTTCGGCTACGCGATGATGCCCGCGCTCACTCGCCTGTATGAAGGCGAGCGACTCCGCGCGGCTATGACGCGTCACCTCGAGTTCTTCAACAGCCACCCCTACATGGCCGGCGCGCTGCTGGGCGCCAGCGTCAAGCTCGAGGAGGAGGTCGCCGCCGGGCACCTGCCGCCCGAGCGGGTCCAGAACTTCAAGCGCTGCCTGATGGGGCCGCTGGCCGCCATCGGCGACAACTTCTTCTGGGCGAGCCTGCGACCATTCGGCGCGGCGTGGGCGATCGCGGGCGTGTTGAGCGGCATCCTGTGGGCACCGCTCGCGTTCCTGGCGCTCTACAACGTCTTCCATCTGACGCTGCGGGCGTACGGCGTCTTCGCGGGCTACCGCCACGGCGAGCGCGTCTTCGAGAAGATGAATCAGCTCGAGCTGGTGCGCTTCGCGGATCGGGCGCACTACCTGTCGGCGGCCTTCATGGGCATCGCGGCGGCCCAGCTCGCGGAGCACGCGCGCACCACCGAGGTCGCTTTCGGCGGCGGACTCGAGGCGCTGCTGCTCGGCGCGCTGACGGTCATCGCGCTGCTCTGCCTGAAACGGAAGATCACGATGCCGGTGCTTTTGTTCGGTCTGGCGGGTGGTTGCGTCGCGTTGGTGTTGGGTCTCGATGCGATGTTCCCGGTCATCCAATGAGTGACCACGTGCGGTGTAGCTGTAGAATGATTGGTGGAGGGGTCTGGCAATGAGCGACGGCGTCACGCGCGACTTCGTCATTACGAACCAGCTCGGCCTGCACGCCCGCGCGTCGGCGACGCTCGTCCGGGTGGCCAGCAAGTTCGTCTGTGACGTCACCGTCGCCAAGGACGGACACGGCGTGAATGGCAAGTCGATCCTCGGAATGATGACGCTCGCGGCCGCGATGGGCTCGACCGTGCGCATCACGTGCAAGGGGCCCGACGAAGACCAGGCGATGGAGGCCGTAGGCGCCTGTATCGAGAACAAGTTCGGCGAGGAATAGGAGCAGACAGGGCATGGGGGAGACCGAGGGAGAAGCGCGCGTCCTGCAGGGCGTCGCGGTCTCACCGGGCTACGCCATCGGGCGCGCGCATCTGCTCGACCGCCGCCGCCTCAAGGTCCCGAAGTACCACCTCTCCGAGGACGAGGTAGACCGCGAGCTGCACCGCTTCCATGCCGCGCTCACCGAGTCCGACGACCAGATCACCGACATCCGAGGCAAGCTCGAGAGCGCTGGCGAGGAGCACGTGCTCATCCTCGAGGCGCACCAGATGATGCTGAAGGACGAGATGCTGGTGGACGGCACGCGCCACCTCATCCGCGAGCAGAGCATCAACGCGGAGTGGGCCCTCAAGAAGGTGGTCCGCAGCATCAAGCAGATCTTCGACAACATCGACGACGAGTACTTCCGCGAGCGGCGCTCCGATGTCGACTTCGTGGGCGACCGCGTGATGCGCAACTTGATGGGCACCGCGCACCCGTCGCTGAGCCAGGTGCAGCAGGGCAGCATCGTCGTCGCCCACGACCTGTCGCCGGCGGATACCGCCTTCATGATGCGGACGACGGTGCTCGGCTTCGCAACCGACGTCGGCGGGAAGACGAGTCACACTGCCATCATGGCACGGTCACTCGAGCTGCCCGCTGTGGTCGCCCTCGAGAACATCACCGACCTGGTCGGGAGCGGCGATCTGCTGGTAGTCGACGGCGCGGCGGGCCAGGTCCACGTCAATCCCGCGGCCGACGTGCTCGAGCGCTACCAGAAGCTCCAGCTCTCCTACAGCACCCAGCGCGCGCGGCTCGCGAGCACGCAGCATCTTCCGGCGGCGACGCCCGACGGCACGAACATCCGCATTGTGGGCAATATCGAGCTGCCCGAGGAGGCGGACGTCGTCCTGGAGCATGGCGCCGAGGGGGTCGGGCTCTACCGCACCGAGTACCTCTACATGAACCGGGAGACGCTGCCCGACGAGGACGACCAATACACCCATTACCGGAAGGTCATCGAGTCCTGCGCTCCGCATGGCGCGACCATCCGCACCCTGGACCTGGGCGGCGACAAGTTCATCACGCCGCTGAAGCTGACGCGCGAGCTCAATCCGGCGATGGGCCTGCGCGCCATCCGCTTCTGCCTGCGTGAGCGCGGCATCTTCCGCACCCAGCTTCGCGCGCTTCTCCGAGCCAGCGTGCATGGTCCGCTGCGCATCATGGTGCCGCTCATCAGCGGGCTCGCGGAGGTCGCCGCGGTGAAGGAGATCGTCGCGGAGTGCCGCGCCTCCCTCGAGGCCGAGGGCCACCTGATCGAAGATGTCCCGCTGGGCATCATGGTCGAGCTGCCGAGCGCGGCGGTCATCGCCGACCTGCTCGCGCAGGAGGTCGACTTCTTCGCCATCGGCACCAACGACCTCATCCAGTACACGCTCGCCATCGACCGCGGAAACGAGCACGTGGCCCACCTCTACCGGCCGCTACACCCCGCGATTCTGCGCATGCTGGTGGGCATCGTGGAGGCGGCGGACGAGGCGGGCATCCGCGTGAGCATCTGCGGCGAGATGGCTGGCGACGCGCTCTACACGCCGATTCTGCTGGGCCTCGGACTTCGCGAGCTGTCGATGAACGCGGTGTCCATCCCGCTGGTGAAGTCGGTGATTCGCGCGGTGCCGCTCGCCGAGTGCAAGGCGCTCTTCGGCGAGGTGCGCCAGATGGTGTGCAACGAGGCCATCGAGGCGCGCGTCCGAGAGCGCGTGGCCGAGCTGATCGCGGGCGCTGTCCCGCGCGAGGTCTTCGACCCCCGACTCGGGTGACTGTGAGCTCCATGAAGGACCGTGTCTGCATCGTCACCGGCGCCAACACCGGCATCGGCCGAGTGAGCGCCCACGAACTCGCTCGCATGGGCGCCCACGTCTTCCTCGCCTCGCGCTCGGAGTCGAAGACGGTCCCGGTGGTGGAGCTCATCCGCCGCGACACCGGCAACGACCGCGTGGAGTATCTGCCCCTCGACCTCGGCGACCTCGAGTCGGTCGGCCGGTGCGCCGAGGCCTTCCTCGCGCGGGACCTGCCGCTACACGTCTTGATGAACAACGCCGGCCTCGCGGGGCTGCGTGGGGTGACCGCGTCCGGCTTCGAGATGGCCTTCGGGGTCAACCACGTCGGGCACTTCGCCTTCACTCTCGCGCTGCTCGACCGCATCAAGTCGTCGGCGCCCGCGCGCATCGTGAACATCGCGAGCGAGGCGCATTACAACGCGAAGGGCATCGACTACGACGTGCTGCGAAAGCCGACGCGCACCGTCAGCGGCGTCGCCGAGTACAACGTCTCGAAGCTCGCCAACGTCCTGTTCACCAAGGAGCTGGCGCGCCGTCTCGAGGGCACGGGCGTGACCACCTACGCCCTGCACCCAGGCGTCATCGCGTCTGATGTGTGGCGGAAGGTGCCCCAACCGTTCCGCTGGCTCATCACCCGCTTCATGCTCACGGTGGAAGACGGGGCGAAGACCCAGCTGCGCTGCGCGACCGCGCCCGAGCTCGCCGGTGAGACCGGCCTCTACTACGACGACTGCAAGCAGAAGACTCCGAGCCGCTGGGCGCAGGACGCGGACGCCGCCTCGAAGCTGTGGGCCGAGAGCGAGGCCTGGGTCACCGCTTGACACTCCCCGGGGCCGCGACTACATTCCGGCGCCCTATCGATCCTGAGTACCTGGGAGGTGAGCAATGGGTGCGCGCCCCGCAAAGCTGGCCATTCGTGCCGACCGTGACGCTGGCAAGACCAAGGCCTGCCCGTCCTGCGGCAACCCGAAGATGGCGGTCGTGAAGTTCGTGCGGCACAGCCGCCCGTCCGGCTTCTTCTGGCTCTGCGACAAGTGCCAGTTCGAAGAGTCGACCAAGTAGGTCGGACTTCTAGATGACCTCGGCCACGAGGTCGTAGTCGGTGGCCTGTGTGACCACCGCTTCCACAATGCGGCCCGGCTCGACGCCGTCCGCGTTCCCCAGGTAGACGACGCCGTCGATCTCTGGAGCTTGTTGGGCCGTGCGTCCGACCCAGACAAGATCCGACTCGGCGCTGCGCTTCTCGACCAGCACCTCCACCGTCTGCCCGAGCGCCGCGTCGTTGTGGGCACGGGAGATGTCGCGCTGGGCGTACATCAGCCGCTCGAGCCGCGTCTGCTTCACCTCGGCAGGCAGCTGACCGGGCAGGTCGTAGCTCGGCGTGCCCTCCTCCTGGCTGTAGGCGAAGGCCCCGAGGCGCTCGAAGCGGGTCTCGGCGACAAAGCCGAGCAGCTGCTCGAAGTCGGTCTCGCTCTCGCCGGGGTAGCCCACCAGCAGCGTGGTGCGCAGCGCCAGGCCGGGCACGCGCTCGCGCAACTCGGCGACGCGGCGATGGATGGTGTCGCCGGTCGTCCCGCGCGCCATCGACTTCAGCACCGGATCTGCGATGTGCTGGAGCGGCATGTCGAGGTAGGGGACGATCTTCTCCTCGCTCGCGATGAGGTCGACCAGACCCTTTGGGAAGCTGCGCGGGTAGGCGTAGAGCAGCCGGATCCAGCGGATGCCGTCCACTCCGGCGAGTCCTTCGAGCAGCGCGGTCAGGTTGGTGCGCGGGGTCTGGTCGTAGCCGTACGCCGTCAGGTCCTGGGCGACGAGATTGAGCTCGAGCACGCCGCTGGCCGCGAGCCGCTCGGCTTCGGCCACGCAGCTCTCGACGGACCGGCTGCGCTGCGGGCCGCGAAGCGTCGGGATGATGCAGAAGGCGCACTTGTTCGAGCAGCCCTCGGACACCTTCAAATAGGCCGTGCGGCCGCCCTCCATCGAGTTGTAGCGGGGCGCCTCCCAGTCGAAGTCGCGCCGGTCGGGCGCGCCGACCACGACCCGGGTCCCCGTGCGGCCGTCGAGGATGTCGGTGACGAGCGCGAGGTCGTTGGTGCCGACGAAGTGGTCGACCTCCGGCATCTCGCGGGCGAGCTCCTCGGGGTAGCGCTGCGAGAGGCAGCCGGTGACCACCAGCTGCTTGATCTCCCCCGCTTCCTTGCGTGCGGCCTGCTCGAGGATGGTGTCGATGCTCTCGACCTTGGCGTCTTCGACGAAGGCGCAGGTGTTGACCACCACCACGTCCGCGCTCTCGGCGTCGGCGGTGATCTGGTAGCGGTCACCGGGCAGGCCGGCGAGCATCGTCTCGGTGTCGATTCGGTTTTTGGGGCAGCCGAGGCTGATGAAGTGAACGCGCCGCTCGGTCATCGACGCGGGCCGGTGATGATGCGCACGCCGTCCGGGGGGCGGAACTTGAAGCCCGCGTCGGGCAGGCCCACGTTCGTCTTCATGTCGGCGAAGACGAGGCGATTCGTGTTCCCCACCGGATCGATGACGGTGCTGGCGATGACCGCGAAGGTGGCCGCGTCGACGGTCAGTTGCAGCGACTTGTAGTCGCCCGCGTGGCGCTTGGGCACGAGCTCGACGAGCAGCGTCTTGGCGTCCTTGGACTCGAGCAGCTTCGTGGCGAACTCGTCGGTCAGCTTGCCCTCGCCGCTCATGAAGGGGAGCGCCACGGGGAGCTGGGCGTCCGAGAGCTTGCGCTTGAACGCCTGGTTCTCCTCGGGCTCGTAGACCCACAGGGTCTGGCCGTCGGCGACGAAGACCTTGGGCTGCGGCTTCTGGTAATCCCAGCGCATCATCCCCGGCTTCTTGAAGTAGACGACCCCCTGCGAGACCTGCGTCCGGTCGTAGACCGTGTAGGTGTAGCTTTGGGTGAAGTTCGCCTGGAGATCCTGCGCGTCCGCGTAGAATTTCTGGATGCCGTCGACGACTTGCGTGACGTCCGGCGCGGCGGCCGCGGGGGCGGCGAAAAGCAGCAGTGGCAACAGGAATCGCAGCATGGTCGCCTCCTCGGCGGGCCCGGCAGGGTCGTCGCTGTGACGACCGGGCGTCAAGCGAGATTCATTTTGATTCGGATCATGAGACCTGCTTGACACACCACGATCACCACCCTACTTTGACAGACATGTCACAGCCGCACGAACCCCGCATCGAGAGTCTGCCGCCGGAGAACCGCGGCGAGGACACCGACCGTCACCACACGGTCGAGGTCAGCGTCAGCGCGATGCCGGAGCCGATCCAGATCGAGAAGTGCAAGCTCGTCGTCATCGACGGGCCGAATGTCGGCACCGAGCACATTCTCGCCAAGCCCATCGTCCGCATCGGCACCAACGAGCGGAACGACCTGGTGTTGGACGACAACACGGTCAGCCGCTTCCACTCGGAGATCCGCCACGTGGGCGACGAGTGGCTGCTGGTGGACCGCGACTCGACCAACGGCACCTATGTCGGGAACCTCCGGGTGCGCGAGGCGTTCCTCTATCCCAACGTCGAGTTGCTCATCGGCAATTCGCTCGTGCGCTTCGTTCCGCTGGTCGAGGAGATCCAGGTCTACCCGATCGCCCGCAACCGCTACGGCAAGCTGGTGGGCTCGGCGCCGCGGATGCGCGAGGTCTACGGCATCATCGACAAGGTCGCCCCGAGCGAGCTGTCCATCGTCATCGAAGGCGAGACCGGCACTGGCAAAGAGCTCGTCGCCAGCGCGATCCACGAGCGCTCGAGGCGGCAACGCCAGCCGATGGTCATCTTCGACTGCTCCGCCTTCCCCGAGAACCTGCTCGAGAGCGAGCTCTTCGGTCACGAGAAGGGCGCCTTCTCGGGCGCCATCCGAACCCACCGCGGCGTATTCGAGCGGGCGGACGGCGGCACGATATTCCTCGACGAGCTCGGCGAGATGCCGATCAAGCTGCAGCCGAAGTTTCTGCGTGCCCTCGAGAACGGTGAGATCCGGCGCGTCGGCGGCGAGCGCACCATCAAGGTCGATGTCCGCGTCGTCGCCGCCACCAACCGGGACCTGACCACTATGGTCGAGGAGGGCAAGTTCCGCCGCGACCTCTTCTACCGCCTCGCGAAGGTGCGCCTCTGCCTGCCGTCGTTACGCGACCGGGTCGAAGACCTCGACTTGCTCGCGGAGCACTTCCTCAACGAGATCCGCGGCGCGCGCCCCGAGGGCAGCATCGAAGCGCGCTCGTTCTCGGCGGAGGCGATCAAGTTGATGGGCAAGTACGACTGGCCCGGCAACATCCGCGAGCTGCGCAACGTGGTCGAGCGGTCGATCACGTTCTGCGAGGAGGCGGCGGTCGGCGTCGACGACCTGCCCACCGACCTCCAGGCGCGCATGGGGCTGCCCACCAACCACGGCGTCTTCGCCAAGGCAGACGTCGACCCGGGCACCGGACTCAAGGAGGCCAAGGAGGTGATGGTCGCTCGCTTCGAGCGCGACTACCTCAAGGGGCTGCTCGAGCGGCACAACATGAACATCAGCCGCGTGGCGCGGGAGGCGGGCATCGACCGCCGGCACGTGTATCGCCTGATGAAGAAGTACGGAATCGAACTGCCCGACCGCTGAGCCTCCGCGCCTGAGCACAAATGAACCTCGCGCTCCTCATCTGCCTGCTGCAGCCGATGACCCTCGGCGAGACGCCCCGCGACATCAAGCTCGACGGGCGCTTCGAGGACTGGTCCGGCCGCCGCACCCGGGCCGTCGACAAGGTGGTCGCCGGCGTACCCCTCGAGGCGGCCGACGACCTGCGCGCGACGACCCACTTCGCCTTTGACGGCAAGCATCTGCTGCTCGGGGTCCAGGTCGTCGACGACGTGTTCCAGCCGGGACCCTCGAAGCGCGGCGACCGCCTCGAAATCCACGTCGGCGGTCGCATCTACGAGGTGGTCCTCAACGATCTGGAAGGCAACAAGCCCTTCATCACCCGCAAGGGCCGGCGCGTGCGCGGCGCGAAGGTGGTGGGCCTGACGCGAATCGACGGCTGGGCGGTGGAGCTCTCGCTCCCGGTGGCGGCGCTGCCCGCGGCTCGCGACGCGCCGACGCCTTTCGCGGTGCGGGTGCTCGACGCCGACGATTGGAAGGTGAAGGCCGACACGACGCTGTCGACGGATCTGCCGACGCTGCGCCTCGACCCTTCGGCCGGCCTCTACGAGGGCTACACCGCCGAAGAGGGCATGCACGACACGCTGCGTCGGGTGCGCGGCAACATGGTCGGCGACAAGCGCCCCGAGGTCGTGGTGGTCAACACGCGCGACCTGGTGGTGTTCGGACCAGGCCTGCCCGGCGGCCCCGGCTACATGTTCTTCAAGCTCGGCTGGGGTGAAGGTGCCGAGATCACCAAGCTGGTGCTTCGCCAGCTCGACGCGCGTCGTGGGCTCGAGCTGGTCGTCCAGCACAGCGAGTGGGAGGTCCCGGGCGAGGTCCAGATCGAGGTTCTCGAGGTCTTCGGGATCCGCGACGGCAATCTGCAGAAGATGTTCGCGCAGCGCCTCGCCGAGCGGTTCCCCAAGATGCGCGCGTCCGCCGAGAGCGAGTGGCAGGTCCTGCGCGCCCGGAGGTCCCACCACATCCAGGTGAAGGTCGCGGTCGTGCGCGGACTCAACGCCGGCAATTACGTCGAAGCCAACACCGGTGAGGCCTACCCGGTGCCGCTGCCCTGGCAGGTGCGCCACCCCGTCACGTACCGGTTGAACGGCGGCGCCTGGACGCTCGGAAAGTAGATCGCCGTGTGGTACGTGGTGAGCAGAGGAGGGACGCACGGATGGACTCGTCGGACGCGCTCAACCGGCTCGCAGCCTACCTCACGAAGAAGGGCCTGAAGTCCACCTCGCAGCGCCGCCTCATCACCGAGGTCTTCTTCGCCGACGAGCACGAAGCGTCACACCCGACCGTCGAGGAGCTGTACCTCCGCGTCCGCGCCGAGGATCCGCGGGTCGGCTACGCCACGGTCTATCGGACCCTGAAGTTGCTGGTCGAGTGCGGGCTCGCTGAGCCGCGGCGCCTCGGCGACAACCAGACGCGCTACGAGCCGGAAGAGCCGGGCGCGCACCACGACCACCTTGTCTGCACCGAGTGCGGGGCCATCGTCGAGTTCGAGGAGGAGCGCATCGAGGCGCTCCAGGACCAGGTGGTCCGGCGCCTCGGCTTCGCGGGTCTCGCCGACCATCGAATGGTCCTCTACGGCAAGCCCGGGTCGGACTGTCAGGTGGTCGGCTGCCGCCGCGGCGCGCGTTGAACCCGCGTCCCATCGCGGCCATCGACATTGGCTCGAACTCGGTCTACCTCACGCTCGCGCAATTCGACGGCGACCGGATCCTCTACATCGACCGCGTGAAGGATCCGGCTCGACTCGCGGCGCGTATCGATGATGAGGGCAACCTGGAAGAGGGTGCGATCGACCGCGTCGTGGAGACGTTGCGGCGCTTCTCCAGCGTCGCCGCCGAGCACGACGCCGAGATCCGAGCCACGGCCACCGCAGCAGTGCGCGGCGCCCGCAACGCCGACCACGTGATCGAGCGGGTGCACGCCGAGACCGGGATCCGCATCGAGTTGATCTCCGGCGCGGCTGAGGGTCGGCTGACCTACCTCGGCGCGCTGCACGGCCTGCCGGAGATGCGCTCGTCGCAGACGGTCTGCATCGACATCGGGGGCGGCTCGACCGAGGTGCTCACCGGTCGCGATGGCCACGCGCTGTTGAGCACGAGCATCGGTGTCGGCTCGCTCGTGGCGACCCAGCGATTCATCGGGCCAGACCCGGTGAGTCGAGCGGCGGTGCGGCGTGCCCGCCGGGCGCTGGCGAGGCGGTTGCAAGTCGACGATTTCCGGCGGCTCGGCTTCGAACACGCCGTCGCCACCTCCGGCAGCGTGCAGCGCATCGTACGTCTGGCGCGCGGCCTCGCCGGCACGCCGCTGCCGAACCTCGACGTGCATCGAAAGCGACTGGGGCGCGACGACGTGGCGCGCGTCGTGGCGGCGCTCTCGCGCGCGCGCACCCAATCCGAGCGGCTGAAGCTGCCCGAGATGGACCCCGGGCGCGCGGACACTCTGCTCGGCGGCGCCCTCATCCTCGAGGCGCTGACCCGTGCGCTCGGAGTAGCGGAGTGGACGGTCTCGATGTCCGCATTGCGCACCGGGCTGCTGGTCGACACGGCGCTACGCCGGCGGGCGTTGACGCCTCCATAGGACTGTTCGATCGTCGTTCCCGGGGACAACGGAGCGGTCGATGAATCCGGTGAAGAGGTACGTCCGCTGGCTCCACACGGGGTGGCCGGCGGGGCGCGTCGAGAAGCTGCCCGAAGTCGACGACTTGGGAACACCGCGGTGCCCGGCGTGAAGATCGTCGGCGACCTGACCGGCATCCCACTGTTGAAGTTCTCGGCCGACAGCGGCGCCAAGGCGGTGCAGCGGTTCGCCGAGGAGTCCGAATTCCAGAAGAACAAAGGCACCGACGGCGTCCACGACGTCGCCATCATCGGCGCTGGTGTATCGGGTGCGGCGGCGGCGGTCGAGGCGAATAAGGAAGGTCTCGACTACGCGTGGTTCGAGGCCAGCCAGACCTTCTCGACGGTGAAGAACTTCCCCAAGGGGAAGCCCATCTTCACCTACCCGACCGACATGACGCCGGCCGGCGACCTGCAATTCCACCACGAGGTGAAGGAGCCGCTCGTCGCCGACCTCGACGCGCAGCTCGAGGCCGCGGGCGTGGCGCCCACCCAGATGCGGATTGAGCGCATCGAGAAGAAGAGCGGCCACATCCTGCTGCATCCCCAGAAGGGCGATCCGATCAAGGCGCTGCGGGTCATCATCGGCATCGGGCGCAGCGGCAACTTCCGAAAGCTCGGCGTGCCCGGCGAAGAGAAGGCCGACAAGGTCTTCAACCGCCTGCACGACCCGGCCGCGTTCGAGGGCAAGGACGTCATCGTCGTCGGCGGCGGCGACTCGGCGATGGAGGCCGCCATCGCCCTCGCGGCGACCGGCGCGGCGGTGACGCTCAGCTACCGCAAGCCCGAGTTCAGCCGCCCCAAGCCGGAGAACGTCGCCAAGCTGAAGGAGCTCGCGACCAACCCCAACGCGGACGTCAACCTCGAGATCCCGAGCTCGGAGCGCCAGGTCACCGCGCTGACCCAGGAGATGCTAGCCCAAGGCGCCGCTCCACGAGCGCTTGCTTGGGATTGGCGGGAAGAAGGGATGAAGGCCGAGGCGTTCGGTTGGAACGGCTACTACTGCGACCGCAGCGCCGACCTGGCCGGTGTGCTCGAGACGTCGTTCGAGACGCCGGGGCCGTCGCTCGTCGCGGTGCCGATCGACTACCGCGAGAACGACCTGCTCACGAAGCGGCTCGGCGAGATCCTCTGCCCGATCTGAGCGCGCCTACTTCGGGAGGCTGTCGACCCTCTTCTGCAGGAGGTTCAGCTTGTTGAGCAGGATCTGGTCGTCAGCCTTCCAGGCCGTCCGACTGTTCATCTGGAGCAGGTTGAGCTTGGAGAGCAAGCCCGGCGGGACCGCGCCGTTGGCGAGGCAGATGGCTTCGCAGCGGGCGCACACTTCGGGGCAGACATCGCGCGGAGCTGCGTCGGGCATGGACGCCATGTCCGGAGCGGGCACCGCACGGTCCGGCGCGGGACCATCGATCAAGGCGGCGTCTTTGAATTCGGCGGCCGCATCCGGGTCGGCCGCGGCGTTCTGAATGCACCCGGTCAGCGAGAGCACCGCGGAGATCGCGAGCGCTCGTCTCACGTCAGTCGCGCGCCCAGTCGAGGCGCAGCCGGAACTGGCCGGCGGTGTCGTCGTCGAAGCTGTCGACGAAGATGTAGACGTTGCGCCCGCCATCGAGCTGCGTGCTCGCTCGCGCTTGCTCGAATGGGTCGTCGGCGGTCGCATCGTCCTCGTTGCACGCGAGCTCGGTGCCCGGCGCGTTGCAGTTGAGTCGAATGTGGACCGACGGGTCGTAGCCATCCTCGGCGGTCGAGACCACTGTCGCCGTCAGCGTTCCAGGGTCGCCCGCCGGGGTGCGAGCCAGGTAGATCCGCTCGGGGCCCGTGGCGCCCACGCATTGCGCGGGCACCTCGACCGAGACGTGCCCGGCCGTCGTGCCATTGGCGCTCGCGCGGTTGCCGCCAAAGGCGATCTGCGAGGGGTCGTCGCAGGTGCCGCCGGCCACCTCGGCCACGGTGATCCGACGCAGCGTCATCGCGTACGGCGCGTCGTAGACGTACGGCTCCTGAGCTGCGCGAATCAGACGAGACACCGACACGGTGTAGAGGCCGCCAGCCGCAGCCTCGTAGTCGTAGATGTTGTCGTCGGCAAAGACCAGGTCCTCCTCCAGCTGCTGCCAGCCCGCGGCAAAGTGGTGGAGGCGGAGCACGAGACGCTGCGGCGGCCCGGGCTGTTCGAGCTGGATGTGCAGCGTCTCGCCGGGATCCATCGCGACGCGGACGTTGTCGAATCCGGTGATCGTGTTGACCGACTCTCCGCCGACGCGGTCGCGGCCACACGAGCGCCTGCGAAACGTGACGTCCACATCGGGCGTGAGGGTCCGGTTCGCCGCCTCGAAGGGCACCGTCGCGCCTGTCTCCAGGAGGACGGCGCCCCAGTTGAAGCCGATGAAGGAGTCGTCGTGCTCGAACGGGTCCGGGGCGCAGTTCTCGTCCGCGTCTCGATCGAGGCTGAAGTCCAGGCGGTACTCGGAGACGTCTGCGGCGGTCTGTCCGGCGACTCTGATCAGGTAGGACGAACCGGGGCAGGTGTCGCTGCAGAGCACGGGCGTCAGCCGGCCATCGGCGAAGCGGCAGAAGCCGAGGCCGGGGATCGGGAGCGCGTTCCCGTCGCAATTCAGATCCGGCGGCGTGTATTCGAGGCGGCCTTCGCCCGCCTGGACCGCCACCTGGGCACCCAGCACCGCGCTGATGAGCTGGACCTCGATGTCGTCGGTCGGCGCGCGCCCCCCGTTGCCCTGCGAGGTGACGTCGACCGCGAATGTCTGGTCGTTGGCGACGTAGACGGCGAACCAATCAGAATCCTGGGCGCACACCCAGCCGTCGACCCTCGTCTCGACCTGCTCGCCCGGTGTGTCGAGGACCTCCGTCCATTGCCCCGGGTCGTCCCGCGGCTCGGGCGCTGGGTCTGGACAGTCGCCGAACGCGAGCGCCGCTCGCAGCTGGTAGTCGCCGCGCCCCGACGCGACTCCACCCCGCACCCGGACGAAGTACGAAACTGCGGGTGCCTGCTCGAGGCCGACCACGAGCTGGCCATCGTCGTCGCCGGCGAGGCCCACTTCGATGAGATCGCCGGCTGCGTCGAACAGGCTCAGATCGAGCGGCACATCGTCGATCGGTGTCACCGACACCTCGAACGGCTGGGTCCCGGGGTCGACGCGATACCAATCCGTGCCCGAGGTCGCGCAGAGGGTGCGCCGCTGGTCGCGCACGGGCTCGGCGCGGCTCAAATCGATCGTGGTCGCCAGGGCGCGCACGTCGTTGGGTTCCTCGGGGTCGTCGCGGCAGAAGACCGCGCATTCGTCGTCCGGCTCGCAGTACAGGTCACCCGGGCAGCCGATGCCCTGCTCGAAGTCGCACCCGATGCGGCACGCGCCCTGGTCGCATACGCAGCGGCCTCCCTCACAGCCGGGGACCTCCTCGCACTCGAGGTTGAGCCCGCGGCAGTTCCCTTCGACCCCCGCGCAGCGACCGCCGAGCACGTGGCCGTCGTCGTCGACGAGCGCGTCTGCTTCGCACGCCAGCCGCGGTCCGCAATCGCCGTGATTGATGCAGTACCCGGAGCACACGCCGTCGAGACACGCCCCAGAGGCGCAGTCGTCGGACGCCGCGCAGCGCTGGCCGACCGCGAGGAAACCGGCGCCGCGCCCGCAGTAGCGCTCCACCGCGTTGGCGCCCGCCAGGAACCCTGCGATGCAGGTCTCGCCGACGGGGCAGTCCAGGTCGCCGCCGCAATCCCCGCCGCTGCCATTCTCGAGCGGGAGGGGCAAGCAGGCGCCGTGGACCACATCGCCCACGAGCGCGCGGTCGGTGCAGACCATGCCGTTCTCGCATTGCTCAGCGCCGTCGCAGGGGGACGCGCAGCGCAGATCGCCGTCGAGGTCGAGCACGCAGCCGTTGCCGTGGGCGCAGTCGAGGGCGTCGTTGCAGCGGAAGCCGAGCTGGGCGCCGTCGTCGTCGCGGACCTGGCAGCGCCCGCGGGCGAAGAGGTTACCGCCGACCACGCCGACTTCACCTTCGAGCCAGGGAGCGCACACCTCGTCGTCTTCGCAGTCGCCGTCGTAGCCGCACGCGTCACCGCTGCCGGCGATGGGCACGCAGACGTTGGCGGACCGCCCCCCGCCGCTGCGCCCCGCCGGGTTCGCGAGGAAGCCGCGGCAGCTCCAGGCTTCGGGACAGTCGACGTCGCGTTCGCAGAGCGAGCTGCAGACGCCGCCGGCGGCGGTCGCTCGGGCACAGAGGCCGTGGCGGCAATCGTCGTCGGCGTCGCAGGGGTCGCCGTCCTCCACGCCGCCAGCGCCGGGCAGGCCGCAGCGGACGCCGAGCGACGAGTCGTTGCCGAGCTCGGTCGGGATGGGAGCGATCCGGCAGACCAGGCCCGCGAAGCACTCGTCGTCGGCCGCGCACGCCTGGCCGCCCAGGGCCGGGGTTGGTGCCGCGGCGTCGGTGGCGAGCACGAAGCAGGCGCTCACCGAGTCCAGGCCCACGCGCTCGTCGAGGTCGAGGTCGGCGACGAGTCCCGCCTCGAAGGCGTCCGCGTCGACGGCGTCGAAGACCGCGCAGCCGGGCACGTCGAGGCCGCCCGCACAGGCTTCACTCGCGGCGCGGTAGGCGGCGGCGACGGCGTCGCGGTCGATCGCACCCGAGAGCACCACGCCGTCCGTGCTCAGGCCGTCGCCATCGGCGGCGACGGGTCCCGAGAGCGAGGGGTTCGCGAGCGCGATCTGCGTCCAATCCGGCGCGGCGCGGTCGTAGAAGAAGGGCGAGACCAGCTGAACGACGCCGCTCGGGGCGTCCGTCTCCAGTTCGCCGCCTTCATAGTCCACGCCGCGCACCGACTCGCGGGCGGCGCCGAAGGCATCGAGAGCGCCCGCGACCGCCTCGTCGCCGTCTGCCTCGACCAATTCGACCGCCTCGACGGCGTCCGGGAATCCGGGGATGCGCAGCAGCATCGCGCGCGCGCCGCCGTCGACGCTCGCGGCGAGCAAGGCGTTGAAGTCGCCAGCGAGGGCACCGAGGGCGTTGGCCCCGCAGCGCGCGTCGTCCGCGGCGGCGATCTGCCAGCTGCGCACGCGCCCGGCGAGCGGGCCGGCGCAGGGCGCGCGGTCATCGACGCGGCCGTCGCAATTGTCGTCGAGGCCGTTGCAGAGCTCGGCTGTCGGATCGCCCGCCGTCTCGCTGCAGCGGACCCCGCCGTCGTCCTCGTCGCAGACCACATTCCCGTCGCGCAAGCACTCGCCGACGCCGTCTTCGCAGGCCTCGCCGAGCGTGGGGAAGTCCTCGTCGGTCTGGTCGTCACAATCGTCGTCGAGGCCATTGCACACCTCGTCACCCGGCATGACCGGCGGGGCGTCGCAGTCCACGCTCTCGCCGTCGTCCGAGCAGACGAAGACGCCGGGCGCGTCGCACAGGGCGCTGTCGTCGATGCAGTCGTCGCCGACCGGGAAGCCTTCGTCGGTCTCGCCGTCGCAATTGTCGTCGAGGTCGTTGCACAGCTCGTCTGTCGCGTCGCCGGGCTCGGCGTCGCAGACCGCGCCGTCCTCGGCGTCGTTGCAGATGGTCACGCCCGGGCGCAGGCAGGCGCCGACCCCGACCTCGCAGACCTCCCCCAGGCCGAAGCCCTCGTCGACGATCTCGTCGCAGTCGTCGTCCACCCCGTTGCACAGCTCGTCGGCGCCGTTCCCGGCGGACGCGTCGCACACCACGCCGTTGCCCGCTTCGTTGCAGACGAAGACGCTGTCTCGCGCGCAGGCGCCCACCCCGACGCGGCACTCCTCGCCCAACACGGCGAAGGCCTCGTCGGTCTCGCCGTCGCAATTGTCGTCGAGGCCGTTGCAGACCTCCTCCACCGGATCGACCTGCTGGGCGCAAACGACGTGCCCGCCGGTGCACGTCTCCACCCCGTTGCGGCAGAGCCCCAGCAGCTCGGTCTCGCATGCGCCGCCACCGCCGGGGTTGTCCTCGTCGGTCTCGCCGTCGCAATCGTCGTCCAGCGCGTTGCAGACCTCGGCGCTCGACTCCACCGTACCGACGCAATCGAAGCCGCCGTTCACGCAGCGGCTTACGCCCTCGGAGCACACGCCGTCGGCGCCGGTGTCGCATCGGCCCTGGTCGGCGGCGTCCTCGTCGGTGCTGCCGTCACAATCCTCGTCGAGCCCGTCGCAATCGTCGGTCAGCTGCGGGCGCTCGATGCGCTCGCACTCCACCTCGCCGCGATCGTTGCAGCCGGTCAGGCCGCGGGCGCAGACGCCCTCTTCGCCGGTCTCGCAGTCGTCGCCGCCCTCCGGATCGTCCTCGTCGGTCTGCCCGTTGCAGTTGTCGTCGAGCAGGTTGCAGCGCTCCGGGGCGCCCGGGAAGCGGGCGTCGTCCATCGGCGCGCAGTCGCCGCCAGGCAGCTCGCCGTCGCAGTCCTCGCCTTCGACGCGGCCGTCGTCGTCGTGGTCGATGCACTCGGAGCGCTCGCCCATGTCGGGCGCTTTGGCGTCGGGACCGGCGTCGTCCTCGACGAGCTCCATGTCCGGCGCGGCGTCAGCGGGCGGCGCGACATCCGTCTCGGACCCTTCGAACGGCGGCGGCTCCACGGTCGGTGGACAGCCCGCGAGGGCAAAACAACAAACGAATGTGGCCAGCAGCCGTGACAGGCGCATCTCTCCGACTTCCCCAAGCGCAGAGGGCCACACGTTAACTGGCGTTTGTGCCCTAGATCGAGCTTCAGCGACGCGGTTCAGAAACTCCCGCGCACCATCACCGCGGCTCCGCCGGCCGTGGGGACCAGCGCGAGGGTGTCTCCGGTCTTCGGCGCGGGTGTCGGCTCGTGCAGTACGAAGGCCATCACAGCCCCGGCCCCGATGGCAGCGACGCCGACGCCGTAGAGCACGTAGGAGAGGCTGGTCGAGTTGTCGCGTTGGTCGACGAGCTCGTCGTAACGCCCCTTGTCGTCCTCGCCCCCCTCGAGCGCGTCGTGGGCGTCCTGGGCGTCGAGCGCGAAGAAGACGCCCGCGCCGAGCAGGAGCACGCCGGCCCCCGCCGTCGAGTAGCCAATGATGTCCCACGGCGGACCGTCTGGCGGAGGCCTGGTGGTCTCGCGCACCTGGTTCTGGGCCGGATCCTTTGGCGGCGGATCGACGACCGGGTCGGGTTCCTTCGGGGGTGGCGCGGCCTCGAGCTCGTCCAACTCCTTCTGGGCGCGCTCCGCCTCGGGGCTGCCGGGGAAGCGCTCGAGCACGGTCGCGTAGCCGTGGCGCGCGCCATTGACCTTCCCGCTGCGGGCCAGCGAGCGGGCGAGCAGGAGCTGGTGGTCCGGAGCGCACTCGTCGAGTCGGACGGCGATGCGGAACAGCGCCGCGGCCTCCTCGTAGCGGCCTTCCTTGGCGAGGCGCACGGCCTCTCGGGAGTTGACCTCGGCGGTCGTCGGATCCCTGGCCTCGCACGGGGGCGGCGCGTCTGCGGGCGTCGCTTCGGCCGGCGTCTCGGGGGCGGGCGCAGCGGGAGGCGCTTCGTCCTGGGCGATGGCGGGCGCGCCGAGCGCGCATAAGGTCAACAGCAGCCTCATCTCAGAACTCGCTCGCTTCCAACGCCGTGGCGTCGGCGATCTGCTTGATACGCCGCTGCGCGTCCGCGGCCCTCCCGCCCTTCAGGCCCTTTCGCAGCGCCTTGACGAAGAAACGCTGCGCGCTCTTCGGGGCGCCTCGCTTCTGGGCGTCGACGCCGCGCACATAGTCGGCCATCGCGTTGGCGAGGTCCTTCGAAGTGGGGTTCGCCATCGGCGTGACGTCGAGGCCGGCGATGCGTTTGGGGGTCGGCGGCGCCGCTTCCTTTTCCTTTGGCTTCGGCTTCGGCTTCGGCCCGACGACGACCTTCCGCCCCCGCGGCTTCGGGGGCTCGACCGCCTCCTTGCCGGCGTCGGGGGCCTTCGCCGCGGCGACTGCGGCGTCAGGGGCCTTTGCCTCGACCACCGGGGCCGCGTCCGGCGCTTTCGCCTGGACCACCGGGGCGGCGTCGGGCACGACCGGGGCTGCCACGGGCTGGGCCGCGGCTGGGCGGTCGGGCGCGCCGCGCTGCTGGAGCGCGTCGACGAGCCGGAAGCCGACAAAAGCCAGCAGAAGCCCGACCGCGGCGAGCACCCACGGCCAGATGCGCTTCGGCTCGTCGATCTCGACGTGGATGACATCCGAGCCGTCGACGTCGGGGTCGGTCATCGAGCCAGTCACGAGGGCGTGGTCACCGGAGACGTGCGGCGGAAGCGGCGGTGGCGCTGCAGACGTGACGTGGCCAGACACCTGCGAGGCGGAGGGGTCGGTGTCGTGATTCACCCCAGGCTGGGCGTACCGGCTGACCACCGGCACGTTGGCGTTGTCGCGGTCGGCGTTGATCGCCTCGAGCACGTCGAGCGCTTCGCGCGCCGTGCCGTAGCGCTGGCGTGGATCGACCGCCATGCACGTCTGGATGAAGCGCGTCAGCGACACCGGTACCGGCTCGCCCTTGCTCGTGTGGGTGATCTCGGGGCGCGGGCCCTTGCAGTGGGCCGTGGCCATCTCGACAAGTTCCATCTTCGGGATGGGCGGCTCGCCGACCAGCGTCTCGCAGAGGATGACCCCGAACGCGTAGACGTCAGTGCACGGGGCCGTCTGCTTCGCCCGCCATTGCTCGGGGGCCATGTACTTCGGCGTGCCGAGCACCCCGCCCTGGCCCATCTGGGTGGTGTGGCCGCCGGATCCGGCGAGCGAGGCGATGCCGAAGTCGAAGAGGCGCGCGAAGTTCTTCCGCCGCTTGCTCAGATCGATGAGCACGTTGCCCGGCTTGAGGTCGCGGTGGACCACGCCGAGCTGATGGGCGGCGGCCAGCCCGCGCAGGACGTTGATGCCGATGTCGAGCGCGTCGTCGAGGGCGAGGCCGCCTTCGGCCTTCACCTGTTGGCGCAGGGTCGGCCCGTGCACGAGCTCCATCGCGAAGAAGAGGACCTTGTCGTCGTCGTCGTCGCTGATCGCCGCCTCGCCGTAGTCGAAGAGCGGCACGATGTTGGGGTCGAGCAGCTGGGCGGCGGTGCGCGCCTCACGCTTGAAGCGGCTGATGACTGCGGGGTCGTTCACCGCGTCGACCACGAGCAGCTTCAGGGCGACGTCGCGCGCGAGCGCCTTCTGTTCCGCACGGTAGACGGCGCCGAAGCCGCCCGAGCCGAGGTACCCGTTCACCACGTATGAGTCGTTGATCGTCAGCCCGAGCATGTGCCGCTTTGACCGCGGTGTGGACTCGATGGCGTCGCGGGTGATGCCGCGGACGCCAGCGCTGATGGAGTGGTCGATGGGGCAGTAGGCCTCGCCCGGACCCAGCTCGCGGTCGCACTTCGGGCAGTAGAGGATCGTGTCCTCGTTGTCCTCGGCCGGCTCGGAGCTCGCCTCGTTCACGACCGAAAGGCTACGGCTCACCCCGGAATGGCGCAATGTCATCGGGTGTGAGCTAGAATCTGCGGCGATGATGGTCATCCGCACGGCGCGGCTCGACGATCTGCCCGCCCTCCTGCGTCTCGCGGAGGCGGCGGGGGTAGGGCTCACCACGTTGCCCGCCGACGAGCGCCTCCTACGAAAACGCGTGAAGGCGTCATTGCACGCGCTGAACACCGAGGTCGATCGGCCCGCCGGGCAGTCGTATCTCTTCGTGATGGAGCACCTGCTGACGGGCAAGGTCGGCGGGACGGGCGGCCTCGTTGCGCGCGTGGGCGGCTACGAGCCGTTCTTCTCGTACTCGATCCGCACGCGGGTGCACGCCTCCGAGCAGCTGAAGATCAGCAACGAGGTGAAGGCGCTCCATCTCGAGTCGAATCACAAGGGGCCCAGTGAGATAGGCACACTCTTCCTGCACCCCGAGGCCCGGGGCGGCGGACATGGGCGGCTGCTGTCGCTGGCCCGCTTCCTCTTCGTGGCGGCGTTCCCGGAGCGCTTCGACCGCGAGATCATCGCCGAGATGCGCGGGGTGAACGACGACGACGGCAACTCGCCGTTCTGGGACGCGGTCGGGCGCCACTTCTTCCAGGTCGGCTTTGCCGAGGCCGACGCGCAAAGCGCCCGTGACAAAGCGTTTGTCGGCGACATGATGCCGCGCCACCCCATCTACATCCCGATGCTGTCGCCCGAGGTGCAGGCCGTCGTCGGCCGCGTGCACAAGCAAACGGTGCCTGCGCTGCGACTGCTCGAGCAGGAGGGCTTCGAGTTCGGCGACGAGGTCGATGTCTTCGACGCCGGGCCGCTGCTTCGCTCGCGTCGCGACGTCGTGCGCGCGGTCGCGGATTCGAAGGTGGCGCCGCTCGGGCGGGTGGTCCACGACTGCGAGAACGAGACCTTGATGCTGCTCTCCAACGAGTCGCTCGATTTCCGGTGCTGCCTCGGTCAGGTCGACGAGGAAGGCAACACGGTGGCGCTCCCGCGAGACGTGGCGCTGGCGCTGGGCGTGCGGATCGGCGACCCGGTGCGCTACGTGACGGCGCGCCCCTCCACCGCCACCGTCAACGAGCCGACCGCCTCCCCCGCGCGCTCCACCGACAGCTCGTAGCGCGCGGGCTCCAGGCCGCGGATGGTCGTCCCGTCCACGGTCAGCGAGGCGAAGGCGCGCATCTGGCCTTCACAGCTCAGCTTCAGCGACAGGCCGGCCGGCGGTGCGTGCACCGGGTGGGCGACGAGCGTCACGTGCGCGTCGTCCTCGCCGATCACGAGGATCTCGAAGGGCAGGTCGCCCAGCGTCACCTGGTAGCTGAGCCGGTCGCAGGCCGAGTCACCGCCGCGGACCAGGCCGGCGGCGAGGGGCTGCGGTGCGAGGGCGCTGGCGAGCGGCTCGAGCAAGCCCTGCACCCAGCGCACGGCCAGCGCCAGCGGGCTCTCCCGGGCGCCCATCCGTTTGACGCGGTGCAGCAGGGCCTCGGGGACGGGCGGCGGCGCGGCGAGCATCTCGTCTTCGACCGCGAGGCCGACCGCTGCGAGCAGCGCCTGGCAGTCGGGGCAGCCGAGCATCTGTGCGTGAAGCGCCTCTTCCTCGGCGGCGGGAAGCACGCCATCGAAGAGCGCGCCGAGAAGCTGTGGTTCGGGGCATTCGTGGGTCATCGGGGGTCTCCTTTTCAAGCCTCGTCCACCCAGCCGCGCGCATGCGCCTGCTCGCGCAGGCGCGCCACAATCCTCGACTTGCGGGTGTAGACCGCGCCGCGCGAGGTGCGCAGGGCGGCGGCCACCGCGTCGATGGGCATGCGCCGCTGGTAGAGCATCTCGAGCAGCAAGCGGTCCTTCGCGCCGAGCGCAAAGGTCAGCTCCGCGAGGCGCGCCTGGTGCGAGGCCTGCTCGGCCTCAAGGAGCGCGTCGAGCGGATGGCGCTCGTCAACCGGCTCGGGGACCGACTCGAGCGGTCGGTGCCGCTTGAGCCGGCGCATCTTGTTGAGCGTCGTCCGGATGACGATGATCCGCACCCACGACCGGGCCGAGCACCCGTTGCGCCCCTCGAATTGCCGCAGACGGCGGCGGTCGTTCTCGAGGAACGCCACGAAGGCGTCGGCATAGAGGTCGCCGACCAGGTCGTCCGTGACCGGGACGCCGTGACGCTTCGCGGTGACCCGAACCAGGAAGAAGACGTAGCGCCCGAATCGGTCGACGAACGCGTTCCATGCGTGTGGCACCTCGTCGGCACAGGCACGCATGAGCGTGGCGTCGTCGAAGGCGCCAACCTCGGCTCTGGTGGGACTGTTCTCGGTCGTTACTTGCTGCATTTACGATCCACCCGACACGTGCACCGCGCAGACCTTACAATGCCTTACAATGCGCGCGTGTTGACGCGGTGGACGCTCGTGCATCTGGCCTCTGGCCCCGGAGCGGTGGGCACCGTCCTGATTCGCAGCGGTGTCGCGCGGGTGCACGCCGGCGAGCACCGCTTCGACGCGCAGCAAGCAGGCGCCGAGGCGAGCGCCGTCGACCGGGCGCTGCGGGCGAGGCTGGCCGGCGCCCGGCACGACGACGCGCTCGCCGACCACGGACGCCTGCTCTTCGACCTCTTGCTGCCACCGCCGGTCAAGGCGGCGCTGCGCGAGCAAGAGGGCGCGCTGACGATCGCGCACGACGCGGGCGACGCGATCCCTTGGCCGCTGCTCCACGACGGTCGCGGCTTCCTTGGCACCCGCTGGGCCCTCGGCGAGCTCCCGGTCGGCGCCGAAGCGCCGGTCTCCGCACCGGCGGGCGAGGGCGGGCGTCGCCTGCTCGTCGTGGCGGACCCGGCAGGCGATCTGCCCGCCGCGCGCCACGAAGGCGAGGCGATCGTCAGCGAGTTGGGGCGCGCCGCAGATCCGCCCCCATTCGAGCTCAGGTTGGGGCGCCTGCCGCGCGGTGAGCTGCAGCGCGCGTTTGGGGCATTCGACCTGCTTCACTTCGCGGGACACGTCGACGGCGACCCCGCGGGCTGGCGCCTCGCGGATGGGCGGCTCGGCGCAGCGGAGGTGGACGCCCTCGCCGGCGGACGCGCCCCGTCCTTCGTCTTCGCCAACGCCTGCGGATCTGCCGGGGCGGCAGCCAGCGCGCTCCGGGCCGCGCTCCTCCGCGTCGGCGTCCGTCATGTCCTCGGCGCGACGGTCGACCTGCCCGACCTGCCCGGCGCCGACTTCGCGGCGGCCTTCTACCGTGCGCTGGTCTCCGGAGCCCCGGTGGGCGAGGCGGTGCGTCTGGCGCGCGTCGCCCAGTTCGAAGGCACGGGCGACGCGTGGGCGGCGTATCGGCTCTTTGGCGATCCTTGCGTCTCCTACTTCGTTCAGGCCGAAGCCGAGCGCTGGCATCCGGGGGCACGCACCGGCGTGGTGCTCGCCGCGCGCCGACTGAGCACGGAGGACGACCCGGAGACCCTCGCCGAGCGGTCGAGCGCGTGGCGTGAGGGCGTGCGACGCAACATCGCCGCGCACGGCGGCCGGCTGCTCCCCGGTCGCGGCGCGGCGCAACGGGCGGTCTTCGGCGTGCCCGTGAGCTACGAGAACGACGCCGCGCGCGCCGCCGCTGCGGGCCTCGAGGTCGCAGGCGACGGCGGTGTCGCGGTCGCGCTCGAGTCCGGAGCGTTGGTCGCGGTGGAGGACGACGTCGTCGGTCCCGGGGCGCTGGCCGCCGAGGCCGCGGTTTGGACGGTCCCGGCGGGCGTGTTCGCGCTCCCGGACGTTCTGCGGCGGCTCGGGGTGCGGGCTCAATTGGGAGGCCGGCACGACGAGGCGGTCGAGCTGCTCGGACTTCAATCCGGCGTGGACGCGTCCGAGCCGGCGCTCGTCGGACGCTCGGCGGAGCTGGCGAGGCTCGAGGCTTGCGCCGGGCAGGTCCTCGGCGAGTCGGTCCCGGCGGCGGTCACCGTCGTGGGACCCGCGGGGATCGGCAAGTCGCGGCTGCTCAACGCGCTGTGCGCCCGCCTCGCCGACCGCTTCAACGTGCTGCGAGGGGCAGGCGTGCCGTACGACGTGTCGGCGCCGCACGCGGCCGCCGCCGGCGTGCTGCGCGCGCTGCTCGACGTCCGCGACACCGACGGTCCGGAGGTGGTGCGAGCGCGACTCGAGGCACGTGTGGCCGCGGCCGGGGATGACGCGGACGACGACTTCCTCTCGATCGACGACCTGCTCGACGCCGGCCCCCGGCGCACCGGTTGGGTCGACGCGCTGGGCGCGATGCTGGGCCTGTCCTCACGCGGAGAGCCGGGCGTGCTGCGCGTCGCGTTCCGCACGCTGCTCGAGGACGCGGCCCGGTCCGCGCCGCTGCTGGTCGTCTTCGAGGATCTGCATTGGCTGCCCGATGCCGGGTTGAGCGTGGTGGACGAGCTGGCTTCCCAGCTGCGCGGCGTCCCGCTTCTGCTGGTGGCGACCGCCCGGCCCGACCTGTTGGAGCGCTCCCCGCGGTGGTTTGCCTCGCAGGGGCACCTGCGCATCGACCTCGGGCCGCTCTCGCGCGCGGAAGCCGAGGCGGTGCTGCGTCAGGCCGGCGCGGGCGACCGGTTGGAGGCGATGCTGCGGCGCGCGGAGGGCAACCCGCTCTTCCTGCGCGAGCTCGCGATGGCGACCGCGGACGAGCTGCCTGCGACGGTAGAGGCGGTCATGCGCGCCCGGGTCGAGCGCCAGCCTGAGCGCGACCAGTCTGTGTTGCGGGCGGCGTCGGTGATGGGCCGAGCGTTCTGGGAGGAGGCGGTCGGGCGCTTGCTCGGGGACGACGCCGAGCTCGCCGAGACCCTGCAGCAGCTGGCGCTGCGCGGGTTCGCGGTGCGCGACGTGGAGAGCGAGATCCCAGGCCAGCGGCAATGGCGCTTCGCCCACGCGTTGTTGCAGGAGGCCGTCTACGGAGGGCTCTCGGCCCACGCCCGGGCCGCGATGCACGGGCGGGCCGCGCTGTGGCTGGCGGACGAGGTGCGCGCCGCGGGTCATGACCTCTGGGCCCGGGTGGCGGCGCATCGGGCGACCGCGGGGGACTCGGCGCGCGCGGCGGTCGACTGGTTGCAAGCGGCGAAGCGGGCCGAGGACGCGCGCGCCCCGGCCGACGCGCGGCGGGCCTATGAGCAGGCGCTGGCGCAGGACGACGCGGCAGGCGTGTTCGACGAGTTGCAGCGCGGCGACGCCGAAGAGGCTGTGGCGGAGCTCGCGCGCGCGGCCGGCGATCTGACCGCCGCGGCCGAGGCGCTCGACGCGACCCTCACCCGGACGACGAAGACCGCGGTCGCCGTGCGCGCGTCGCGGCTGCGCCTGCGCGCCAAGGTGGATGAGGCGGTAGTCGTGTTGGAGGCCACCGAGCACGGGCGCGGCGACCAGGTGGCCTTCGTCGGCCGGGACGGAAGGCGGCCCGGTGGCCGGCGGAACGGGGACCGCATCGATGCCCGGTCGCGGTGCGCGCTGGTCGAAGGTGAGGTAGCCGATGGAGGGGAGTCTGCGTGGGTGGCAATCGAGGTTGCCGCTCGGCGCCCACAGTCGGAGACCGTTGCGCCACGCGGTCCCGAGACGCTGAGAGTGGTTAGTCACCCTCTCGCGCTCTCTTCGAATTGGTTAGTCTACGGGTCCGCCTTGGGGAGCCAAGGAGCCCCTGACGAATCTGCGCCAGGGGCTCCTTGATTTTCCTTATTAAAATCAATAACTTCGCGAGAAACCGCGTCCACCCGAGAGCGTCGCACGGCCCAGAAATACTGACGATTTTGCGACTATTCAGACGCTCGCGCGTCTCTTGATCCTGGAGACCGAGAGAGAACGACAGGCTGGTTAACGCGTTCGCGAACCGGTAGAGACTCCCCGATTCCAATTTCGAGGCGCGGACATCCCGTCCGTGCCGCGGGCGCGCAAAAGCGCGCAAGAGAAAGACGCACCTGAGGGTGCGCAAGAGAGAGAGTAGAAAATGTCCAAGAAGCTTTTTGTTGGCGGCCTTTCCTGGGGCACCGACAGTGACGGCCTCCGCGCCGCCTTCGAGCAGTTCGGCGAGGTCACCGACTCCGCCGTCATCAGCGACCGTGACACCGGCCGCAGCCGCGGCTTCGGTTTCATCACCTTCGCCCAGGCCTCCGACGCCGACGACGCCATCCAGGGCATGAACGGCCGCGAGCTCGACGGCCGCAACCTCAACGTCAACGAAGCCAAGGAGCGCGCGCCCCGTGGCGGCGGTGGCGGCGGCGGCGGCCGCCGCTGGTAGGCCTCCGCTGATACGCCGGGCACTTCCGCCCGGCCGCTCCTGAGAAGCCCGTGACGAAGCACCGTCGCGGGCTTTCTTCGTTTTAGGCTTGGCTCGGTGCGCGGCATTGACCAACTTCCGGTCGACGCCCGCGCCAGTGGAAGAGGCCGTCCGTGACCTACGAGATTCGCGCCGAGGCGCGCGGCGACGAGGCGACGATTCACGCGGTGACCCGCGCCGCGTTCCTGGACGTTGCGCACGCAGACCACACCCAGCAGGCGATCGTCGACGCGCTGCGCGAGGACGGCGCGCTGGCCATCTCGCTCGTCGCCCAGCGCGACGGGCGCGTCGTCGGCCACGTCGCGGTCTCCCGCGTCACCACCGCGGGCGGCCAGGTCGCCGGCTGGTACGGCCTCGGACCCATCTCCGTCCTCCCCGAGTGCCAGCGGCAGGGCATCGGCTCCTCTCTCATGCGCGCGGCGCTGTCCGAGCTGCACCAGCGCGGCGCCGCCGGCTGCATCTTGGTAGGCGACCCGGCGTACTACGGCCGGTTCGGCTTCGGACCAGCCGCGCCGCTGGTGTTCCCCAGCGTCCCCCCGGTCTGCTTCCAGGCCGTGGCGAACAGAGGGGAGGTCCCGGCCGGGACCGTCCAGTATCACGCGGCGTTCGACGCGCGGGCGCGGGATGAACGGCCATGAGCTCGACGGCCGCAACCTGAACGTCAACGAGGTGAGGGGGGCCGTGCGCGGCGGCGGCGGTAGCGGCCGCCGCTGGTAGGCCCGCGCCTCCCGGTCTTATGCACGAGTTCGCGGAGGCGATGGTCGTATCGGTTCTGATGTCGGGGTCCACGCATCGCGGGACGATGCCGCTACCAGCGTCGAGCGCCAAGCCGCGGTCCCAGGAGGGTGCGAGCTGAGCGGCGTCAAGGCGAGCAACCACGCCGATGACGAGTACTCGTTCGGAGAACTCCAGGTTTCGCTGGGGACCAGCTGCGGTACCCGTCTCGGTGCCAGCGCAGGACCGTCGCGGGCTGGACGATGACGAGCGCCTCGCGCCAACGCGACCAGTGGCGCTGGAGCCAGATCCAGAACAGGCGGTCAGGCCGCGTGAGCTCCGGTCGACACCCTTTGCGCTGGTAGACCGCGAGTTGATGTCGGAGCGCGACGATCTCGATGAGCAGGTCCGACCTGGATCGAGTGGACATGCGGACAGCGGAGAGGACCGCGAGGAGCGATTTGAGCATCGGCGTCGTGTCGCGGGCCAGTCCCGGAGAGTCAAGTACGACGGGCGGATGGGGTTTTCGCGGACCCCGGGCAACCAAAAGGGAACCTGCGGTCAACCAGCGCGGAACCTACGGAACTGTGGGAGTATTCAACACATCATCGGGTCGACGACGCGCGCCTTCATCGGGATGACCCCGTCGTCGGTGGTCGCCCCGCGACTTCGCGACCGTGTCAGGTGCCGGGCGGGTGTGTCGCGGCGACTCGGTGACACACCCGCGGCGGGCGCCGAGCCCGGAGCTGCGGGGGAAAGGCGGTGGCACGCGCGCTGCAATCATCTGCTCCGAAACCAAGACTCCGCAAGGGAGGACAGATGAAGACGGTCGCAGCGCTCTTTGCGCTCCTCGTTCTCGTTACGGCCGGGCCGGCGTCGGCCGAGGTCAACTGCGCTTGCACGGCGCCCGACAACAGCTGCTCGGTCTCGATCTCGTGTGGCGACGGGCAGGTCTGCACCGCGGCGTGCGCCAACGGCGGAGGGTGCGCCGGCTCGTGCGCGTCGCCGGCGCCCCCGCAGGACGACGACGACATCCGGCGCGACGTGCTGACGCGGACGGAGACGAAGGAGGTGCGGAAGTGACGCGCGCGCTGATGCTGACCCTGCTCTACTCGTTGCCCGGCGCGGCCCTGGCCGCGGAGACCTGCACCTGCACCGCCTCCGACGGAAGCTGTGGGGCGTCGGTCGCCTGCCCCGCGAACACGACCGCGGTGTGCAACTGCTCCTCGTCCGGATGCTCGGCGACGTGCGATTCGGGCACCATCGACCACGAGGACCTGTCTATCTCGCTGGTCGCGGTCGGCCCCGCCGAGCGGGTCCTCGACCGGGTGGCCGAGGTGCTGGGCGTGGCGCTCGCCTGGGATGGGGAGCTCCCCGTGGGCGAGGTCGGGTTCTCGGTCGAGGCCGACGGGGGTCGGGCGCTGCTCGACGCGCTCTCGGAGGCGGTCGGCGTCCGCGTCCGCGTGGCGCGGGAGTAGCGGCGATGCGCTTTGCACTCCTCTGCGCGCTGGTGCTGCTACCGCTCGGCTGTGAGGTCGACGAGGCCGCGTCGGCGCGGGACACCGCGGTCGACGAGCTCGCGTCGGCGCGGGACACCGCGGTCGACGAGCTCGCGCTGGGCGGCGACGAGCCACGTGAGCGCCCGGTCTATGCCGGTGACCGGGTGCACCACCTGCGCCTCGGCTTCGCGATGGACATCCTCGGGGAGACGGTCACCGCCGCGGGGCCGCTCGCCGCGGCGCTGGACGAGCTGCGCCGGGTCGGCCTGCTGGGCCCCGGCCAGCGCCCCGACCTGTGCATCAACCAGGTGTTCCGCGACGGCTACCACCCCTGCCTCACGCAGGGCTGCGCGGCCCCCTGCGGCTGCGCGAATGTGGACGACCCGGTGATCCCCGTCGACCAGCCCGCCTGCTGCAACGCGCCGGGCTACGCGGACCAGATCCGGGCGCTCAAGCAGGATTGGAACCTGCTGTTGACGCTCTCGAATCTGCCCTACGTCAGCGAGCTGGCCCAATACGACCCCGACGACGACGGCCAATGCACCCGGGTCGACCCCGTCCTCTGCGACCCGGACCAGGAACGGGACGTGGACGACGACGTCACGCTGCCGGGCATCTACGACGACGAGACGGTGTGCTCGCTGCTGGGCAAGCGCACCTGGACCAGCTTCCCGCCGGTCTTCGACGCCCTCGAACTCTGCGCGCCCTCGGTCTTCGGGGACGCCGCCTGGCGAGGCTACGTCACGACTCTGAACGACGCGCTGGCGGGCCCCGGCGGCGAGGTCGCCTACGAGACGGGGAATGAGCCGGAGGCGCGGCGCTTCTTCTGGGGTGAGGCCGCCGACTTCGCCGCCAAGTCGCAGGCGGTCTACGACGCGGTCCAGCCCCAGGCTGGCGACGTGCCCGCGCCGCGGGTCTTCTTCGGCGGCTACACCGGGCAGACGCTGTCGCCCCACGCCACCCACGACCCCGCGGCGCAGGCCAACCAGGACGCGTTCCTCGCGCTCTACGACACCTACCGCGACGGGGGCCGCGCGGAGCGTCACAGCCCGTCGTTCCATATCTTCCGCAACGTGGGCCACGGCATCCCGCCCGGCGGCGGCCCGCAGGAGAAGCCCTGGGCGAGCCTCCAGCAGACCGCCGACCAGCTCGACCTCTCGGGTGGCGCCATCAGCGCGTTCAACCTGTACGGCAGCGCCGATATCTGCGCGACGCCGTGGCGCTCGGCGCTCATGGAGTCGGACTACTTCACCTACGAGCTCGCCGAGCTGCTGCTCTTCGCCCACCGCAACGACCTCGCGCGGATCTACTTCTTCAAGCTGCTCGACTTCGAGCACGAGCTCAGCAAGCTCGGCTTCTTCGACGAGCAGGGCGCCCCCAAGGCCGCGTTTCGGCAGGTCGCCCGCGTGTGGCAGGTCATCGCCGGCGGCTACCAGGCCTACGAGCTCGCCAACCCCCGGCGCATTCGCATCGTGGGGAAGCACGAGGTCTTCGAGGCCGCGCTCGCCCCGCTCGACCACCCCGGCACGGCGTCGGTCCTCGACTGCCCCGACAGGTCCCCCGGCTGCCTTCCCGAGGCGCCCGCACACCGAGCCGCTCTGTGCGAGCTCTACGACACCTACGATTGGCACATCTACGCCGACGACGACGCCGGCCGACACTGTCCCGGGGCGCTGGTGGTGGCCAAGAGCGCCTGCGCCGTCGGCCAGACCTGCTCGCGCAGGGGCTGCGTCGAGGAGCGGTAGCGGCGTCGCGCTTGCGCCGGGGCCGCGCGCGTCGTAGTCCCTGCGCGTGGCCAGCGAGGCAGACGACGCGCCCACCACCGACGGCGACGAGGAGCGAGCGGTCGTGGTGCTGGGCGCCGATCCACGCCCGGTCGGCCAGCCCACCCCCGAGCCGGTCGGCGGCGAGCGCTACGCCCTGGGCGAGGAGCTCGGCCGCGGCGCCATCGGCCGGGTGCTGAGCGCCCGCGACCGTCGCCTCCACCGGGAGGTCGCCGTCAAGGAGCTGCTCGACTCCGACGACCCCCGCCGCCGCGCGCGCTTCCTGCGCGAAGCCCGGATCACCGGCCGCCTGGAGCACCCCAACATCGTGCCCGTGCACGAGCTCGGGACCCGCCCCGACGGCACGCCCTACTACACGATGCGCAAGATCGACGGCGAGCCGCTCTCCGACGCCCTCGAGGCGACCGGCACCCTGGCCGACCGCCTTGCGCTGCTCGGGCCCTTCGTCGCCGCCTGCCAGGCCGTCGGCTACGCGCACAGCCGCGCCGTCGTGCACCGCGACCTCAAGCCGCACAACGTCATGCTCGCCGCCCACGGGGAGGTCGCCGTCGTCGACTGGGGGCTTGCCAAGGAGGTGGGCGACGCCGACGATCACGACGCTGCCACCGAGGTCGACGCCGCCGACCAGACGATGCTGGGGGCCGCGGTCGGCACCCCCGCCTACATGAGCCCCGAGCAGGCCCACGGTCAGCACGACGGCGTAGATCCGCGCTCGGATGTGTGGGCGCTCGGCACGATGCTGCTCGAGCTGCTCACCGGCGACCCACCTTTCGCCGGGCGGTCCACCGCCGACGTCCTGGACGCGCTGCGCGAGGGGCGCCGCTGCTGGCCCTCGCGAATCGACGCCGACGTCCCGCGCGACCTGCTGGCCATCGCCGACCGCGCGACCCGCGCCGACCCGGAGGCGCGCTATGCGGACGCGGTCGAGATGGCCGGCGAGCTCGTCGCCTGGCAGACCGGGCGCCAGGTCGGCGCCTACGAGTATGGGAACCTCGAGCTGCTGCGCCGACTGGTACGCGGCAACCCCACCGCCACCGCGGCGGTCGTGCTCGCGACCCTGACGCTGCTGGTCGCCGCTGGGCTGATCCTGCGCGCTTACCGGGCGGCCGAGGCGGGGCGCGCCGAAGCCAGCCGCCAGAGCCGCATCGCCCGCAGCGCTCTGGCCACCGCCAACTCGGCTCGCGCGCGCGAGGCCAACGCCGCCGCCGACCATGGTGCCGCCGCCGCGTACGCCGCCCGAGCGCTCGTCGGTCACTCGGAAGGCGGGGCCGACCCCGCCACCCTCGCCGAGGTCCGGGCCGAGCTGTACCGCGCCGAGGCCCGCCGACGGGTGCGGCTCTGGCGCCGCCTGCCGACCGGGGCCCGCGGGGTGGTCGGGCTGGCGTTCTCTCCCGACGGCCGCCACCTCGCCGCGGCCCTCGCAGAGGGCGGCGCGCGCGTGTGGGCGTCCGCCGACGGCTCCGTGCGCCGGGTGCCCGGTCCCGCCGTGCACGGCTGGCTCGGAGGCGTGAGCTGGATCCGCGGCGGCCGCGAACTCCTGTTGTGGGGCGGCGACCGCCCGCCCTCGGTGTACCGCGCCGACGACCTCGGCCCGGCCTACGAGGTGCGGACCCCGCATGTGGCGTGGTCGGTGGCCGAGGCCCCCGCCGGAGACCGACTGGCGGTGGGCGGACGCGACGCGGTGTGGGTGTGGTCCCACTCGCGGCGGGTCGTCGAGGCCACTTGGCCCCTGGAGGCGCTGGGCCCGGTGCACGCGCTGGCCTGGTCCGCGGACGGTCGCTGGGTCGCGGGCGTGACGCGCGAGCCGAAGGTGACGGTGTGGGACACCACCAGCGGCGCCGTCCGGGCCTCGCATCGGCTGACCGCCCGGGGCGAGGCCGTGGTGTGGCAGGCGGCGGCGGCGCGCTTCGTGGTCGCCTCGAAGGACAACCGGCTGTGGACCCTGCCCGTCGACGTCCTCGACGCGCCGCCGACCCCGCACGAGCTGGCCGTGCGCCCGCGCGACCTGGCGACCACCACCCGGGGCGACCTCCTGCTGACGGGCACGGTCGACGGGGTGGCGTCGATCCGCGAGGGCGCCGCGCCCGTCGCTCGGCTGCACGGGCCGCCGCGAGGCCTGGAGCGCGTCGCTGCCTCCCCGGATGGCCGCGTCTTCGCCGCGGGCGGGCTCAGCGCCGGGGTCCGCGTGTGGCGCCGCGACGATACCGGCCTGGTGCGCCGTCGGGGCGCCCACGAACGGGTGGTCAACGCCCTCGCCCACGCCGGCGGGCAGGTCTTCACCGGATCCGACGACAACACGGTGCGCGCGTGGCGCGACGACGACTCGCTCACCCCCGCCCGGGCGCCGTGGCGGGTGGGCAGCGGCAAGGCGGACGCCCCGAACGCGCTGGCGGTGTCGCCGGACGGCGGGCGGCTCGCGGTGGCCGGGCTCTACGGCCGGGTGAGCGTCGTCGCCGGGCGGGTGGTGGCGCCCGCGACCGGGGTCTCTTACGCCCCGTGGCCGCTGCGCTTCGGCCCCGGCGGCCGGGTGCTCCACTTCGCGCGCCACGACGGCGGGGTGGGGCGCTGGTCGCTCGCCGACGAACGGGCGCTGGCGCCGCTCGAAGGGCACGAGCAGCCGGTCTGGTCGATGGCGCTACACCCGCCGACGGGGCGGCTCGCCACCGGGGATCGCGGCGGCGGCGTACGGCTCTGGGACACGCGGACGGGCACGCCGGCGGGCGACTTCCAGGTGGGTGAGCGCGCGCTCTCGGCGCTCGCGTTCGACCCGAGCGGCGCGGAGCTCCTGGCCGGGGACGCCCGCGGCACGGTCACCCGGATCGGCCTGGGCGGTCAGGTCGTCGCGCGCTGGGCGGCGCACCCCGGTGGCTGGGTCAACGCGGTGGCCTACGCGCCCGGGCGGGCGTTGTTGGCGACCGTCGGAGACGACGCGACCGTACGCCTCTGGGCGCCCTCGGGCCGGCCGGTGATCACCTTCCGCACCAGCGCCCAGGTGCGCGGGGTGCACTTCGTGAGCGACGACGTCCTGGTGCACGACGACGGGCGCGAACTGGTGCGGCGACGCCTCGATCCCGAGCTGCTCGGTGGGCCGCCCGCCCGGCTCGCGCGGGCGGCAGAGGAGGGCGTCGGTCTGGAGCCGCTCGAACCGCCTGGGCAGCCGTAGTAGCTTCCCGGCGTGCGCACCCTCACGACCGACGGGCTCGGCGGCGGCAGCCGGGCCGAGGCGCGGCTCGAGGCCGTCGTGGTCTCCTCCCCCGCGGCGAGCCTGCTCGGGCGACGGCTGGACCTGACCGCGCGGATTTCGGTGGGGCGCGGCGCCGACAACACGCTGGCGGTGGACGACGACCGGATGAGCCGCCGCCACGGCGTGCTCGAGCCCGCGGACGGCGGCGTGCGGGTGATCGATCTCGGCAGTCGCAACGGGACCCAGGTACACGGCCGCGCGGCGCCCGAGGCCGAGGCGGGCGCGGGGTCGGTGGTGCGGATGGGCGACACCTGCCTGGTGGTGCAGCGCGCCGCGGTGTCGGTCGGCGGCCGTGACGAGAGCGCGCGGGTGCTGCTGGGGCGCTCGCCGGCGATGGCCCGGGTGCGCGCGGAGATCTCGCGCGTGGCCGCCAGCGACTTGAGCGTGCTGGTGCTGGGCGAGACGGGCACCGGCAAGGAGCTCGTCGCCGCCGAGCTGCACCGCCTGTCGGGCCGCGGCGGGGAGCTGGTGGCGGTCAACTGCGCCGCGATCCCCGAGAGCCTGGTGGAGAGCACGCTCTTCGGCCACGTCCGCGGCGCCTTCACCGGGGCGGACGTGGCCGCGGACGGCGTCTTCGTCCGCGCCGACGGGGGCACGCTGCTGCTCGACGAGGTGGGCGAGTTGCCGCTGTCGATCCAGCCGAAGCTGCTGCGCGTACTCGAGGACGGCGGGGTCACGGCGGTGGGCGGCGCGGAGACGCGGTCGGTGGACGTGCGGGTGGTGTCGGCAACCCACGTGCCGCTGCGCGAGGCGGTGGAGGCCGGGCGGTTCCGCGCCGACCTCTTCGCGCGGCTCGAGGGCTGGCTGCTCCGACTGCCTCCGCTGCGCGACCGCCGGTCCGATGTGTGTGCGCTGCTGGGCCAATTCCTGCCCGACCGGCCGCTGACCGCCGACGCGGTCGAGGCGTTGCTGGTGCACGACTGGCCCTTCAACGTCCGGGAGCTGCGCACCATCGCCCGCCGGCTCGAGGTGATGCGCGCCCCCGGCGAGGCGGTGACGGCCGACGACCTGGGCCCCCTCGCCGACGCGCTGCGCGACCGCCGAACGGCCACGCCGCCCGTGGACGTGGACGCGCCGGCGCCGGAGCTGACCCGGGAGCGGATCGACGCGGCGCTGCGCGAGCTACGGGGCAACGTCACCCGGGCCGCGCGCCACCTCGGCTGCGGGCGCAAGACCCTCTACCGGCGCCTCACCGAGTTCGGGATCGACCCCGAGGCCTATCGCTGATCGCCGTTGGCCGCCCCGCGCGGCACGCGGACCAGGCGGCGGACGTTGGTGCCGTCGGGCAGCTTCGCGTCGGTGTCGTCAAAGGCGAAGGCGGCGTCGTTCCAGTCGACCCGCCAGGTGCCGAGCGGCACCTCCCCGATGAAGCGCGGGGGCTCGACGCGGCCGCTGGCGAGGTCGATGCAGTGTAGCTGCGGGCCGTCGAATGGCTCGGCGAGCAGCAGCTCCGCGTCGGTCGGCGTCACCCGCAACCGCACGCGCCCGAGGCCCGCGCCCCCATGGGCCAGGCCTCGGCGCAGCGCGAAGGACCACTCGGCCCGGGCGTCGGCGTCCACCAGCGCCAACGCCTGGCTCGACACAGCGTAACCCCACACCTGGAGGTCGCGATGGTAGCTGCGAAAGCGCGTCTCGAAGGCGAGCAGGAAGCGCGCCGGGCCGTCGCCGGGCGCCGCCTCGACCCGGACCAGGATCCAGTGCCGGGCGTCGCCCGGACCCAGCACTTCCTCCAGCTCGTCCTCGAGCGACCACCGCTTCGCGCGGACCTTGCCCGCGTCGAAGTCCAGCTTCGCGACGTGGATCGCGCGCAGCGCCGCCTCGTCGTAGTGGCCGAACAGCGAGGACTCGTAGACCTCACGCTCGTCGAGTACCAGCCAGTCGCCATCCGGCCGCGCGTGCAGCCCGAACGCGCGGCTGCCCTGCTCGGGCACCATGTAGCCGAGGCGCCGCACACGGTCCCCCTCGGCGCGGGCCACGGCCACCTTCCCGAGCGCCGACCAGCCGAAGAGCAGCCGCCCGTCGTCGCCAACCGCGGCCCCCAGCGTCGGGCTCCGCTTCGACGGGTACGGGACCTTCAACGAGAAGGCGTGGCGGGTGTGCTCGGCGCTGCCGAGGTCGACCACCCAGGCCTCCACCTGCGCCACGTCGGCGTCGTCGCGTTCCCGGCGGATCTCGCCGAGGGCGAGCCTGTTGCCATCGGGCGACCGCGCCATGACCACACCCTCGACCCGACCGCGAGCGCTGGTCCGCAGCGAGGGCGAGGCCACCAACCGGCCGGTGGTGAGCGCGAACGCCCGAATCCGCTGCTGGGCGCCGTCGGCCCGGTTGAGGTAGCGGCTCGGGAGCTGGTCTCCGTTCGACCTGTCGAGCCAGCGGCGCTGCGTGCGCTCCACGACATGGATCCGCTCACCGTGCGCCACCAGCCGCGAGACGTAGCGGTCGGCCTCGATGGGGATCTCGACGGACCACCCGCGCCCGGCGAACGACCTCCGGAGGCGGCCCTTGCGCGGCCGCAGTCGCTCCCAGCCGACCACGCTGCCGTCCGCCAGCACCACCGGCGGAGCGGTGCGCTGGAAGGCGACCTTGCCGCCGAGTCTCGATTCGACGCTGTCGCCCGGGAGCGACGCCACGGCTGGCGGGCCCCGCAGGTATCCGGCGAGTTGGCCGCAGCCGACGAGGTTCGCGGACGCGAGGAGGAGCAGAGAGGACCACCTCATAGGATGACTCCGAACATCACGGTCGGGCCGCCGCCGGCGGCACCCGCGACGGCGTGGGAGAACTGCAGATCCACCCGCACGAAGCCGACCCGCAGCCCCGCCTCGAGCAACCCGGAGAGGCCGGCCTCGTTGGCGCGCAGCGCAAACTCCGGGCGGAGGCCGGCCGCGAGCGATGGCTCCAGGAAACGACTCAGACCGAAGCGCCGGCGGAAGGCGAGGTGGATGCCCATGACGCCCCCGACGTCTTCGTCGCTGCCGCCGAGCGAGATCTCCGCGCCGCCCTCGAAGCCGAGGTCGGACATCGTGAGGAAGTGCTGCCCCAGCCGGAATCCCCTGCCACCGAGGGCCTGCCCGACGCGCACGATTCGCCGCGCGACGCGTGCGCGCCCCGCCGAGGACGCCTCCGACGCCCGCGCCTCGGGCAGCGGGGCGCTGGTCACCTGGGGACGGGTGAGCGCCTCGTGCACCAGGGTCTCGACGGCGGCCTCGGCGTCGGAGGCCCGGACCGTGAGACGCACCTGCATCCCGCCGATCCCGTCGACGTCGTCGAGGCTCGCGTACAGATCGCACCAGTCGCCGTGGCGCTCGACGCGCGTCTGCAGGTAGCGCTCGGCCCCCGCGCTCCGCGCCGCGCCGGCCGGGTCCGGGCCCCTCTCCGGGCGCAGCACGCCCGAGGGCTCGTAGGCGTTGATCGAGGCGAACAGCTCCGCGGAGATCCGCGCGGCCCGCGCCTCGCCCATGCCCACGACTCGCGGCTCGAAGACCGCCAGGCCCCCGGCGTGTGCGGTGGAGGCCAGCGCCAGCCAGACCCAGATCGAACGAAGGCTCATCGGGTGCCCCTCTCCCGCTCGCGGCTCCGGCTCGCCCCGTGGCGCTGCGCGACCTGTTCGCGCTCGAAGGCCACGTGCTGCCGGCGGGCGGCGCGCACCTGATGGAGGAAGGCGTGGAACGCGGCGTAGTCCTCCGGCTCGATCCGGTGCGCGTGCAGCGCCAGGGACTCTTCCAACGCCACTGCGCCGTCGGCCTCGCTCACCTCGAGCCGGTAGAGGCCGTACGGCGAGGTCACCTCGCGAGGCTCGGGAATCCCGCGCAGGCCGTGGCCCTCCGGTTGCGCGATGCGCGCGCGGTTGCGGAACGAGGCGCTTCGCAGGAAGCGCACCGGCGCCGTCCGGTCGGGCCGAAACCACGCCAGCCAGGGCTCGTGGAAGAACTGGTCGACCGGCAGCAGGACCCAGGGTCCGACGCGCAGGTGCCCGCGGCGGGCGACGACCACGTCTCGCGCGACCACCTCGATGGGCGCGCGCGGCGCGTCGAGGCCGCGGATCTCCATCTCGGCGGGCTCGATGCCGTCGAGGAAGCGGCGCCGCAGCCACGCGTCACGCTCCTCGGTGGCGAGGGTGGCGTGCCGGGCCACCCAGGCGCGCACCTGTGCCGCGAGCCGCCCGCGCAGGGCCCACTTGCCCTCGGTCGCGACCAGCCCGCGGTCGCCCAGCGTGAGCGTGTGGTCAGCCTCGAGCTCGGGCGCCATCGGCGTCGGCGGCGTGCGCACCTGGCGCGCCTCGACCTCCGCCTTGCCGTCTCCCACCGGCTCGACGAGCAGCGCGTAGCGCCCGTCGTGGCCCATCGCGAGGGCGCCGGCGGGGCAGCCCAGGCAGCTCGGGTCGAGCCAGCGACGCTCGCCGCTGCCGAGCGTCGCGCAGACGAGCACGTCGTGCCGCAACCCGGGCGTCGGGAAGTTCGCCAGCAGCTCGTCCGCCCCGGCGGGTGGCACGAGCGCCAGGTGTGCCGGCACGTCCCAGGCGCGGAGCAGGCCGAGCAGCGCCAACGCCCGCTCGTCCTCGGTTGCGAAGCCGCTCGTCGCCATCTCTTCTACCGTGCGCTCGCCACCGCCCGTCACGCCGTCTGCCAGCCGCGCCTGGACCAACGCCCAGGCGGCATCGATCCGCGCCGCGACCTCTCCCGCGGGGCGCTGAGCCACCCACGAAGCGGGGGGCTCGAGTCGCTCGTGCACCGAGCGCCAGAGCCCGGCGGCGATGGTGCCCCAGGTGGGGAAGAGGTCGACGTGGCCGCTGCTCGCGGACGCGACCGACCACGCCACGGAGGGGGCCGCCTCGAGGTGGGAGACGCCGAAGGGCAGATCCTCGTGGGGCCGCACATCGTAGGCTCGGAAGCGATGGACGGCCCGCCCGGACGGCGGATCGGGCACCGGGACCACGTCGAAGCCGCGCCGGAGCAGGTTGACCTCGAAGTCGGCGGGCACGTCCAGCTCGTAGACCACCTCGCGGACCGGGCGGTCGTCGAGGACCTCGAAGCGGTCGGCGAGCATCGCGTCGGAGCGGCCTACGCGCAGGCTGTGCTCCACGACCGCCCCGGGCGCGACGCCCTCGAACGCGACCGTCCGCACCACGTGCCGCGTCTCGCCGCGCTCGGAGAGGACCAGCTCGCCGAGATCCGCTTCGCTGAGGGGGGTGGCGTCACCGCCGCCGGCCAGGCGCGTGGCGCCCTCGAAGTGCTCGAGTTCGAAGCCGCCGGGCACCAGGAGCCGGTACTGCGCGGCGGCGAGGCCGCTGACCGTGCGCACCGCGACCGCGCGCCAGGTGTCGATGGTGGTGCGCTCTCGGTCGACGCGCACGCGCACGTGGACCGCGAGGACCACCGCGGGGGCGCGCTCGTCGGCCGCGACCTGGGGGAGCGGGCCGCCGAGCGGGTAGGGGCCCGCCGCGAACGAAGCGCCCGCGAGGGCCAGCGTGAGGATGCACGCCCTCATCGGCCGCCTCCGGCGGGCGCGTCGCTCGGTCGCTTCAGCGCCACGGCCGCGCGCCCCCCGGCCTCGCGCGCCTCCACGAGCGCGCGCAGGTCGGCGATGGCGGCCGGCTCCACGCGGTCGCGGTCGAAGGTGATCGCCCGCTCCACCACGACCTGGCGGCCCTCTGCGCGAGCCTCGAAGCGGTAGTCGCCGAGGTCGAGCTTCAGCGAGCTCGGCGGCGGCAGATGTGCCACCTCTTCGCCGGGCTCCAACGGGATCACCACGCGCTCGGTGAGGCGCCTCGGCGCGCCCAGCGTCACCGGCGAGCGCCGGTCGGCGGGCACGCGCACCTCGTCGGTGTCGCCCAAGATGCCGCCCAGCGCCAGGAAGGCCAGCGGGCCCTGGGTGCGGAAGGCGTGGGGCCAGGCGAGGGTGGCGGCGACGCTCACGCGGCCGTCGGTTCCGGTGATGCGTACGTCGGAGGCCGAGGCCTCGACGCCGACGAGGCGCCGCTCGACCACCCGCGCGCGCTCGGCGTCGCTCCACGACGGGTGGTCGAGCCAGGGCAGGGTCGCCTCGCCCGAGAGCTCCACCTCGAGGCGTGCCGTGCCGTCTCGCCCGACGTGCCAGGTCTCGTCGCGGGCGCCGGCGAGGGGCCGCCGCGGCGTGCGCACGACGACCGCGCGGTCGCCCTGGACCACCACCGCGTCGCGGTCCTGCACGGCCCACGAGAGCGCGCCGTAGTCGAGGTGCTTCGCCGTCGGGTCGGCGAAGGTCCAGCCCTGGCCGGCGCGCACCGCGACGACCACGTGGTCGAACAGCGCCACCGAAGGAAAGTCGCGGTCGAAGACGGCGGATCCGCGGGTGCCGACCAGCGCTGGCCAGGCCTCGACGCCGCGGGCGCGCAGCAGGGCGAGCAGCAGCGTGGTCATGTCCTTGCAATCGCCGTAGCCGCGGAGGTGGACCAGTCGGGCCGGGTGCGGTCGCAGGGCCCCGATGCCCTCGTGCACCGCGACGTAGCGCACCCGGTCGCGCACGTAGCGGAACAGCGCGGCGGGGTCGCTGCCCGGCGGCGCCTCGGCGGTGTCGACGGGGGCGTCCAGGCCCTTCGTCAGCGCGTGGTACCAGCGGGCGAGGTCGTCCCACTTCGCGAAGGTCGCCCCGTCCGTGGCCTCGACCACCGACAGCCGCAGCTGCCGGGCCAGCAGCCCCGGCGGGAGGCCCCAGGGCTCGTGGCGCAGCGCGGGCAGGTCGGTGATGGACCACACCAGCCGGTCCCCCTCGCGCTTCGGCTCGAAAGGGGCCGGCGCCCCGTCCCGCACGTGGCTCCAGCCGACGCGCAGGCCCTCGGGCAGCACCACCTCGAGGCGGCTCTCCCGCACGGGGACGTCACGCTCGAAGCGCCACGGCCGAATCCAGAAGCCCTGCGAGACGCGCGTCCGGACCCGCACCTCGAAGGTGTCACCGACCTCGACGGCGGGGAC